>MTEX01007700.1_pt1 | contig 25460 bp, 20 predicted proteins | sample 1042691 | NCBI WGS metagenome assembly MTEX01 (sample SAMN06185810, study PRJNA358809) | soil metagenome | isolation source: soil biostimulated with molasses as carbon source | place: India | collected 2015-05-23
ATGCCCGCGAACAAGGGCGAAGCCCTTGCCATGCACCGCGGTGCATTCTTCGCGGGCATGCCCGCTCCCACAGGTTCCGACCCCCAAAGGGGTTCAACTCATTTCTTGCTCTCTGCGCTCGGGTCGTAGACCCGGGTCAGGTCGCCGCCCAGCCGGAAGCTGTTGAACGGCTGCATGTCGCGCTTGCGTTGCAGGGTGTCGCCGTTGCACGCATACAGGCTGCAGTAGGGCTCCATCCACGAGTACTTGCTGTCGATCTTCAGGTCTTGCATGTCCTGCTTCTCGCCATTGCGGGCTTTGAACACGCTGGGGTCCTTCACGCCGGCCAGCACCCGCTGCGCCAGGCGCTGCAGGGCGTTGTCGTTCTCGCTGCGCACATCCACGCCGTTGACCTGGGCAAAACTGGCGATCATCGCCAGCGGCGGCAGGGCGTAGTTGTGGTAGGCCAGGGCGCGTTGCTTGCGCTTCAGCTCGTTGGGCAGGAAGCCCTGCGCATCGACCTGGTTGGCACCAATCCGGTATTCCTTCACGGCCCAGTCGAACAGGTCGCGACGGTCGGTGGCCACGGCGGTGGCCATCACCGCCCAGGCTGCCCAGTAGCTGTGGTTGTTGATCTTCTCCAGGGGCAGGTCGCTCCAGTCGCGCACGGTCTGCTCGGCGAGGCGGGCGAACCATTTCTCGATCAGCTCGGCCTCGGCCTGGTGCGCGGCCAGCGGCTGCGAGTTGGAGAACTTCAGGCGCAGCCACGAACCGCTCATGCTGCCCAGCGCCCATTTGCGCATCGACTTGCCGGTGTGGTTGTAGTCGGTGGACATCAACGCATCGGCACGTGCCCAGCTGCCCAGCCAGGCCAGGGCGCATTCGAGCTGCGCCGGGCGGCCGTCACGCATGTACTGGCCGATCATCTTGCTCACGCCTTTTTCAAGGGTGGTGATGTCTTCGGTGGACTTGCGAAAGGCCTTTTCCGAATTGACGTTGAGGGTGGCCCGCGCCTTGTCCGAACCTTCGTACTTGCTGCGGAACTGCAAGGCGCCGGTGTACGGCTTGGGCACGGCTTCGCAGCGGAAGTTACCGTCGTTGGTCTTGAGCTTCTCGATCCCTTCGTAGTACCCCTGTGGCGGCACCAGCGCGGCATGCGCGGCACCACCGAACAAGGCCAGGGCGAGCAGGGCAGGGCGGAAAATTCGCTTGAACGCAGTCATGGTCGCCTCACTGGCCGGCCTGCGCGGTCTGCGCGGGCACGGCGAAGTTGTTGCGTTTGCAGAGCTTGGCCTCGACTTTCTGGGTGCCGCTTTCCGGGCCCTGTACCTCGAAGGCCAGCAGGCTCTGGCTGGCCCAGTCCTCGTCTTCGCGCATCTGGAAGACGAAACGGCCATCGGTATCGGCGGTTTCCGGTTTTTCCAGCTTGATGTCCTCGTGGCGGCCGTTGAGGTACCACAGGGTGGCCTGCAGGACTTTCACCGACGGGTCCTCGAACTTCACGTCCATCTGGATGTTGCGGTTGACCAGGTCTTTGATCACGCCGCCCTTGCCGTTCACCATCAACTCGTTCTTGCCCGGCTTGAGGGTGGTGCTGGCGCTCATCAGCGCCGGGCGGTTATCGCAGCCGTCATCGAGCAGGCCAAGGATCTGCCGCCAGATGGTTTCCTGGTCCAGGCGGTACAGCGGGGAGAATTCCCAGATCAGGATCTTCGGCGGGTTCTTCTTGAATTCCTCGCTGCCCAGGTACTGGATCATCGAGCCTTCCAGGCCGCCACCGGGGAAGGCGACGTTGAGCACGTCGGCACCGATGTACTGTTGCAGGAAGCCGGCGAAGTTGTAGTTCTTGCCGCTGTGGCTGGTGCCGACCAGGGTGATCTGGGCGTTGCCGGCGTCACCGAACAGGTCGTCACCGCCACCGTCGGAGCCCTTCGGCTCGGTGGTGAACTGGTCCATGTACTGGACGGCATAGCTGGTGCCACAGAGCTGGCCGGCAACGTTGTGCAGGGTGCCGGTCTTGCCCATGCGGCCAGACTTCTTCGTCTCGAATTCCTTGCGCGGGATGCCTTCGAAAGCCGGCATCTTGTGCACGGTTTCGGCCACGATCTTCGCCGCGCGCTCGGCGCCGTACGGCGTCCAGTGCTGGTCGCCACGGAAGTAGAAGTCCTTGCCCTGGTCGGCGGCAGCCAGCTGTTCGTTGGTCAGCGGCGACAGGTCGGGCACGTTGTAGCCCATGCTGGCGAAGCGCTTGAGCATCGCCTGGTAGTTGCCCAATGCCTTCTGGTAGTCGAAGGCAGCTTTTTCTGCCGGGTTGAGCATGTTGCGGTTCACCAGGCCACGGGTCGGCTGGTACACCACTACCAGTTCCACGCCGCGCTTCTTGAACGCGTCGTGCACCTGCTGCAGGCGCTTGTAGCCAGCCGGGGTGGTGGTGAACTCGGTGCGCAGGTCTTCGCGGGTACGGAACAGCCAGTCACCCTGGGCCTGCACCAGCGTGGTGAAGTTCTGCTGGTAACGGGTGGTGTAGCGGCTGGGGTCGTGCGCTTCCGGGCACAGCTGGCAGCAAGGCTCGGCGGTGAAGGTCGGGGCCTTCACTTCGTCGGCGCTCACGCCTTGGCTGATGGCCAGGAGGGCAGTGGACAGGCCCAGCAGTTTCATCAGGTGTGGAGTCATGGTCTGGGCTTCCTTATTCGATCATTTCGGTCTGGCGTTCGACCGGGTCGATCAGCACAGCCTTTTTCTGGCGGACCAGCAGGTCGAGGATTTCGTCCTGGCGTTCACCGAGGATGCCGTTGAGGCTGATGCCGCTGGCCTTGCGCGGGGCGAGCATGGACACCTTGTACAGCTCGACCGACAGCGGCGAGTCGATCGACAGCGGGCCGGAGCCGTTGGCGGCGAGTTCGCCACCGACCAGGATCAGCGACACCTTGGTGTCGAACGGGTCGAGGGCGATGTCGCGGTCGGTGTCGGACAGGTCCTTGATGTGGCCGTACACGCCCACCAGGCCGTTGGCCATGGCGACGTTCTCGTACAGGCGGATGTTCACGCTGTTACGCACACGGATGCCGTGGCGGCGGTTGTTGATCAGCTTGTTGCCCCAGATCAGGTTGTCGCCGCTTTCGTACAAGGTGATGCCGTCGGTGTGGTTGCGGTAGATCTCGTTGTAGGCAATCAGGTTGTTGACGCTGTTACGGTCGATCACCACCCCGGAGAGCTTGTTGTCGTAGCTCTTGTTGTTGATGATCCAGCTGTCGTTGACCTCACGCGAAATGATGATGCCGTGCTTCTTCTTGGTGCCGTACACGGTGTTGCCGGCGATGATCAGGCGGTGCGAGCGGTCGTGCGGGTCGATGCCGTAGACGATGTTGTCGCGGTAGGTGTTGTCCTTGACCACGAAGTCCTGGGTCTCGTAGCAGTAGAAGCCGTACCACATGTCGCTGAATTCCGAGCCGATGATCCAGCCGGTGGGTTCCGGGCGGCCCATGCGCTTGGCCATGTTCGGCGTGTACTGCGAGATACTCACGCCGTACGACTTGGACTTGGCATAGCCGAAGCTGGCCATCTTGCTGTTGACGATGTAGGTCTCGGTGCCACCCCACGACAGCAGGAACGGACGGAATTCCTTGGGCGAGCGGAAGGTCGCCGGGCCGTTGTCCTTTTCGCGCCAGCCGGTCACCTGGGTATCGGTGACGAACAGCTTGCCGTCGTTGACCAGGAACGAACCGCCCTCCTGGGACAGGCGCAGCTGCTTGACCTTGCCGTCGATCTCGAGGATGCCCTTCTGCCCGACCACGATCGGCAGGCGCGCCAGGTACACGCCCGGCTCGACTTCGCTGAGGTACTGCTTGGGTACCTTCTTGCTCAGCTCGACCAGGTCGACATGCCCGTCATCGACGAAGATCGCCTGCGGAATGCCATGCTGGCGCTGGACCCACTCGGCCGCCTTGTTGTCGCCACCGACGAACTCCTTGAGGGTGTCTTCCTGGAACATGCGGCGCAGGCTGACCTTGCCCTTGTGACGGCGGTCGATCTTCTTCTGTACCGCCTCGGCGGTGTAGCCGGTCAGGTCGGGCAGCTTTGGCGGGTCCATGTGCAGTGGTTCGACCGGGGCACTGGAGACCGTGTAGGTCTTGGCCTGCTGCAAGCCCTTGGCCGTGGTGGTGGGCTCTGCGGCGGCGGCCAGGCCTGCGGCCAGCAGCAAGGCGCTGGCCAGCAGGCTGTGACGTAGGTGCGGGTGAAGGTTCATAACGGTAAGTCCCCTACCGGCCTCAGAAGCGCCAGATCACGTCGACGAAGGCACGGTGCATGTACGAGTCCGCTTCCTTGCCGTAGGCGTCGCCCGGCTTGAACACGCCGGCACGCAGGCGCACCAGGGCGGATGGCTCGTCGATGGCCTGGCTCATCGAAGCCGGCAGCAGGCCTTGCTTGAAGTACTTGGTCACGACCACGTCCATCTCCTGGCCGAGGTCTTTCTCGCCATCGACCAGCGGGCGGTTCACGCCGTTGTCGTTGACCACCGCGTTGATGCCGCTGGAGCCAATGTTCTGGTTGCCGTCGACACGCCAGAACTTGTGGTAGATGAAGCTGGCGTCGTAGTCGTCGCGCAGCTGCCAGGAAGCGAACAGGGTGGCCGCCTGCAGGTTGCCCAGCTCGCCGCGGAAGGCTTCACCGAAGCGGTGCACGCGCGAACGGGTACCGGTGTAGTTGGAGCGGTTGCTCTCCAGGCCGGTCTGCTCGTAGTTGCTCGAACCGTCGTCGCCGCCACCGCCGCTGCCACGGGCGTAGGCTGCACCGACCTGCCATTGCGGGTCGAGGCGCACGCGGATGCCGAGGTCGGTGGCCCAGGCGTTGACGTCGCCGCTCTGCTTGCCGGTGGCTACGTTTTCGTCGCCCACTACCTGGCTGCTGAGGGTGTCGCGGTCACCGGTGAGCCAGGTGACACTGCCCCAGTAGTTGACGGTGTGGTCGTTGCGCCAGTTGTAGGCATCGCTGTTGGCTTCCAGGCCCAACCAGGTCAGGTCGCCGGTGCGAGTCTTGTCCAGCGCGTCGACGGTTTCGCCCGGGTTCTTCAGGCTGCCGCCGTCATGGGTGTGGTGGGCGCGTACGCCGACCCAGTGGCCAGGGGTCCACTGCGTGGCGACGTTGCCGTAGAGGTGCGTGCGGTCCTTGTCTTCCGGGGCCAGCTCGGTGAGGTCGGTGCGGTATTCGCTGAAGCGCTGGGCTACGCCCAGGTCGGCCTTGAGCAGGGTGGTGTCGAAGGTCCAGTTCAGCGCCTCGATGTTGGTGTCACGCCACATGCCATCGTCGCTGCGCAGGCGCTGGCGACCGAAACGCAGCTGCTCGCCGGGGTAGGCGGTGAGGCCGCTGTAGCCGACCCAGAATTCGCGCATGGCCAGGTAGCTCTTGTCCTGCTCGCGGCCGTCGGCGGCGGTGTCGGTGGTGGTGCCGTCGTCGTTCTGGCGCAGGGTGTCGGTTTCGATGGTGTCGGTAGCAGTGACGGCCTGGCCCATGGCATAGGCGCTCCAGTTGCCGCGCTCGCCATATACCCAAGGGCGCAGGTCGAGGCCCAGGCCGCTGACGTCGCCGCCGGAGCGGGTACCGAGGTCACGGTCGTCTTCCGACTGGCCGGTGATTTTCACATCCAGGCCGAAGTTCTTTTCAGCGGTCATTTCCGCCAGGGTCGGGCAGGACCACAGCAGGGCGAAGCTCAGGCCGATGCCGGCTTTCACGAAGGGATTGAGCGTCATAGCGAGTCCTCACCGGTTACTTCTTTTTCGTCGTCTTGCAGGGCTTCGATGGCCAGGGTGCTGTTGGCGCCCTGGCTCATGCTGCCGCGTGCCTGCTTCTCTTGCGCCAGCAGGGTCTGCGCCTGGCTGCGCTGGTCAGGCGTGAGTTGCTGGTCGAGTTGCTGCAGCAGTTCAGTGGACTGCGGCGTCGGGTTGACCTGGGCCAGCTGGGCGAATACCCAGGCATTGCCCGGTTGCGGGCGAATGCCATGGCCTTCGCTGAACAGTTGGGCCAGGGCATAGTCGGCGCTGTTCTGTCCGCCACGGGCGGCGGCCAGCAGGTGGTCGACGGCTTTCTGTGGCTCGACGTTGCCCAGGTAGCCACGGCGGTACAGCTGCCCCAGGTAGTAATGGGCGCTGACTTCGCCAGCATCGGCGGCAGCCTGCAGGTGTTGCTCGGCTTTTACCGCATCGGCAGGCAGGGTCTTGCCTTCGTAGTACAGGCGGCCGAGCAACAGTTCGGCGCGTGGCTGTTCGGCTTCGCGGCCTTTGTCGATGTAGGCCAGCAGCTGGTCGGTATCGCCCAGCTCGGGGAAGTCGTAGAGCAGCTGCGCCAGGCTGACCCAGGACGCCGGGTTGGCCGGCGCCACCTGCTCGAGCAGGTCCTTGGCGGTTTTTTCGTCGGTCTGGCCGAGGCTGCGGTCGGCCAGGACACGGGCGACGCTGTCGACCCGGGTGGCCGGTACCGCGCCGCGGGCATAGGCCGCCTTGAGCTGGCCGAGCAGGGCAGCCTGCTGGTCAGCCTGGCCACGCTTCTGGTACACGGTGGCCAGCTCGACGTAGCAGATGTCGGTGGCGGCGAGAGCGGCCTTGCAGATCGTTTCCACGTCGCCCAGGTGCTGGTCGTAGCTGCCCTGGGTGCGGTACAGCAGAATCTGGGCCAGGCCCGCTTCCGGGTTGCCGGCGGCACGCCACTGGTCGATCTGCTGCTGTGCATTGACCTTGGGGAAGCTCTGCGGGTAGCTCAGGTAGAGCATCGCCAGCGGTATCAGGGTGTTGCCTTCGCCCTGTGCGGCGGCTTGCTTGAGCAGCTTCTCGGCTTCTTCGCGTTCGGCCTGGGTGCTGTCGGGCTTGGCCACCAGCAGCCGGCCAAGGCGCGCCTGGGCGCGCGGCGAGGTGCCAGCCGCGGCGCGGTAGGTGGCCTCGGCTTCCTTGATTTTCGCCGGGTCGCGGGTGGCGACCTTGATGTCGGCCAGGCCCACTTGCGCTTCGCTGTAGCCCAGGTCGGCCAGGGCCTTGTAGTTGCGCTCGGCCAGTGCCGTGTCACCGCGCTTCATGGCTTCGTTGGCCAGACGCTGGTCGGGCAGGCCGGCACAGCCGGCCAGGGTGATGGCTGCAGCCAGGGCACACAGGCCCAGGCTGGCGCTTTTCTTGTGGGGAATCATACGGCGATCCTCTTACAGCCCACGGGCCATGGCTTTGTCGATCAGCCAGTTCAGCGAAGGGCCACGGTCGCTGTTGACCGACGCCGGGCGCCCGGCCAGTTCGGCAGGCATGGCGCCGTCGGGCTTGATCTGCACGCGGATGTCGGAGGCCAGGTCATCGCTGTTGAGGCTGGCGCTGCTGACGATCTGGCCGGTGCGCACTTCGTCTTCGCCGGCGACCTGGAAGTTGACCCGGGTACCTGGCTTGACCTCGTCGAACTGGCGATAGCTGAAACGCGCCTCGACCATCGGGTTGGTGGTGCGCGGGATCAGCTGGAAGATCGGCTGGCCCTTGGCCGCGTACTGGCCGTTGTCCACCAGCTGGCGGGCGACCACGCAATCGCAGGGGCTGGTGAGGGTGCCGGACAGCTGCTTGCCGAACAGTTCCTCGATCTTGGCCGGCTCCAGCTGTGCGTCTTCCAGGTTGCCCTTGAGCATGTCCAGCATGCTGGTGGTGAAGGTGGCCAGTGGCGCACCTTTGCCGATCATCCCGCCGCTGTCGACCAGGCTGCTCACGGTACCGTCGCGCGGCATGGTGATGGTGGTGGTCGGCACTGCCACCACGCCGGCTTCGGCGTGGCTGACGAAGTACATGCCGTACAGCGATTTGGCGACGAAGCCGAAGGCGGCGACACCAACCACGAACACGCCAAGGGTGACGGTGACTGCCTTGAGGCGGCCGAATGCGCTCAGGCCACTGCCGCCGTCCTTCTGCTTGCGTGCCTTGGTGAAGTTGTCGCGCTGCAGGGTGCTGAGTACGTCGCCGACACTGATCAGCTCACCCGACAGGTGGGTGGTGATGATGTGGCGCAGGGTGGCGATGTCGCGTGGCTCGAGGTTCTGGAACTGCGCGCCGGTACGGCCGCTGTCCGGGTGGTAGGAGCGCACCTGGAACTCGATGTCCATCGACAGGCCGAGGTTGTCGACCGTGAACTGCAGCCGTCCGCGCAGCACATCGCCAACCGACAGGGGTTGCTTGGTGTGGAAGCTCAGGCCACCGGCGGAGAGGTCGTCGACCTTCACATCGTGGGCCTGGCGCTGAGGGTCGAGGAACCGCAGCTTGGCGGGGATGCGTACCCGGGCGTGCTGGCGCTGGGCTTCGGACTCATGCACGACGTTGACGTTCACGGCGGTATTCATGTGGTTTGTTCCTGTTAGTTCCGATCCGGGTTGGGCTCACACGACCATGAACAGCACAGCGACGAAGATGCTGGCAGCCGAGAAGGTCATGGTCCGCGAGGACCAGGTGTTGAACCATTGTTGAAAACTGGCGAGGTCACGCTTGAGGGCAGTGGGCTGACGCGTCCAGGACTGTTTGTCGAGGCGGAAGAACACGTAGATCTTCATCAGCGCGCCGATGATCTGGTTGTAATAGAGAATCAGCGGGTAGGCTGGGCCGACGTTGTGGCCGGAGCACAGCAGCATGATGGTGAGGATCAGGCGGGTGATGCCGATCCACAGCAGGTACACCAGCAGGTAGCCCATGCCGAACTTGAGGCTGGCGATCACCGCCACGGTCAGGCCCAGCAGGCTGGTCCACATCGACACGCGCTGGTCGAACAGCACGATGCTGGTGAACAGCCCCAGGCGGCGCAGGCCCAGGCCCAGTGCACGGGAGTTCTGCCGCAGGTTGTTGCCATACCAGCGGTACATCAGCTTGCGGCTGGCCTTGAGGAAGCTCTTTTCCGGCGGGTGCTCGACCGTGTTGATGGCGGCATCCGGCACGTAGAAGGTGTCGTAGCCCAGGCGCATCAGGCTGAACCAGCTGGACTTGTCGTCACCGGTGAGGAACTTGAAACGGCCCAGACGCCAGTGCATCAGCGAGTCGCTTTCGACGTCGGCGATGAATTCCGGGTTGGTCACCACGCTGGCGCGGAACATCGACATGCGCCCGGTCATGGTCAGTACGCGCTTGGACAGGGCCATCGAGCACATGTTGATATGGCGCTGGGCAAAGCGCAGCTTGTGCCACTCGCTCATGATGTAGCCGCCACGCACTTCGCAGAACTCGTTGGTGGTCAGGCCACCGACGTTGGGGAACAGCTTGAACCACGGCACGGTCTTGCGGACCACGCCGTCGCCGAGCACGGTGTCACCGTCGATCACCGCCACCACGGCGTTGTCGTCCGGCAGCATGCGCGAGATGGCACGGAAGCCATAGGCCAGGCCGTCACGCTTGCCGGTACCGGCGATGCGCACGATGTCCAGCTTGACGTGAGCTGGCGGGTTGTACTTGGCCCACAGGCTTTTCACCAGCAGTTCGTCCGACATCTCCACCAGCGAGCAGACCACGGTGGTGGGGAAGCCACAGTTGATCGCCTCGCGGATCACCGAGCTGTACACCTGGGCGGTGGTCAGGGCTTCGATACGGAAGCTGGTCACCATCAGGTACACGTGCGACGGGTCGGCGGCATTGCCCATTTTCTGCACCTTGCGGCGCAGGTACGGGTACACGCCGTAGAGGAAGATCATGCCGCGGATGAAATGGGTGGCGCCCATGGAATAGCGCCAGATGCCGACTGCGCCGACCAGGAAGATGAAGTGCTTCGACTGCGAGTCGAAGATATCGGCTGGCAGGGCCAGGGCGATCAGCATGAGCAGGCTCATGTAGAGCAGCCACCCGGCGCACTGCAACAGCACTGTCTGGAGCCTTTGCATGTTCAGCATCCGTCGAGAATTCGGGAAAGGGTGGGCGACGCAGGTATCACCTTGGTGGGCAACACCTGCGCCGCCAGCGCCTGCTGTTACCAGCAGATGCCTTCGGTACGGCTGGTAGCGCAGGTCGGTTTGCTCATGAAGCCGACCAGGTCGATCACGTGCTTGCCAGCTGGCGCTTGCTCGGCAAGTGCGCGGAACTGCTCGTCACGGTTGCCCAGGACGATGATGTCGGCGTTGTCGATGACCTTCTGGAAATCGGCGTTGAGCAGCGACGAGACGTGCGGGATCTTCGACTCGATGTAGTCCTTGTTGGCGCCGTGGACACGGGCGTACTGGACGTTCTCGTCGTAGATGTCCAGCTGGTAGCCCTTGCCGATCAGGCGTTCGGCCAGTTCCACCAGTGGGCTTTCGCGCAGGTCGTCGGTACCGGCCTTGAAGCTCAGGCCGAGCAGGGCGACCTTGCGCTTGTCGTGGGCTTCGATCAGCTCGAAGGCGTTCTGTACCTGCGACTCATTGCTGCGCATCAGCGAGTCGAGCAACGGTGCGCGGACATCGAGGCTGGCGGCGCGGTAGGTGAGGGCGCGCACATCCTTGGGCAGGCACGAGCCGCCGAAGGCGAAGCCAGGGCGCATGTAGTACTGGGACAGGTTCAGCACCTTGTCCTGGCACACCACGTCCATCACCTCACGGCCATCCACGCCCACCGCCTTGGCGATGTTGCCGATCTCGTTGGCGAAGGTGACTTTGGTGGCGTGCCACACGTTGCAGGTGTACTTGATCATCTCGGCCACTTCGATCGGCTTGCGGATGATCGGGGCGTCGAGTTCTTCGTACAGCGCTTGCAGAATGTCGCCGCTGGCGCTGTCCAGTTCACCGATGACGGTCATTGGCGGGTGGTCGTAGTCCTTGATCGCGGTGCTTTCACGCAGGAACTCCGGGTTCACCGCAACGCCGAAATCGACGCCGGCCTTTTTGCCCGAGCAGTCTTCGAGGATCGGGATCACCACGTTCTTCACAGTGCCCGGCAGCACGGTGCTGCGCACCACGATGGTGTGGCGGCGATCGCTGTCGCGCAGTACGTAGCCGATTTCGCGGCACACCGACTCGATGTACTCAAGGCCCAGGTCGCCGTTCTTCTTGCTCGGGGTACCCACGCAGATCATCGACACGTCGCTGGCACGAATGGCTTCGGCGAAGTCGGTGGTACCGCGCAGGCGGCCATTGGCGATGCCCTGTTGCAGCAGTGCTTCCAGGCCAGGTTCGACGATGGGCGACTTGCCCTGATTGATCAGGTCGATCTTGGTGCTGGACACGTCCACACCGATCACTTCATGGCCTCGCGCCGTCAGGCAGCCTGCACAGACTGCACCCACATAACCCAAACCAAAGATGCTGATACGCATCGCTATCACCTCATGTGTTTATCACGTCGGCGCCTCCGCAGAGAGCCAGACTGGGTGGATTAACAACAGTTTTCGGGCGCACGGATCCATGGCGAATGCACACTTCGCCGAGCGCAGGCAAAATAAATCCGGAGCGCAAAAGTTATGCACTCAAACTTGGCAGTAAAAGGCCATCAATTAAAAAACGTGCCCTGGAATGCAGCCGTCTTTATTGCAAAGCGCTACTTGGCGCGTTGCTGTGCTTGTTCTTTCAACTGGAAAAACCCTTTGAAATCAACCACTAGGACGAATTGTAAGGGACGCGTCTCTCCTGCATGGACAGGGGCTCGGGGTGTGCCCGTTATACCTGTCGAAGTTATTAGGGCGGGTAGTGGATACCTGCCGTTGTCATCTGTAAGTCATCTCGTACAGCCCGGGGGCAGGAAAATCGTTACGGCACTATGAGCGATTCGGCGTAGCAGAAGTTCCGGGTCGGTTCGGCCCGGATGAAAGATTTCTAAATATTTTTTCAGTGGCGGACAGATTTCAATCTGATAGCACGCAGGTGTTTCGCCCCGATATATAAAGGGCGAAACTGTTGCGAGATATTTTTTTGCCAGCATCCAAAAAATTTTTTCAAAATTCGTCAAAAAAGGTACGAACGGTCTTATGGCGTTTGGCGATAACGCTGGGGGTGATGGTTTTTTGGCGTCGAACAAATGACATGCTGGCAATGTGAGGCCGGCTCTGGACCGAGGCAGCGCGTTAGCACATGCGGAAACACATGATGGCCACATGAATGCTAAGGCTTTTGCCGCGCTGGCCGTTACCCCCTGTGGACGCTCTGCGGAGCTGTTCATGAACGAAGGAGCGTCTTGGGCAGCCTCTGGCCACTGGCCCCGAGGGCGTCTCATCCATTTATCACATGGAAGAGACGAGAGAACGCCAAATGAAGAAGACATCGCAGATACTGATCGCCAGCGGTTCCTTGTTGCTGGCTGGCATGGTGCAGGCGGGGCCAAAGGTAGATGTAACCGTAAAAAATCAGGGGACCGGCACCATGGTCCTCAAGCTGGTCACCTCCAACGAAACCAGCACCTATCAAATTGCTAATCCTCGGCCAGCTCAGCAGATAGTCCCTGGCGCTGTCGACGCTTTCGGCGTGCAGCGTGTCGTCAGTCCCGATGTCAACGCGGCGATGGTGCGTTACACGATGGGACTCAAGACTTGCGCTTTCGGGACCACCTTTCAGATGCGCCTCATGCCGGGAGGGATCATGAAACCCGAATGGACGAAGACCGCCACTCCAAGTGGTGGCGCGACCTGCACCGCCAATATTACCGGCACTGCCGCTGATCACTCATGGCGAGTGGAATTCACTATGAAATAAACATCACGACAGAAAGGGTAGCCGCTTCGTCGCCAGTCTGCAGCGAAGCGGTGTCAGCCTATTTGTGGAGTTTGCTTAACCCTGGGTGGGTATATGGAAATTAAATATACAGGTGTGCCGGTGCGTAGTGCGCACGCTTTGACGGCGCAGGAGAGCCCGAAGGCTATCGGGCAAATGGCGGATGTGGAGACTCTTGCTGAGGTGAATGGCGCAGATATTTCTTCACTGGCCAAGGCGCTAAGTGCCGCCGCAGAGCGTGCAGCATTACGAGATAGCCAGATGTCAAGAAGCGATCTGGCCGCCTTGGCGGCCAAATTAAGCGAGCGACTTTTTGGCTTGGGTTATGAATTCGGTAAGCTCGCCCATGATGCTGAGATCCCCGATACAGACGACCCTGAATGGATTGCCAGGGCCGCGCAAGCTACTGATTTCATTAATGGAAAAGCAAGTAATCCGTTTGCGATGTTAAGTCAGGAACAACTGAGTCTTATCGCTTACGATGAGGGCGGAACGTTCACGGTCAATGAGCGCAAAGCTGCAGCGATGGAAACGAGTAGACGTTATTGTGAATGGTCCGTATATATTTGCAGGAAAAATGGATGCGGAGCGACAGAGTAACGGTAATAGTGCGGAAGGTCTTCAGGAAATATTGTCTTATTATCGCGGTCTGCCGGCAATCGAAGAAGCGCAGTTTGGCAACTATAAAGTCGCGATAATGATGCAGTTGAATGCAACGGAGATCGATTGGCCTGAGTTCAACGTTTCACTGGTCGACATGGTTGCCAACAAGTGGCCTGAGCAAGAGCGTATTGCAGCTAATATGGATATGGATAATGAACCATCTTCGCCTTGAATCAGTGCAACGCTCGATTGGCGGCCAGGTGATTCTCGATAATGTATTGATGTCATTTGCTGAAAGTCAGTCCTGCGCCATCACCGGCCCCTCCGGTTCAGGCAAAAGCACCTTGCTCAACCTGATCGGCCTGCTCGACCAGCCGTGCCAGGGGCGGCTGGTACTGGACGGTTGCGACATGACGCATGCCACTGCCGATCAACGCGCCATCACCCGTAACCGCCTGCTGGGTTTCGTGTTCCAGAGCTTCAATCTGCTGCCCCGCCTGTCCATTCTCGACAATGTCGCGTTGCCGCTGAGTTACCGCGGCATCGGCCTGGCCTCGGCACGGCGGGAGTACCGGTGGGGGCGGGTTCAACCTCGAGGCGGCCGTTACAGGATCACTCGGCAGGATGATCGCGCAGGAACACCAGGTGGTCCGGTTTCGACTGTTCGGCACTGTAGTAGTAGCCCTGCACATCGAACTGCTTGAGCTGTTCCGGGTCGTTGATGCGCCGCTGGATCACGAAGCGGCTCATCATCCCCCGTGCCTTCTTGGCGTAGAAACTGATGATCTTGTACTGGCCGTTTTTCAAGTCCTTGAAATCGACGTTGATCACCCGCGCCTTCAAGGCGCTGCGTTTCACCGCGCTGAAGTATTCGTTGCTGGCAAGGTTGAGCAGCACCTCATCGCCCTGCTCGGCCAGGGCCTGGTTCAACCATTCGCTGATGCGCGTGCCCCAGAACGCGTACAGGTCCTTGCCGCGGGCATTGGCCAGCTTGGTGCCCATTTCCAGGCGATAAGGCTGCATCAGGTCCAGCGGGCGCAGCAGGCCGTACAGGCCCGAGAGCATGCGCAGGTGCTCCTGCGCGTAGCTGAAATCGTCCTCGCCCAGGCTCTCGGCATCGAGGCCGGTGTACACGTCACCCTTGAACGCCAGCAGTGCCTGCTTGGCATTGGCCGGGGTGAAGTCCGGGGTCCAGCTGCCAAAGCGCGCGGCATTCAGGCCAGCGAGCTTGTCGGACAAATGCATCAGTTCGCTGATCTGCGCTGGCGACAGCTCGCGCAGTTGCCGAATCAGTTCCTGGGAGTCGTCCAGGTATTGCGGCAGGGTGTAACGCTCGGTCACCGGCGGGGTGTCGTAGTCGAGGGTCTTGGCGGGGGAAATCACCGTCAGCATCGGGTCGGCTCCTGGCATCGTTGGCCGGGGATTCTACGGGCTGGGCGGTACAAGTCCAAACTATGGCGACGATAGTCACAGACCATGGCCGGTACAGGCGCTATAGTGCGCGTTTCGCCGTTGCGGAGCTTTCAACCGTGCGCATTGCTTCTGCCTTGCTGGCCGGCCTGCTGAGCCTGGCCGTGCAAGCCGCCCCATCACCCCAGGTAAGCCTGGACCGCAGCCTGTGGCCCGAACAGCTGGACAGCCCCGCGTTGTTCGATGTGGCCTCGCGGGCGGAAATCCTCTCGTTCGCCCAGGTGCTGCACGAAAGCGAGCTGCTGGACGAGGCGACGCTGGCAACCCGCTTGGGCTTGCGCCAGATCAACCTGCAGAAGGTACGCCTGCTGCGGGCGCGCATGTGGCAGCGGTTGTGGCAAGGCTATCAACAGGCACAGCGCAGTTGCGAACAGGATGCGTCGTTCTGTTATCCGGTGACCTCGATGGCAGAGTTGCGTACCCAGGCGGCAACCTTCGCTGCCGATGTCGGCACGTTCTACACGGGCTGGATCGAACCCAGCCACCAGTTCCATGTGCACTACCTCGACGAGCAACTGCGCAAGGCCGCATTGCTGCCGCAAACCAGTAGCGAGGTGGAGCGGCTGTCGGCGCGCGAGCGCAATGGTGATGAACTGAATGACCGCATGTTCCTGCTGACCTTCGTCGGTGGGCCTGGGCCGCAGGGCGGCACGACCGACCAGCTCACCGATTACCTGCGTCGGCAGAAGCTTGCCGGTACGTTCTTCGTGCTCGGCAACCGCCTGCAGCAACGCCGCGACGCCGGCGCGGCAAGCGCCTTGCGCCAGCTCTATGGCGGCCAGTGCGTGGGCATCCAGGGCTGGGAATATCGCTCCCATGCACAGTGGACGGGCTGGCAGGACTCGCTGCGGCGCAGCCAGGCGCGGGTGCAGGCCGACCTGCCGCAACAGTATGTGCCGTTGTTCCGGCCACCTTATGGGCAACGCCGCGCCGACGGCGAGACGTTCATGGCCAGCCAGCAACTGCGGGTATCGTTGTGGGATATCGATGCTCAGGATGATGGTGCACTGACGGCGCAAGCCTCGGCGCAGCGGGTGCTGACCTTGATGCTGCTGTGGCGCAAGGGGGTGATCCAGTTCCATGACAGCTTGCCCAAGGCGCAGCCGGCACTGGACTGGTTGCTGCGCAACACCGCGCAGAGCGGTATCGGCTGGGAAGGCTGCCGCGAGTATGGGTACCGCGAACCAGGGGTGTGACTTCTGACTGTAGTCCCCTCTGGCGCTGCCGCCAAGGCCCCTTCGTCATTCGGCAAAATAAACTTCAAAAACTCGTAAAAACGCTTTTTCCGGTCATGGCTTTTGCGGTATGAAGAAACCAGACAGCCGATTCCTGCAGCACAGGTGGCGTCATCCAGGCCCACCTAGCCAGGTTCGCTTCCCGCCCGTAACAACGCGGATACGGGGAGAACGGCAGTCACTCTGCGGCGTAACAGACCACGCCGTGTGGCTTCGACATAAGGTGACCGAGTATGGATGACCAAGGACGCAACCCTTCCTCCAGCAAGCCAATCCTGTATGTGCTCGATACCAACGTCCTGATTCACGACCCCAACGCGTTACTCAACTTCGAGGAGCACCATGTCGCCATCCCGATGACGGTGCTGGAGGAACTCGACAAGCTCAAGACCGGCAAGCAGAGCATCGCAGCCGAATGCCGCCAGGCCATTCGCCTGATCGACCAGACCCTCGGTGACGCCTCGCCCAACGATGTCGAGCAGGGCGTGCCGATCCAGCGTGGCAAGAGCGGGCCCAAGGGCTTCCTGTCGATCCTGATGACCCCGCGCAACGAGCCCAACAAGCTGCTGCCGGAAAACCTCAACGACAACATCATCATCAACCAGCTGCTCGAAGTGAGGGCCCGGCGCACCGACCTGGACGTGGTGCTGGTTACCAAGGACATCAACATGCGCCTGAAGGCGCGCGCCTGCGGCATCGCCGCCGAGGACTACAGCACCGACCAGTTGGTCGATGACGTGTCCTTGCTGTCCAAGGGCTACCATTCGGTCAGCGGTTCGTTCTGGGACCGGGTAAGCAAGGTCGATACCCGCCAGGAGCGTGGCCGCACCTGGCACCGGGTGCAACTGATCGACAACCTGCCGGCGGTGCATGTCAATGAGTTCATCATCGATGAACAGGGCTTCGTCGGCTGGATCAAGGGTATCCGCAACGATGAGCTGCTGTTGCTCGACCTGCACCAGGAGCCGCTGCTGCACCAGGAAGCCTGGGGCCTCAAGCCTCGCGATATCCACCAGAGCCTGGCGCTGTTCGCGCTGCTCGACCCGGATATCCACCTGGTCAACCTGACCGGCGCCGCCGGTTCCGGCAAGACCATCCTGGCCCTGGCCGCGGCCATCGAGCAGACCATGGTCAGCAAGCGCTACCGGCGCATCATCGCCACCCGCAGCGTGCAGGGGCTGGACCAGGAGATCGGCTTCCTGCCAGGCACCGAGGCGGAGAAGATGGAGCCCTGGCTGGGCGCCATCACCGATAACCTCGAAGCCTTGCACATGGATGACGAAAGCACCCATGGCAGCGTCGAGTACATCCTTGAACGTGTGCCGTTGCAGTTCAAGTCGCTGAACTACATCCGTGGTCGCAGCTTCCAGCAAAGCCTGATCCTGATCGACGAGTGCCAGAACCTGACGCCGCACCAGATGAAAACCATCATCACCCGTGCCGGCTCCGGGTCCAAGGTGGTCTGCCTGGGCAACCTGGCGCAGATCGACACCCCCTACCTGTCCGCGACCAGCTCGGGCCTGACCTACCTGACCGAGCGCTTCAAGGACTTCCCCCATGGCGTGCACATCACCCTGCAGGGCGTACCCCGCTCGGTGCTGGCCGAGTACGCCGAATCGCACTTGTAAAACCCTGCAGCCGGGCAGTTCACTGCCCGGCCCCCTGCTCAAACCTGACCCACAGGTTTACACTGCCAGTTCCCTTCACAGGAGCAGAGCAGTGCTGACACATCTTGATTCCCAGGGGCGGGCCAACATGGTCGACGTCACTGAAAAGGCCGTGACCGAGCGCGAGGCCACCGCCGAGGCGCGGGTGCGCATGTTGCCGCAGACTTTGCAGATGATCGTCGACGGCGACCACCCCAAGGGCGACGTGTTCGCCGTGGCGCGCATCGCCGGGATCCAGGCGGCGAAAAAGACCAGCGACCTGATCCCGCTGTGCCACCCGCTGATGCTGACCAGTGTCAAGGTGGAGCTCGGTGCCGAGGGCGAGGATGCTGTGCGCATCGTTGCCCGCTGCAAGCTGGCTGGCCAGACTGGTGTGGAGATGGAGGCGCTGACCGCAGCCAGCGTAGCCGCGCTGACGATCTACGACATGTGCAAGGCCGTGGACAAGGGCATGGTCATTGAGCAGGTGCGCCTGTTGGAAAAACTTGGCGGCAAGAGCGGCCACTACAAGGTGGACGCGTGATGAAGGTCAAGGTGATGTATTTCGCCCGTTACCGTGAACTGCTGGGTGTCGATGCCGAGCGGGTGGAGGGTGCTTTCAAGGTGCTGGACGATGTGCGCCAGGCCTTGGTCGCCAAGGGCGGGCCGTACCAGGTGCTGGCCGAGCAGAACTTGATGTGTGCGCGCAACGAAGAGCTGTGCAAGCTCGATGAAGCGCTGGAAGAGGGCGATGAAGTGGCGTTCTTCCCACCGGTGACCGGAGGCTGAACATGGCAGTGCGAGTTCAGGCAGGTGCGTTCGACCCGGGTGCCGAGACCAATGCCATGCATGCGGCCAATGTCGGCGTGGGCGCGGTGGTCGCCTTTGTCGGCTATGTCCGGGACTTCAACGATGGCCGGGAAGTGGCGGGGATGTTCCTCGAGCACTATCCGGGCATGACCGAGAAGGCCCTGGCCAAGATCGTGGTCGAGGCCGAGCAGCGCTGGCCGTTGCTCAAGGTCGAGGTGCTGCACCGCATCGGTGCGCTGGAACCGGGTGAACCGATCGTCTTCGTTGGCGTGGCCAGTGCCCACCGGCAGGCGGCGTTCGATGCCTGCAACTTCATCATGGACTACCTGAAGACCCGGGCGCCGTTCTGGAAGAAGGAAAATACCCAGCAAGGGCCGCGCTGGGTCGAAGGGAAGCAGAGTGACCAGGATGCAGCCGGGCGCTGGTAGCCAAGGCTGCGCCAATTCCTTGTAGGAGCGGCCTTGCGTCGCGAAAGGGCGCTCCTACAGGGACGGTGCCAGCATTCGGATCGTCAGTGGTGCTTGCGCGGCACCGGCTTCAACAGCTCATCCGGTGGCATTTCGCACTTGATCTTGCGCCCCAGCAGCTCTTCGATTGCCGGCAACTGGTAGGAATCATCCTCACCGGCAAAGCTGATCGACACCCCGCTGGTACCGGCACGCCCGGTACGGCCTATGCGGTGCACGTAGTCGTCCGGGTCTTCCGGCAAGGTGAAGTTGATCACGTGGCTGATGCCGTCGATGTGGATGCCACGCCCGGCCACGTCGGTAGCCACCAGCACGGTGATGCGCCCTTCGCGGAAGCTCTCCAGGGTGCGGATACGCTTGTGCTGTGGCACGTCGCCCGACAGCTGGGCGGCGTTGATGCCGTCGCGCACCAGTTTTTCCTCGATGCGCCGCACCTCGTCCTTGCGGTTGGCGAACACCATTACCCGTTCCCACTTGTTCTGGGTCACCAGGTTGTACAGCAGTTTGTACTTGTCGCTGCCGGCAACGGCATACACGTGCTGTTCCACCGTTTCGCTGGCCACGTTCTCCGGCTCGATCTCGACGATGGCCGGGTTGGTGGTCCACTGCTTGGCCAGGTTCATCACGTCGTCGGTGAAGGTGGCGGAGAACAGCAAGGTCTGGCGCTCGCTTTTCGGCGGCGTCTGGCGAATGATCTGGCGCACCTGGGGGATGAAGCCCATGTCGAGCATGCGATCGGCTTCGTCCAGGACCATCACCTCGACCATGTCCAGGTGCACCTCGCCACGCTGGTTGAAGTCCAGCAGACGGCCGGGGGTGGCGACCAGGATGTCGCAATGGCGCGCTTCCAGGGCCTTGAGCTGTTTGTCGAAGTCCATGCCGCCGACGAAGCTCATGACGTTGAGGCCGGTGTACTTGGTCAGGGCGATGGCGTCCTTGGCGATCTGCACCACCAGTTCGCGGGTAGGGGCGATGATCAGCGCGCGCGGCTCGCCCATGTAGCGTTCCTTGGGCGGCGGTGTCTGCTGCAACTGGGAAATGATCGAGATCAGGAACGCTGCAGTCTTGCCGGTGCCGGTCTGGGCCCGGCCGATGGCGTCCTGGCCACGCAGGGTGTAGCCCAGCACCTGCGCCTGGATCGGTGTGCAGTAGGGGAAGCCCAGGTCATGGATGGCGTGCATCAGCTCGTTGGACAGCTTGAAGTCGTGGAAGCGGGTCTTGCCTTCCTGTGGTTCGACCACGAAGTCTTCCGGTTTCCACAGGCTGGCCTGCGGCTTGGGCTTGCGCTCACGGCGCGGTTTGTCCTTGGCCGGCTTGTCGGCGGCCGGTGCAACCACAGCAGGTTGTTCAGCCTTGGGTGCAGGGGTGGCGCGCGGGGCGGTCGGTTTTGCCGCTGGCCGGGCGTCGGTGGCGGGCGCAGGCGCCGTCACGCTGGCAGCAGGAGCGACGGCCTGTGGCGCGGCGTCTCCCTTGCCGAATATTTTCTTGAGTGCCTTGAGCACGATCGTCTCATCAACTGGTTAAGGAATGTACGCCGGCAGTGTAATGCAAGATTCAGGCGCGGCGTAGTGGCTTGGGCTGACAACTACAGGTGGTTCCTGCTTATTGCAGCTGCCTGGCCAGCCAGTCGTGGATGTCGTTCAGCTCTTCCACCACCACTTCGTGCTCCATCGGGTATTCGTGCCAGCGCGCGGCGACGCCCCAGGTGTCCAGGTACTCGAACGCGGTGCGGCCCATGGACGGAATCACCACCGGGTCGTGCACGCCATGCAGGCACAGGGCCGGGGTGCGTTGCTGGCAGGCGCTCAGCTGATGCTGGTCGTTGAAGGTAGGGGCGTAGGTGGACAGGGCGATCACGCCGCCCAGGGCTTCCTGCCACTTTATATAGGCAGTGTGCAGCACCACTGCGCCGCCTTGGGAAAAGCCGGCCAGGAAGATTCGCGACAGGCTGATGCCTTTGGCTTGCTCGGCCTTGATCAGGCCAATCACCTGCTCGGCCGATTCCTCCAGTTGCGCTTCGTCGATGGCGCGGGCCGGGGTCATGGCCTTGATGTCATACCAGCTGGGCATGGCATAGCCGCCATTGATCGTCACTGGGCGGGTCGGTGCCTGGGGCATGATGAAGCGGGTAGTGAGCAGACGCTCCTGCATGAATTCGGCAACCGGTAGGAAGTCGTAACGGTCGGCACCCAGACCGTGCAACCAGATCACACAAGCGTCGGCGGTTTTTTGCGGTTCGAGAATCAGCGGGTTGGTCATGACTGCTCCGAAAGTGTGCGGGTCTCGTTAAGGCGTGCCTGAAAATAAGGCGCTGGAAATGATTGTCTGAAAAAGAATGTCGCAACGATACAACTTTACCTACTTGACGAGCGCTTAAACGCTACAGCCAAACAATCTGGTACGGGCTTTGCAATTCAACCTTCGATGCAAAGGGCAGGCCGCGACGGTAACACCCTTTGCACGCGAAGGCTGTCACAGAACAGCCCATTGCGCCAATTGACCCAATAACAAGCCAATACGGGTCGGATACGCCTCAAAAGGGTGCGGTGCAATTCCGGCTCGATACAACAAGAGCGATTTGGAGGTTGTGAATGAAGATGTTGAAAACCACCCTGGCAGTCCTGACCGCTGCCGCTGCGCTGGGCGCCGTGAGCAACGCCCAGGCCGGCGCCACCCTCGATGCGGTAAAGAAGAAGGGCTTCGTCCAGTGTGGCGTGAGCGACGGTCTTCCAGGCTTCTCGGTACCTGACGCGCAGGGCAAGATCGTCGGTATCGACGCCGATGTGTGCCGTGCCGTGGCCGCCGCCGTGTTCGGCGACGCGACCAAGGTCAAGTTCAGCCAGCTCAACGCCAAGGAACGCTTCACCGCGCTGCAGTCGGGCGAAGTCGACGTGCTGTCGCGCAACACCACCTGGACCAGCTCGCGCGATGCCGGCATGGGCCTGGTGTTCGCCGGTGTTACCTACTACGACGGTGTCGGCTTCCTGGCCAACAAGAAGCTGGGGGTATCCAGTGCCAAGGAACTCGATGGCGCGACCATCTGCATCCAGGCCGGCACCACCACCGAGCTGAACGTGTCGGATTACTTCCGCGCCAATGGCCTGAAGTACACCCCGATCACCTTCGACACCTCCGATGAAAGCGCCAAGTCGCTGGAGTCCGGCCGTTGCGACGTGCTGACCTCGGACAAGTCGCAGCTGTTCGCCCAGCGCTCCAAGCTGGCCGCGCCGGACGAGTACGTGGTGCTGCCGGAAACCATCTCCAAGGAGCCCCTCGGCCCGGTGGTGCGCAAAGGCGACGAAGAGTGGTTCAGCATCGTCAAGTGGACCCTGTTCGCCATGCTCAACGCCGAAGAGGCGGGCATCACCTCGAAGAATGTCGAGGCCGAAGCCAAAAATACCAAGAACCCGGACGTCGCCCGCTTGCTGGGCGCGGATGGCGAGTACGGCAAGGACCTCAAGCTGCCCAAGGACTGGGTAGTGCAGATCGTCAAGCAAGTCGGCAACTATGGCGAAGTGTTCGAGAAGAACCTGGGCCAGGGCACCGCTCTGAAGATCGACCGTGGCATGAACGCCCTGTGGAACAACGGCGGCATCCAGTACGCGCCACCTGTGCGCTGATGGCTGCACCCTGCGGCGGCATTCGGCCGCCGCAGGTTGTTCGGAACCCTACTTTCCGGGGCACTTCATGCAAAATCGAATTGGCGCACAAAAGGGGTTATCCCTGAGCGATCCACGTGTGCGTGCGTGGCTGTTCCAGATCCTCACGATAGCCTTCGTGGTCGGTCTGGGCTGGTACCTGTTCCACAATACCCAGACCAACCTGCAACACCGAGGTATCACCTCGGGCTTCGACTTCCTCGAACGCAGTGCCGGCTTCGGCATCGCCCAGCACCTGATCCCCTACGTGGAATCCGACAGCTATGCGCGGGTGTTCGTCATCGGCCTGCTCAACACCCTGCTGGTGACCTTCATCGGCGTGATACTGGCGACCATCCTCGGCTTCATCATCGGTGTGGCACGGCTGTCGTCGAACTGGATGATCAACAAGCTGGCGACGGTGTACGTGGAAACCTTCCGCAACATCCCGCCGTTGCTGCAGATCCTGTTCTGGTATTTCGCCGTGTTCCTGACCCTGCCGGGGCCGCGCGGCAGCATCAACCTCCAGGACACCTTCTTCATCAGCAACCGTGGCCTGAACATGCCTGGTGCGACCATGGCCGACGGCTTCTGGCCGTTCGTCATTGCCCTGGGCGTGACCGTGCTGGCCATCGTCGCGATGGTGCGCTACGCCAACAAGCGCTTCGACGAAACCGGCGAGCCATTCCACAAGTTCTGGGTGGGGCTGGCGCTGTTCATCGCCATTCCGGGTGCCTGCGTACTGCTGTTCGGTAGCCCGGTGCACTGGGAAGTGCCGCAATTGAAAGGATTCAACTTCGTCGGTGGCTGGGTACTGATCCCCGAGCTGCTGGCGCTGACCCTGGCGTTGACCATCTATACCGCCGCGTTCATCGCCGAGATCGTGCGTTCCGGTATCCGTTCGGTCAGCCATGGCCAGACCGAGGCCGCGCGCTCGCTGGGCCTGCGCGAGGGGCCGACCCTGCGCAAGGTGATCATCCCGCAGGCACTGCGGGTGATCATTCCGCCGCTGACCAGCCAGTACCTGAACCTGGCGAAGAACTCGTCGCTGGCGGCCGGTATCGGCTACCCGGAGATGGTCTCGCTGTTCGCCGGTACCGTGCTCAACCAGACCGGCCAGGCCATCGAGGTGATAGCCATCACCATGAGTGTCTATCTCGCCATCAGCATCAGCATTTCGCTGCTGATGAACTGGTACAACAAGCGCATTGCGTTGATCGAGCGGTGAGGATACGCCTGTGAATGCCCATGTTTTCAAACCCGACATGCCGCCACCGGTGAAAACCGTCGGCGTGCTCGCATGGATGCGTGCCAACCTGTTTTCCAGCTGGCTCAACACGCTGCTGACCCTGTTCGCCATCTACCTGGTGTGGCTGATCGTGCCGCCACTGCTGCAGTGGGCGTTGATCGACGCCAACTGGGTCGGCACCACCCGTGCCGACTGCACCAAGGAGGGCGCCTGCTGGGTGTTCGTGCAGCAGCGCTTCGGCCAGTTCATGTACGGCTACTACCCGACCGAACTGCGCTGGCGCGTGGACCTGACCGTGTGGCTTGCGGTGCTGGGCGCCGCGCCATTGTTCATCAAGCGTTTCCCGCGCAAGGCTTTCTACGGCCTGGGCTTCCTGGTGCTGTACCCGATCCTGGCCTACACGCTGCTGCACGGCGGCGTGCTCGGCCTGGAGAATGTACCGACCAGCCAGTGGGGCGGGCTGATGCTGACCCTGGTGATCGCCACCGTGGGGATCGTCGGCGCCTTGCCGCTGGGCATCCTGCTGGCCCTCGGGCGGCGTTCGAAGATGCCGGCGGTGAAGGTGGTGTGCGTCACCTTCATCGAGTTCTGGCGTGGCGTGCCGCTGATCACCGTGCTGTTCATGTCATCGGTGATGCTGCCGTTGTTCCTGCCCGAAGGCATGAGCTTCGACAAGCTGCTGCGGGCGATGATCGGGGTGATCCTGTTCCAGTCGGCGTACATCGCCGAAGTGGTGCGTGGCGGCCTGCAGGCCATCCCCAAGGGCCAGTACGAAGCGGCCGCGGCCATGGGCCTGGGCTACTGGCGGGCGATGGGCCTGGTGATTCTGCCGCAGGCGCTCAAGCTGGTGATCCCTGGCATCGTCAACACCTTCATTGCGCTGTTCAAGGACACCAGCCTGGTGATCATCATCGGCCTGTTCGACCTGCTGAACAGTGTCAAGCAAGCCGCCGCCGACCCGGCCTGGCTGGGTATGGCCACCGAGGGCTACGTGTTCGCTGCCCTGGTGTTCTGGATTTTCTGTTTCGGTATGTCCCGCTACTCCATGCACCTGGAGCGCAAGCTGGACACTGGCCACAAGCGTTAGGAGTTTCGAAATGAGTGAAGCGATCAAGCAGCCTGCCGGCCCCGAAGGCATCATCCAGATGCAGGGCGTGAACAAGTGGTACGGCCAGTTCCATGTGCTCAAGGACATCAACCTGAACGTGCGCCAGGGCGAGCGTATCGTGCTGTGCGGGCCGTCCGGCTCGGGCAAGTCCACCACCATCCGGTGCCTCAACCGCCTGGAGGAGCACCAGCAGGGGCGCATCGTGGTCGACGGGGTGGAGCTGACCAATGACCTCAAGCAGATCGAGGCCATCCGCCGCGAGGTGGGCATGGTGTTCCAGCACTTCAACCTGTTCCCGCACCTGAGCATCCTGGAAAACTGCACCCTGGCGCCAATGTGGGTGCGCAAGATGCCGCGGCGCAAGGCGGAAGAAATTGCCATGCACTACCTGGAGCGCGTGCGTATTCCGGAGCAGGCGCACAAGTACCCGGGGCAGTTGTCCGGTGGCCAGCAGCAGCGTGTGGCGATTGCCCGTGCATTGTGCATGAAGCCGAAGATCATGTTGTTCGACGAACCGACCTCGGCGCTGGACCCGGAAATGGTCAAGGAGGTGCTCGATACCATGGTGGGCCTGGCCGAGGATGGCATGACCATGCT
>MTEX01012576.1_pt1 | contig 25419 bp, 20 predicted proteins | sample 1042691 | NCBI WGS metagenome assembly MTEX01 (sample SAMN06185810, study PRJNA358809) | soil metagenome | isolation source: soil biostimulated with molasses as carbon source | place: India | collected 2015-05-23
CGATCTCTACACCACCGCCTACGAGACCGACCCCAATCAGCTCGACTACGTGAACCAGCTGGCGCGCGGCTTCCGCAAGCTCGGCTGGCCGGTGGTGTGGACCCACGTGGCCTTCCTCGACTCCGCCGAGGATGCCGGCGTGTGGGGCACGCGCACCGACACCCCCGACTCGTTGCAGAACATCAAATACGGCTCCGACCGCGCCGCCTTCGACGAGCGGGTCGAGATCGAGCCGGGCGATGTGGTCTATACCAAGCGTATGCCCTCGGCCTTCTTCGAGACGCCGCTGCAGTCGCTGCTGGTGTGGCACCAGGTCGACACCGTGATCGTCACCGGCGGCTCCACCTCGGGCTGCATTCGCGCCACCGCGGTGGACAGCCTGTCGCGGGGCTATCGCACCATCGTGCCGATGGAGTGCGTGGCCGACAAGCACGAGAGCTACCACTACGCCAACCTCACCGACCTGCACCTGAAGTACGCCGACGTGATGAACGTGGCCGACGTGCTGGCCTGGCTCGAGGCGCGCGCGAGCGACAAGGCCTGAGCGGCGAGGAGGCGGTGATGAAAGAGACGCTGGATGCCTACGACTACTGGCCCTACGAGAACCGGCCCAAGATCGCCTGGCCGAACGGGGCGCGGGTGGCCTTCTGGGTGGCGCCCAACATCGAGTACTACGAGCTCGACCCGCCGGCCAACCCGCAGCGCAAGCCGTGGCCCACGCCGCACCCTTCGGTGCCGGGCTTCAGCATTCGCGACTACGGCAACCGGGTGGGGCACGAGCGCCAGATGGCGCTGCTCGACAAGTACGGCATTCGCGGCTCGGTGTCGCTCTCGGTGGCACTCTGCGAGCACCACCCCGAGATCGTCGCCATGTGCCGCGAGCGCGACTGGGAGTTCTTCAGCCACGGCATCTACAACACCCGCTACACCTACGGCATGAGCGAGGCCCAGGAGCGGGAGATGATCCGCGACGGCATCGAGACGATCCATCGCCATACCGGGCAGAAGTGCGCTGGCTACCTCGCACCGGCGCTGTCCCACTCGGAGCACACCCTCGACCTCTTCGCCGAGGTGGGCCAGGAGCTGTTCGGCGAGGAGGGCGGCATCTACACCTGCGACCTGTTCCACGACGACCAGCCCACGCCGATCCGCCTGCGTTCGGGGCGCCGCTTCATCTCCATGCCCTATTCCCTGGAGATGAATGACACCATCGTCTACGCGGTGAACAAGGTGGAGCCGCGCCACTACCTGACCATGCTCAAGCGCCACTTCGACCGGCTCTACGCCGAGGGCGCCGAGTCGGGCACGGTGATGTGCATCCCCACCCACAACTATCAGATCAGCTGTCCGCACCGCATCAAGGCCTTCGAGGAGGCGCTGGAGTACATCACCGGCCATAGCGACGTGTGGGTCGCCACCGGCCGTGAGATCGCCCGGCACTATCTCGCCCACCACTACCACGACGCTCTGCGCGACATCGATGCCAAGGCCGCTACGGCCGGGAGGAGCTGAGAGATGTCCCTCGAACCGGAATACCTGCACTACCCCTGGCGACGCCACGGCTACGATCACGAGCGCTACGCCTGGTCGATGCTGGGCGAGCGCCCGCCGCTCCAGTGGCCCGGCGGCAAGCCGCTGGCGGTGTGGATCAACGTCTCGCTGCAGTTCTACCCGCTCAATCAGCGCGGCGTGCCGTTCAAGGTGCCCAACGGCATGACCATGCCCTATCCGGACCTGCGCCACTACTCGCTGCGCGACTACGGTAACCGGGTGGGTATCTACCGCATGCTGGCGGCCTTCGAGCAGCGCGGCATTCGTCCCACCTGGGCGATCAACGCCCAGCTCGCCGAGCAGCAGCCCTACCTGTTGCATCGCTTGAAAGCCTACGGCGGCGAGTTCCTGTGCCACGGCTGGAACATGGATCACCTGCACTACGGCGGCCAGGATCGCGACGAGGAGGCCGAGATCGTGCGCCGCTCGGTGATGACGCTGCGCGAGCTGACCGGGCAACCCGTTCGCGGCTGGCTGAGCCCGGCCAAGCACCAGAGCTGGAACACCCCGGAACTGCTGGCCGAGAACGGCGTCGAGTACTGCGCCGACTGGGTCAACGACGATCTGCCCTACGCCTTCGCCACCGAACGCGGCGAGCTGACCATGCTGCCGCTCTCCACCGAGATCGAAGACCAGTTCGTGATGTGCCAGAACCTGCACTCGGAGGACAGCTGGGTGGCTCAGGTGACGGACGCCTTCGACTTCCTGCTGCAGGAGGGGCGTGAGCAGGGCGGACGGCTGCTGGCACTCAACCTTCACCCCTGGCTCGTCGGCCAGCCGCATCGCATCGGCTGCCTGGAGGCGGTGCTCGATCACATCTCCGGCCATGCCGAGGTGTGGCAGGCACCGGCGGGCGAGATTCTCGACGCCTACCGGGCCCAGGCCGGCGGCAACCACTGAGGAGAAACGTCATGCCTATCGTCGCCTTTGGCAGCGGAGAAGCGTTCGAGGCGCACGTGCCGCTGGTGATCGTCGGGGCGGGCGCCTGCGGGCTGGTGGCGGCGCTGGCCGCCAAGGAGTACGGCACGGATTCGGTGGTGCTGGAGCGCGATGCCTTGCCGCGGGGCAGCACCTCCATGTCCCAGGGGGTCATCCCGGCGGCGGGCACGCGCTTTCAGGAGCGGCGCTGGGTGACGGACAGTCCGGCGCTGATGGCCGAGGACATCCAGCGCAAGAACGGCCACCAGGCGGACCCGGCCATCGTGCGGGCGCTGACCGAGGCCTCGGCCGGGGTGGTCGAGTGGCTGGCCGACGCCCACGGCGTGCCCTTCGATCTTGTCGAGGGCTTCCTCTATCCCGGGCACAGCCGCATGCGCATGCATGCCACCCCACGGCGCACCGGGGAGGAGCTGATGGGCAGCCTGCTCAATGCCGTGGCGACGGCGGGCATCGACCTGCTCACCGAAGCCCGGGTGGTCGACCTGCATGTGAGCGACGCCGGCCGGGTGCATGGCGTGACCCTCGAACGCCCCGACGGCAGCCGCGAAGCCATCGGCTGCGATGCCCTGATCCTTGCCTGCAACGGCTACGGCGGCAACCCCGAGCTGGTGGCGCGCCACCTGCCGGCATTGAAGGATGCGCTCTATTTCGGCCACGAGGGTAACCAGGGCGACGCCCTGCTGTGGGGCGAGGCGATGGGCGCGAGCCTCAAGGACCTGGGCGCCTGCCAGGGCCACGGCTCGCTGGCGATGCCGCACCAGACCCTGATCACCTGGGCGGTGATGATGCGCGGCGGGGTGCAGCTCAACCGCGAGGGCCGGCGCTTCTCCAACGAGCACGGCGGCTACTCGGAGCAGGCGGCCAAGGTGCTGGCCCAGCCGGGCGGCATGGCCTGGAACCTGTTCGACCGGCGCATCCATCAGGCGGCGCTGGAGTTCGAGGACTACCGCAACGCCCATATCGCCGGGGCGGTACGCACCTTCGACAGCCTGGAAGCCATGGCGGCAGGGCTGGAGCTGCCGCTGGAGGCACTGCGCGAGACCTTTGCCGAGATGCAGGCCCTGGCCGAGAGCGGTGGGGCCGATGCCTTCGGTCGTACCTTCAGCGCCGAGGACCTGCTGGTGGCGCCCTTCCATGCGATCAAGGTGACCGGCGCGCTGTTCCACACCCAGGGCGGGCTAGAAGTGGACGCCCGGGCGCGGGTACTGCGCCAGGACGGCGGCGCCTTCGCCAACCTGTTTGCCGCCGGTGGCGCGGCGCGCGGGGTGTCCGGCTCGGGCGACAGCGGTTATCTCTCCGGCAACGGCCTGCTCAGCGCCGTGGTGCTGGGCGCCATCGCCGGGCGCGAGGCCGCCCGTCAGCTCAGCTGCGACTCGGCCGCGTAAACCTCGCCTGCGTTACTGCGAGGCGTCGGGCAGCGTCAGCTCCCGCGCCTCGCCCATCAGCAGCGCCCGGTTGGCTTCGAGCGCCTCGCGCAGGAAGTCCCACAGCAGCCTGACCCGCGCCAGGCGCCGCTGCTCCTGGCGCGCTGTGATCCAGAACTGACGCACGATCTCCACCTCGTCGTTGAGCACGCTCTCGAGCCGGCTGCCGGTTTCGGCCATGAAGCAGGGCAGCACGGCGAGTCCCGCCCCCTGCAGGGCGGCGGCGTGCTGGGTGGTGACGCTGGTACTGCGGATCGAGAAGTGCGGTGCCACGCCCACCACCGCGGGATCGAGCAGCGGGTCGAGGTAGCTCAGCTGCTCGCTGAAGATCAGGTCGTCGACATAGCCGATAAGGCGATGGTGGCCCAGGTCGGCGAGCCGCGTGGGGCGCCCGTGTCGCGCAAAGTAGGCCTGGCTGCCGTAGAGCCGCAGGCGGTAGTCGCACAGTCGCGAGATCACCAGCCCCTGGCTCGCCGGGCGCTCCACGGTGATGGCCAGGTCCGCCTCGTGGCGACTCAGGTTGACCACCCGCGGTAGCGCCAGCAGATCCAGGGTGATGCCCGGGTGGCGTTCGCAGAAGACCGAGAGCAGCGGGGCGACGACCCAGGTACCGAAGCCTTCGGTCACGCCCAGGCGAATCTGGCCGCCGAGCTGGCGGTTCTTGTCGGCCAGGCTCTCGCCCGCCTCGAAGGCGTGGCGGGCCATCTCCTCGGCGTGGGCCAGCAACTGCTGTCCGGCCTCGGTCAGGTGGTAGCCATGAGTGCTACGCTCGAAGAGTTGGGTATTGAGTTTCTGCTCGAAGCGTCGGGTGCGCCGCGACAGCGTGGAGTGGTCCAGGCCCAGGCGCCGGGCGGCATCGGTGAGCCGCTGGCTGCGCGCCACTTCGAGAAAGATCTGGATGTCCTGCCAGTCGAGCACGGCTCGCACCTCATGGAATTCGTTTGTGCATTATTGCACAAGGCATGTGAAGAAGTGCCCGTTGTCACGCCGCCACGCGGCTATATAGACTCGAATTCATCACACTTCGTGTGTTTCTACACACAAGGTCTACATCTCGGCTTCAGCCGTACAACGACTACAAGCACAACAGGAGTTCGCCATGTCCATTCGTGAAATTCCCATGTACATCGACGGTCAGGCCGTCCCGTCCCAGAGCCAGGAGTGGCGCGACGTGATCAACCCCGCCACCCAGGAAGTGGTGGCGCGGGTACCGTTCTGCACCGCCGAGGAGGTCGACCGCGCCGTGGCCAGCGCCAAGGAGGCGTTCAAGACCTGGCGCAAGACACCGCTGGCCAAGCGCATGCGCATCATGCTCACGCTGCAGGCGCTGATTCGCGAGCACACCGAGGAGCTCGCCGCGCTGATCACCGAGGAGCACGGCAAGACCCTGCCCGACGCCGCCGGCGAGGTGGGTCGCGGCCTGGAGGTGGTCGAGCACGCCTGTTCGATCACCTCGCTGCAGTTGGGCGAGCTGGCCGAGAACGCCGCCAGCGAGGTCGACGTCTACACCCTCAATCAGCCGCTGGGGGTGGGCGCGGGCATCACCGCCTTCAACTTCCCGATCATGCTACCCTGCTTCATGTTCCCGTTGGCCATCGCCACCGGCAACACTTTCGTGCTCAAGCCCTCCGAGCAGGACCCCAGCTCCACCATGCGCCTGGTCGAACTGGCCCATGAGGCGGGCGTGCCGGCCGGCGTGCTCAACGTGGTGCACGGCGGCCCCGACGTGGCCAACCAGATCTGCGACCATCCGGACATCAAGGCGCTGTCGTTCATCGGCTCCACCAACGTGGGCACCCACATCTACCGCCGCGCTTCCGAGGCGGGCAAGCGGGTGCAGTCGATGATGGGCGCCAAGAACCATTGTGTCGTGATGCCCGACGCCAACCGCAGCCAGGCGATCAACAACCTGCTGGGCTCGGCCTTCGGCGCCGCCGGCCAGCGCTGCATGGCCAACTCGGTGGTGGTGCTGGTGGGCGAGGCCAACCAGTGGCTCGACGACATCGTCGAGGGCGCGCGCAACATGAAGGTGGGGCCGGGTACCCAGCGCGATGCCGACCTCGGCCCGCTGGTCTCCAAGGCGGCTCGCGACCGCGTGGTGCGCCTGATCGATGCCGGCGAGAAGGAGGGCGCCCGACTGCTGGTCGACGGACGCGGCTATCAGGTAGAGGGCTATCCCGACGGCAACTTCGTCGGTGCCACCGTGTTCGCCGACGTCAAGCCGGAGATGACCATCTACCGCGAGGAGATCTTCGGTCCGGTGCTGTGCGTGGTCAGCGTGGATACGCTGGACGAAGCGATCGCCTTCATCAATGCCAACCCCAACGGTAACGGTACCTCGATCTTCACCAACTCCGGCTGGGTGGCGCGCCGCTTCGAGACCGACATCGACGTCGGCCAGGTGGGCATCAACGTGCCGATCCCGGTGCCGGTGGCCTACTTCAGCTTTACAGGCTCGCGCGGCTCGAAGTTGGGCGACCTGGGCCCCAACGGCAAGCAGGCGATCCAGTTCTGGACCCAGACCAAGACCGTCACCGCACGCTGGTTCGAGCCCGAGAACGTCTCCAGCGGCATCAACAGCACCATTTCGCTGAGCTGACACCTGCCGACTGGCAATGTGCCGCCCCACCCAATTGGGTGGGGCGCTTTGCGTAAGTTAAGAGTTTCCCAGGCCAGACCTGCTAGAGTGGAGGGATCGTAAGGACACGATAGGAGGCAGTGTACCGATGCGCTGCGCGCTCGCCGGTGCCCAAACCGGCATGGCCAAATGGACGGCCGCCCTGATCTGGTCACTCTCGTGGCTGCTTGCGTGGCAGGCCCAGGCCGCTGTCGACATCGCCACGCCTTCCACCGTCATCAATCCTGCCCCCCACGTGGCGGTGCTCGAGGATGAAACCGCTCAGCTCGGCATCGAGCAGATCCTGGAGCAGGCCGAGGCACTGCCCTGGCAGATGCTGGAGCAGGAGGTGCCCAACTTCGGTTTCACCCATTCGGCCTGGTGGCTGAAGCTGGAACTCGCCAACGACTCCCATGCCCCCCTGCGACGCTTGCTCGAGCTGGCCTCGCCGCTGCCCGATTTCATCGATGCCTATGCCGTCGACGCCGAGGGCAGGGTGCTGCAACAGTGGAGCACCGGCAGCCGACGCCCATTCGCTTCCCGCCCCGTGCGGCATCACTCCTTCGTGCTGCCGGTGCACATCGGTGCGAACGAGACGCGCCATGTCTATCTGCGTCTGGCCAGTCACGACGGTCTGGTGCCTGCTCTGCCCATGCTGCTGATGGACGATGCCAGCTTCCTTCAGCGGACCCAGAGCGAGCTGATGGCCTACAGCGTGCTGTATGGCGGGCTGCTGGCGCTGCTGCTCTACAACCTGCTGACCTTTGTCGCCACCCGCGAGAAGGCCTTCCTTCATTCCGTGTTCTATCTGGGGGCGTTCCTGCTGTTCAACCTTTCGCTACGAGGGTTCGGCTACCAGTTCCTGTGGCCGGAGTGGCCGCGCTTCAACCAGCAGGTGTTATTGCTCAGCGCGGGGCTGCTGTACGTCGCTCTCACCCTGTTCAGCCTCGATTATCTGAGTCTCAAACGGCAGGCGCCGCGGCTGGCCAAGGGCCTCGTGGCGCTCACGGGGCTGTTGGTGCTGAGCGTACTGCCGAGCCTGGCCGACCGCTTTGCCTGGGCGCTGCGTGCGCTGGTGCCGCTGAGCATCGGCTATGCGCTGCTGCTGCTCGGCGCCAGCGCCTGGCTCAGCTTCAAGGGCGATCGGCTGGCGCGGATCTTCCTTCTGGGCTGGAGCGGCCTGCTGGCGGGTAGCGTGCTCTATGCACTGCGTCTGGGCGGCTTCGTGCCCTATGGGCTGGCCACCGAGTACGCCCTGGAGTTGGGTGCAGGGTTCGGTTTCCTGCTGCTGGCCTTCGGGCTGGCCTGCAAGATCAACTACCTGAAGCGTGCCAAGCTGGAAGCGGAGCGCGAGACCTACGAGCTGCAGCGTACCCTCAACCATCAGCTCGAGACCAAGGTGCATCAGCGCACCCAGGAACTGGAGCAGGCCAATCACAAGCTGGCGGCCATGGTGCGCACCGACCCGCTGACGGGGCTGCTCAACCGGCGTCAGTTCGAAACCCTGATCAACGAAGAGATTCAGCGCCGTCAGCGTGATGGCAAGCCGCTGCTGTTCGCCATGATGGATATCGACGACTTCAAGCTCTTCAACGACACCTATGGGCACCAGGCCGGCGACCAAGTGCTGATCGAGGTGGCCGATCTGCTCAAGGCTCACTTCCGCCGTGCCGGCGACAGGTTGTTCCGGCTGGGCGGCGAGGAGTTCGGCATCCTGCTCGAGGCCGACTCGCTGGAGGCGGGGCGTTACGCCCTGGAGCGCTTTCGCCATGCCCTGCAGCAGCTCCAGATTCCCCATGAAGCCTCGCGCCATGGCGTGGTGACAGGTTCCTTCGGGCTGGTGTGCTGCAGCGACTACGACCAGGTGCCGGCGGCCATGGCCATCTACCGCCAGGCTGATCAGGCCATGTACGAGGCCAAGCAGATCAGCCGCAACCGGGTGGTGACACGCTCGCTGATGGAAGAGGTGTGAGCGGATGTCGCATGGACAACATGTTTACGTTGACGTTAACTGGTGATGACCGGTAACCACAACGACACAAGAGGTCCTTGCCATGCCAGCCCCGCTCAGCCGCTTTCCCGTGCCCGAATCGATCCAGGACCTGCCTGAAGACATTCGCGGCAGCATCCTCGCAGTGCAGGAGAAGGCCGGTTTCGTGCCCAACGTGTTCCTGATGCTGGCACACCGGCCCGATGAGTTTCGTGCCTTCTTCGCTTACCACGACGCCTTGATGGAGCGCGAGTCCGACACGCTGACCAAGGCGGAGAAGGAGATGATCGTGGTGGCCACCAGCGCCCGCAACCGCTGCCTGTACTGCGTGGTGGCCCATGGCGCGCTGGTGCGCATCTACAGCAAGGACCCGCTGCTGGCCGACCAGGTCGCCATCAACCACCGTACCGCGCCGATCAGCGAGCGGCATCGGGTGATGCTCGACTTTGCCCTGCACTGCGGCCTGGACGTGGGGGAGCTCACCGATGAGTGGCAGGCGCGTCTGATCGAGGCGGGCTTCACCCACGACGACATCTGGGACATCGGCGCCATCGCCGCCTTCTTCGGTCTCTCCAACCGCCTGGTCACGCTCACCGGCACGCCGCCCAACCCGGAGTTCTACCTGATGGGCCGGGTGCCGCGGGAGAAACCCGCCGCCGGTTGAGGCAGCGGGGGCCGGCTCAGGTGCGGCACGCCTCCAGCAGCATCAACACCGGTTCGAGCTGGCTGTCGTGCAGCACCAGGACGCTGTTGCCGGTTGCATCCTCGACGGGGCGAATCACGGCGAACTCGCCCTCTTCGAGGTGGAATTCGTGAATCTCGTGGGGGCCCTGCGGTGTCTGGCAGCGGATCGAGCGGTAGCTGTCGTCCTCGCCGTAGGTAAGACGGTGATAGACCTTGAAGAAGGTGTAGAGGGACAGGCCCTGGTCGAAGGTGGGCCAGCGCGCGGGGATGGTGCGGGTCTCCTCGTCGAGTGCCTGCCCCTTGGCCTCGGCGGCGGCGATGGCGTCGGTCAACGGTGCGGCCAGCAGGGAGGAGGCGTCGCGCGGCAGCGGGGCGGCGCTCTCCATGGCCTGCTGGTAGCTGGCGCGCACCTGCTCCAAGTCTTCGAGCGTTGCCAGGCGATGGTCGCTGTGGGCCAGGTCGGCGGGCTCGAAGCCGCCGTTCTCCCAGCCGTGGATGACCCGCAGCGTCAGCGTTCCGTCGGTCATCGGCTCGCACACCAGCGTCTGCAGGGCGACCCGCAGATGCAGCTGGCGTTCGACGTTGAGATTGTCGAAGGCGGAGTAGGGATCGGCAAAGATATGGTGCAAATGCCCGGGGGCGTGTTCCTTGGCTTCACTGAAAGGCATGGCGGTTCCCTGCGGGGGAGAAGTCGTACTGGCTTTGTTCGCTGTTATAACACTGCATGAGCTCCAGGTCATATCGGCCAGTCGGCTTCGGGCTTTAGCGCCACGGTTCGGCGGCGGCCAGGCTGGAATTTGCCAGGAAGCCTTTGGCCAACCACCCTTCGTAGATCGGCAAGCGAAACGAAGGAGCCACTTCCATGAGCGATTCCCCGGACCCGCGTCGTCGCCACTCCGCCCCGGTGGTGGACGGCGTCGGCAAGTCGGCCAGCCGCGCCATGCTGCGTGCGGTGGGCTTTTCCGACGAAGATTTCACCAAGCCTCAGGTGGGCATCGCCTCCACCTGGAGCATGGTCACCCCCTGCAACAGTCATATCCATGAGCTCGCCGAGCGCGCCCGCGACGGCGCCGACGCGGCCGGTGGCAAGGGGGTGATCTTCAACACCGTGACCATCTCCGACGGTATCGCCAACGGTACCGAGGGCATGAAGTACTCGCTGGTCTCGCGCGAAGTGATCGCCGACTCCATCGAGACGGTGGCCGGCTGCGAGGGCTTCGACGGCCTGGTGGCCATCGGCGGCTGCGACAAGAACATGCCGGGCTGCGTGATGGGCCTGGCGCGTTTGAATCGGCCCAGCGTGTTCGTCTACGGCGGCACCATCCAGCCCGGCAAGAACCACACCGATATCGTTTCTGTGTTCGAGGCCATGGGGGCCCACAGTCGCGGCGACCTGGAGCTGATCGAGCTCAAGCAGATCGAGGAGACGGCGATTCCCGGCCCGGGCTCCTGCGGTGGCATGTACACCGCCAACACCATGGCCTCGGCCATCGAAGCGCTGGGCATGAGCCTGCCAGGCAGCTCGGCGCAGAACGCCGTGTCCCAGGCCAAGCGCGATGACTGCGAAGCGGCCGGTGCCGCCGTGCTCGAGCTGCTCGAGCGCGACATCAAGCCATCCGACATCATGACCCGCCAGGCCTTCGAGAACGCCGTCACCGTGGTGATTGCACTGGGTGGCTCCACCAATGCGGTGCTGCACCTGATCGCCATGGCCAACACCGTGGGCGTGCCGCTCTCCCTTGTCGATTTCACCGAGATCGGCCGGCGCGTGCCGGTGCTGGCCGATCTGCGCCCCAGCGGGCGCTACATGATGAGCGAGCTGGTCGAGATCGGCGGCATCCAGCCGCTGATGAAGACCCTGCTCGACGCCGGCATGCTCCACGGCGACTGCCTCACGGTGACGGGGCGCACCCTGGCCGAGAACCTGGCGGAGGTAGCCCCTTACCCGCAAGGGCAGGACATCATCGCCCCGCTGAACGCCCCGCTGAAGAAGGAGAGCCATCTGCGCATCCTCTACGGCAACCTGGCGCCCGAAGGCGCAGTGGCCAAGATCACCGGCAAGGAGGGCACGCGCTTCTCCGGCAGTGCGCGGGTGTTCGGCTCCGAAGAGGAGGCCCAGGCGCGCATCAACGACGGCACGGTGACGACCGGCGACGTGGTGGTGATCCGCTACGAAGGCCCCAAGGGTGGCCCCGGCATGCGCGAGATGCTGACGCCCACCTCGGCGATCATGGGGCGCGGGTTGGGCGATTCCGTGGCCTTGATCACCGACGGCCGCTTCTCCGGCGGCAGCCACGGCTTCGTGGTGGGGCATGTCTCGCCCGAGGCTTTCGACGGCGGTCCGCTGGCGTTGGTCGAAGATGGCGACCCCATCACCATCGACGCCGAGGCCGACACCATCGAGCTGCATGTCGATGACGCCGAGCTGACCCGGCGTCGTGCTGCCTGGCGCCAGCCCCCGCCGCGCTATACCCGTGGCGTGCTGGCCAAGTACGCGCGCACGGTCAGCTCGGCTTCCAGCGGGGCGCTGACAGATCTGCCGCCGGAGGCGTGAGGGGCTGGGCGTGGGTCCGTTTGGCTGCGTTTGGCTTGCCGTGGCGGGCTTGGCTAGCTTGATGAGGCATCGAGCTCAACCACTCATGGCAACCAGCAAGGAGGCAACATGCCCAAGAGCGGACCCAGGCAGGCTCGCGTCGAGCCGATTCGTGACGCCGAGGACATCAATCTGCCGGTCACGGGATGGCACGTCATCGACGAGACCGATCCCAGCAACGAAATCGTCATTTCCGAGCATGAGACCGAAGCCGAGGCCATTCGCGTGGCCGAGGAGTTCGAGCAGCGCGAGGAGTGACGGCCGGCCAACGCCGCGCACAGCAAAACGACGCCTCGTCCTGGGACGAGGCGTCGCGGTATCCGGGCGATCCCTATCAGGTCGATCAAAACGCGGAGCTTCTGGCGCTAATAGTTCAAGGCGCCTTCCGGATCGATGGTGTGATAGACGAGGCGCAGCTCATCGAGCGAGAGGTGTTCGAGGCGGCCGGCCAGCAGATCGCTGATCTTCTGTGCCGGTAGTCCGGCGCGGCGAGCGATCTCGCGGCAACCGAGGTCGGATACGGCGATGAGCCGTGTGACGATGCGCATCAGACGTGTGCGCTTTTCCAGGTCCCTGACGTCGAGGTCAGGGCAACTTCGCGGGGGGTCGAGGAGTTCCGCGTTGGAAGAATGTCGTGCCGTACTCATGATGCTCCAGTGGGCGATTGCGACAACCACATCATGGGGGCATTTTGCCAATTTTGCCAGTGCCGTTTGACGACTTTTTCGTAACGCCCAGACAGCGGTAGCGGGGCAGTGGCAAGAGGCGCCTTGGCTAAGCCGACCTTGGTGGAATTGCCGAAAATTTCCAATAACGTAGAAACTGGCGATTAGCCTCTTTACGCAGGGGCGTGCTAGCTTTTGACAGGTAAGCGGTCGGGCTCGCCCGGTACGCTCCCGAAACAACCATAAACGATCCGGTTTCAGGACGGAGGAGATTCATGCGCGCTCTCAAATATGTCGCTGCCGCTTCGCTGATGGCCACGGCTCCGCTGGCTGCCGCTCAGCAGCTTTCCATCGCTACCGGCGGTACCGGCGGCGTGTACTATCCGATCGGCGGCGGCTTCGCTGAGATGATCAACAACCATATCGAAGGGGCCAGCGCCACGGCGGAAGTGACCGGCGCCTCGGTAGAGAACATGGGCCTGATCATGCGCGGCGATGCCGACCTGGCCCTGGCCCTGGCCGATACCGTCTACCAGGCCTACAACGGCACCGGTGACTTCGAAGGCCGTCAGATCGAGAACACCCGTGCACTGGCGTCCGTCTACCCCAACGCCGTGCAGCTGGTCACCTTGGCCGATTCCGACATCCAGTCGCTGGAAGACCTGCGTGGCAAGCGCGTCTCAGTCGGCGCACCGGGCAGCGGTACCGAGCTCAACGCTCGCGCCCTGCTGGAAGCCAACGGCATCACTTATGACGATTTCCGCCCGCAGCGTCTGAACTTCAACGAGACCGCCGACGCCATCCGCGACGGCGACATCGACGCCGGCTTCTGGAGCGTGGGGCCGCCCACCAGCTCGATCCTCAACCTGGCGGCGACCCGTAGCATCCGCCTGGTCGGCTTCAGCGAGGAGGAGATCGAGAACGCCCGCGAAGTCGAGCCTACCTTCGCCGCTTATGAGCTGCGTGCCGGCATGTACGACGGCATGGACGAGGCGGTGCAGACCATCAGCATTCCCAACGTGCTGGTCGTCAACGCCGACATGGACGAAGAGCTGGCCTACCAGCTGACCAAACTGCTGTTCGAGAACACCGACGAGCTGATCGCCGTGCACCCGGCGGCCAACGATACCACCGTCGAGTTCAGCATCGACTCCACTCCGGTCCCGTTCCACGATGGCGCGCTGCGTTATTATGAGGAAGTGGGCGCCGAAGTGGCCGACCACCAGCGTCCGTAAGGCTCGTTCAGTCAGGCATCCACGATGCTTGCTGCGAACCTGCGCAGGAGTCGCCGAGCCCTCGGGCCGGCGACTTTCTGCGTGCTGACACTATGTGCCGCGAGCACGGCGGTCTGGGCCGATGCCTCGCATCTGGAAGTGCTCGACGATCACGGCCAGGCGCTGGTCTCGCTGCCGATGCCGGAAGGCGAGCGCTGGTGCATGGAGTGGAATCACTCCGTGACCGGTATTCGCGTGCAGGATTGCTATCGCCATCACCAAGGGAACATGGTACTGGAGCGTAGCCACCAGCCGGACTTCGCCGCTGGACTTGGCCACGTGCCGGGCCGGGGGCGCCAGGTCTCGGACGGCCAGGGCGGCTATTGGATCGAGGACATCGACGAGCCGGTGCCCGGCAACCGCTATCGATTGAGGGTCGGCTCTGCCAGAGTCGACCATAGACTGCTGCATGAGGGACGTCGGATCAGCCTGAGCGAACTGGCGGCCGGCGAGCGGGTGACGATCCACCTGCGCACCCCTGACTCCACCCCCTGAGAGGCGCGCATGAGCGAATCTGCCAACCCGCCCGTCACCGTACCCGGTGGCAATGCCATTCAGCCCCGACCGATCCTGTGGTTGATCACCCTGGTCGCCGTGGGGCTGTCGTTGTTCCAGCTCTACTCCGCCGGCATCCAGCCGCTGGGGCTGTTCTATCAGCGCAGCGTTCACCTGATGCTGATCATGATGCTGGCGTTCCTGATCTTTCCGGTGTTCGGCCCCAACCGCAAACGCGGTGTGCTGGGCTGGCTGATCGATGCGGCCTTCTTCGCCGGGGCCCTGATCACCGGTGGCTACATGGTGCTCTACCTGGACGAGATCATCCGCCGCGCCGGGTTCTGGAGCCAGACCGACATCATCGTCGGCTGCATTGCCGTGGTCACCGTGCTCGAGGCCAGCCGCCGTGCGGTAGGCCTGGGCATGACCATCATCGGTGCGATCGCCATCCTCTACGCCTTTGCCGGCCCGCGTGGCGAGCTGCCGTGGTTGGGTCAGTTCATGCCCGGCATTCTCGAGCACCGCGGCTACAACCTCGACCGGGTGGTGGGGCAGCTCTACCTGGGCCAGGAGGGCATCTTCGGCCTGCCGCTGGGGGTGGCGGCGACCTTCATCTTCGTCTTCGTGCTGTTCGGCGCCTTTCTCGAGAGTACCGGCGCCGGCAAGTTCTTCATCGATATGGCCTACGCCGCCACCGGCCGCCAGCGCGGCGGCCCGGCCAAGGCCGCGGTCATCGCCTCCGCCGGCATGGGCTCGATCTCCGGCAGCGCCATCGCCAACGTGGTGACCACCGGCGCCTTCACCATCCCCTTGATGAAGCGTCTGGGCTACAAGCCGCACCAGGCCGGCGGCATCGAGGCCGCGGCTTCCACCGGCGGTCAGATCATGCCGCCCTTGATGGGGGCCGGTGCCTTCCTGATCGCCGAGTACACCAATACGCCCTATCTGGACGTGGTCAAGGTGAGCATCCTGCCGGCGATCATGTATTTCGCCACCGTCTATCTGTTCGTGCACATCATCGCCCTCAAGCAGGGCATGCAGGGTCTGCCGAAAAGCGAGCTGCCGCAGATGCGCGACGTGCTGCGCGAGGGCTGGCACTTCCTGCTGCCACTGGCGGTGCTGGTGTGGCTGTTGGCGATGCACATGTCGCCGATGCGGGTGGGCTTCTACGCGGTGGTGACCATGGTCGCCGTGGCCGCGCTGCGCTATACGATCTGGTTCTTCTTCGTTGCACCGCGCCAGGGGCAGCCCGTCACCCTGGCCAGCACCGGACGCGTGATCTGGGCCGGTTTCGTCAAGCTGATCGAAGGGCTGGAGCTGGGCGCGCGCAATGCCGTGTCGGTTTCCCTGGCCTGTGCCGTGGCCGGCATCATCGTCGGCGTGGTGGGGCTCACCGGCCTGGGGCTCAAGTTCTCCGCCATGATGATGGCCTTCTCCGGCGGCAACATCGTGCTGGCGCTGCTGATGGTGCTGCTGGCCAGCCTGATCCTGGGCATGGGGCTGCCGGTCACCGCCAGTTACATCGTGCTGATCGTGCTGGTGGGTCCGGCCCTGACCGCCGAGTTCGGCATTCCGCTGCTGATCGCCCACCTGGTGGTGTTCTGGTACTCACAGGACTCCAACGTCACGCCACCGATAGCCTTGGCCGGCTTCGCCGGGGCGGCGATCGCCGGCTCCAAACCGATGGCGACCGGCGTGCAGGCGTGGAAGTTTGCCAAGGGGCTCTATCTGATCCCGATGTTCATGGTCTTCAATCCGGAGATCATCATGGGCGGCCCGCTGCACATCCTGGCTTGGAACGGGCTGATCGCGATATTGGCGCTTGGTGCCTTTGCCGCGGCGCTGGAGGGCTATCTCTTCACGCGTATGTCGTGGCTGCCGCGTATCGCCATCTCGGGGGCCATCGTGGCGGTTTTCTATCCCAACTTCATGGTGGAGGCCGTGGGGGTGGCGGTGATGATACTCGCCATCGGCGCCAACTGGCTGGCCAGCCGGCGTGAGATTCACTCGGCCGGAGCCGGGACGACGTGACTGAGGAGGCCGCCCCGCGCGAGCGGGCGGCCGCTTGCCCGACTGGTCAAGATGACGGCGCCTGCGGGCGCCGTTAGAATACCTGCCCTTCGCCAACCAGCCTCATCACGGGAACCGCAAAATGTCATCCAGCGAGCAGCCACGCGTAGGCGTGATCATGGGGTCGAAATCCGACTGGCCGGTCATGGAGCACGCCGTGGCGATGCTCGAACGCCTGGGCGTGGCCTATGAGACCCGCGTGGTCTCGGCGCATCGCACCCCGGATCTGCTGTTCGACTACGCCAAGAGCGCCGCCGGGCGCGGCCTGCAGGTGATCGTCGCCGGTGCCGGTGGGGCCGCACACCTGCCGGGCATGGTGGCCTCGCAGACGGCGCTGCCGGTGCTGGGCGTGCCGGTGGAGTCCAAGGCGCTGAAGGGGCTCGATTCGCTGCTTTCCATCGTGCAGATGCCGGGCGGCATCGCCGTGGGCACGCTGGCCATCGGCAAGGCCGGGGCGACCAATGCCGGCCTGCTGGCGGCGCAGATCGTCGGCCTGCAGGATGCCAAGGTGCGTGCCGCCGTGGAGGCGTTTCGCGCCGAGCAGACCCAGACGGTGCTCGACAACCCCGACCCCCGGCCCGCAGACGAATGAGTCGGCGAACCCGCATGAGCCAGCGAGAGGAGACTGCGACATGAACATTGGCGTACTCGGTGCCGGCCAGCTCGGCCGCATGCTGGCCCTGGCCGGCTACCCGCTGGCCAACCGCTTCACCTTCCTCGACACCACCGGCCACCCCAGCGCCGGGATCGGTGATGTCATGATCTACACCGATCAACATCACCTGCTCGATGACTTCCTGGCCAAGGTCGACCTGGTGACCTACGAGTTCGAACACCTGCCCGTGGCGCTGGTGCAGGCCATCGAGGAGGTCAAACCGGTCTACCCCTCGAGCGAGGCAATCCGCATCTGCCAGAACCGCGCCGAGGAGAAGGCGCTGTTCGACCGCCTGGGCATTCCCACCCCCGCCTACCGTATCGTGGAGAGCGCCGAGGCGCTGGAAGCGGCGGCCCGCGAGCTGGGCACGCCGGTGGTGGCCAAGTCGGTCACCGAAGGCTACGACGGCAAGGGCCAGGCGGTGCTGCGCGACCCGGCCGAGGCGGCCGAAGCCTGGCGTTCGATCAACCACCCCAAGCTGATCGTCGAGGCCTTCGTCGACTTCGTGCGCGAGGTCTCGATCATCGCCGTGCGCGGCCGCGAGGGTGAGATGGCCTTCTACCCCATGGCCGAGAACCTGCACGTGGACGGCATCCTGCGTTACTCGCTGGCGCCGATGCCGGACCTCGACGAGGCAGTACAGCAGACCGCCGACGGCTACATTCGTGCGCTGCTCGACGAGCTCGACTATGTCGGGGTGCTGACTCTGGAGCTGTTCCAGACCCGTGACGGCAAGCTGCTGGCCAACGAGATGGCGCCCCGCGTGCACAACTCCGGCCACTGGACCATGGACGGCGCGGTGACCAGCCAGTTCGAGAACCACCTGCGCGCGATCCAGGGCCTGCCCCTGGGCGACACCTCGGCCCGCATGCCGACCTGCATGATCAACGTGATCGGCCAGGAGGGCGATCCGGCGGCCATACTCGCCATCTCCGACGCCCATCTGCACCGCTACGACAAGAGCGAGCGCCCCGGGCGCAAGCTCGCCCACGTCAACCTGCTGGCACCGACCCACGGCGAACTGCTGGAGAAAGTGCACGCCTGCGCCTGGCTGCTGCCCGAGGCGCCGGAGGCGCGTTTCAGCTTCGAGGGGTGATCGGGCAGGCCATGCTGGCCTGCTCAATCAATTCCTGGGCGGCGTCGGCCGGCATGGGCTCGCCGAGGTACCGGCCCTGCAAATGGTCACAGCCGAGGGCGGTGAGAATCTCCACCTGCTCTTCATGTTGCACGCCTTGAGCTGCGACTTCGGCATTGAGTGCTTTGCCGAGGGTTACCACGGCCTTCAGCAGTATCTGGCTGTCCCGCTCCGGACCCAGCCGCTCCACGAAGGTGCGATCGATCTTGATCTGATCGAAGGGAAAGCTGTGGAGGTAGGCGAGGGAGGAGTGGCCTGCGCCGAAATCATCGAGGGCCAGCAGGAAACCGGCCTCTCGTAGGCGTCGCATGCGAGCATGGATCACTTCAGTCGACTCTGCCAGCGCATACTCCGTCAGCTCCAGTGCGACATCGCCTGGGCCAAGGGCGGAGGCGTTCAGCTTCGAGATCAGGCCATCGACCGCGGCGTCCTGTCTCAGCTGTTGCCCGGAGAGGTTGACGCTGATCTTGAGCCCGGGATCGATTCGCTTCCATTCGACCAGTTGCCGTATGGCCTGCTCCAGTACCCATTCCCCGATGGGAACGATGAGCTCGGTATTCTCCGCGAGGGGGATGAACTGGGTGGGAGCGATCCGGCCCAGTTCGGGGTGTTCCCATCGCAGCAGCGTTTCGAACCCGGCCAGCTTTCGCTCGGCGGCGGTGAAGCGGGGCTGATAGTGCAGTCGTAACTGATTCGACGTCAGCGCTTCGTGCAGGTCGTTCTCGATCCTGAACAGGTTGTCGAGATAGGCCGCCGACCCGGGGTGATAAATGCAGTAGCCGTTCTTGCCCTGCTCCTTGGCCTGATACATGGCGATGTCGGCGTACTTGATCAGCAGCTCCTTGTCCTGTGCATGTTCGGGGCAGAGGCAGGCGCCGATACTGCCGGTGACGAACACCTGTTGGTCCCGCAGACGATAAGCCGGAGCCATCAGCTCGACCAGCCTTTGAGCGAGCTGCTCCACTTGATCGCGCGTGGCATTGCCACCGGCAATGATGGCGAACTCGTCGCCTCCCAGCCGACAGACGAGATCGGTATCGCGTATGCCTCTCTTGAGCCTGACCGCTACCTGGCGCAATAGCTCGTCGCCCATGTCGTGGCCCAGGGTGTCGTTGATCTTCTTGAAGTCGTCCAGATCGATCAGCAGCAGCGCGCAGCCTTGGCCGTGCCGGCAGGCCTGGTCGATGACCTCATCCAGACGCTCCTTGAAGAAGTGACGATTGTGCAGACCGGTGACGTTGTCGTGATAGGCCAACTGGTTGAGCCGTGCTTCGGCAGCTCGGCGCTGCCGGAGTTCTTCCTTCAGCCGCACGTCGTACCGCTGCAGCTTGTCCATCATGCCGTTGAAGTCGCTGGCCAGCCTACCGACCTCGTCGTTCGAGGCGACAACGGCACGCAGGCCGAAGTCCTGGCGCAGGCTCACCTGCCGCGTCACATCGGAGAGATGGAGCAGCGGCAGGGTGATGCGGGTAGCGAAGCGCCGCCAGATCAGCAGCGACAGCCCAAGGGTCGTTAGAAGGGTGAAGATGCCGAACAGCAGCTCGAACAGAATGCTGGAAAACAGCGGTGTCAGGCTGTACTCGAGAGCAACGCTACCGATGCGCTGGCCGTGCAGGAAGATGGGTTTGTGGAGCTGCACGCTGCACCAGGAGAACTGCAGGCTGCTCGACTCCACCGGCATGTTCGATCCGTTCGCCATCCTGTGCCGGCAGCCGGAACTGCCGTCGGCATGGTATTCCGCCAGCCGGCTGCCATCGGGAAGAAAGATGGTGGCGTGCAGTACGTCGGGCGCGGCGGCCAGCGACGACAGCACTTCGGTAGCGTCCACCTCATCGCGGAACAGAATGGCGGCTGCACTGTTGCGACCGATGACGTCGGCGCCGACATGCATGGCGCCACTCAGCGCACGGTACTTGCCCAGGGTGTTGTACGCCTGGGTTCCCAGCATGAGGATGGCCAGCGCCAGGGCAGTCAGCGTGATGCCATAGGCGATGAGCTGCTTGCGAATCGATCTTCGGTGTCGCTGCATCTTTCGCCTCATCGGGTGGCAACATGGCGCGCCAGCTTCAGTAGCCGGGCGCTGATGTGCATCTCAGCCTGTTGAGCGGCCCACAGATTGACTTCGAAGGCGATGCGGTTGCGCTGCGTGCCCATCTCGATCATTGCGCCACGGTCGGCCAGTCCCTGGGCGTCGGTGATCGTCAGAATCGGTGCCGAATTCAGGTGTCTCAGCAGCACGTCGATCTGGCGGCGCTGGCTCTCGTCGAAGTAGAGCGAATGACAGAACGACAGATCGTCGCCCGCGGCGACGTGGACCACCCTGACGGTGATACCGTGGCGCACCGGCTGACCTTCCAACTGGCTCAGCGCATTGTCCAGCGAGGTGCGCCCCAGGATGCACAGGTAGAAGGGCTGCTCCAGCGCGATGGGCCACTCGGTGAAGCGGATGAAATTGTAGACATAGGCGGCCTTGACGGCACGCTCATCCAGCGACTGCGCCGATGCTGTGGTTGCCCATAGCAGCAGTCCCAGAAGCAGGCCGACGAACCTCATGGGAACCGGTACCCCAGCCGCAGCCAGACCGTGCGGCCGTCTTGGGCCAGCAGGCCGTTCTCATCGCCATAATACGAGACATGGTGGTAATGGGTATTGAACAGGTTTCTCACCCCCAGGGTGAGGGTCGTGCCTGGCAGCGGCTCCGACGAGGTCAGGGTCAAATCGGTGAGCGTGTAACTGTCGAGTGGTTCGTACTCCAAACTCTGGCGCTCGCCGACGTAACGCAGCGCCAGACTGGCGCGTAGCCGTTCGCCCAGCAGCGGTGTCGATACTTGGAGTTTGCCGATATGGCGGGGTACGTTGGGCATCTCCCGGTCCTGATTGTCCTCCGCGTGCTGCCAGGCATAGCTGAGCCGCAGCGTCCTGGCACCGGGCCACTGCCATTCGGATTCCAGCTCGGCGCCCCGGATTTCCTGCGACTCCACCTCGAGGAAGTCCATCTGCAACCGGTCGACGCGGTAGCGGTACAGGGATGCGAGCAGACGGCGGTGGTTCATGGTGTGCTCCGCCACCAGCTCGGTGGTGCGCACCCTGGACGGTTTGACTTCGCCACCCATGAACTCGCTGATAGGCATGAAGCGGCTTGCCTGGCCATGGGAGAGCTTGAGCGATAGTTCTTCCCACGGCGTGTGTATCAATGCCAGGCGCGGGTTGAAGGCATCATGGGTGGTGTCGAGCGACCGGTAGCGGCGGCGGTCGTAGCGCCCGCCGATGCTGGCGCTCAGGGTGGGCGTCAGGGTAATCCTATCCTCGCCGTAGAGGCTGAAGGTATCGCCGTTATGGTATATGTCATGCGCATACCACAGTTCGCCGCTCGAGGCGCTGTAAAGCCGGGTGTGGGAATCCTGATTCTTGTCGATGCGATATTCGCTGCCGAACAGGAGCTGGTGACCCTCGATTCCGAGATAGAGCAGCTTGCCGTCGACGCCATACCAGCGGCCGTTGGTCCGAGAGTTGCTAGTCGCGTCAAAGGCGGGGGAGTCCGAAGGATTGGCGTGCAGGAAGTCACCATAGTAGAGTCGGGTGGCCGTGCGCCAGTTCAGGCCCCGATCTGCTTCATGGCCGAGGTTGACGAAACGGTTGCGGTCTCTGTACTGGTAGCTCTCTGCAAAGAAGTGGTCTTCGCCGTTCCGCCGCTTATCGGCAGCAGCGGCCAGCAACGACCAGTTTCGGTAACTCCCCTTCAGGAACAAGCGTTCGCCGACCAAGTCGGCGTTAGTGATGGTTTCGCCGTCATGATAGCGGCGCACGCCGTCGCTGGTGAGGCGTGAGGCCGAAATCAACCACTCCGCGCCGTTGGCGAATCGGTTGCCCCAGGTGACCCGGCCTTCGCGCTCATTATGGGAGCCCGCGGTCAGTTCGGTGTCGAAGCCCTCGAAGTCCCGTCCTTTTCGGGTGACGATATTGATGACGCCGAGAAAGGCGTTGTTGCCGTAGATGGCCGAGCCCGGGCCGGGGGCGTATTCGACTCGTTCGATCAGCGCGGTATCGAGATAACCGTCTTCGGCGATGAATATCTGATTGTAGTAGTTCTCCGCGGCGGAATAGCCATCGATCAGAATCATGATCCGGCCGGCATACTCACCCGGTGCGCCGTAGCCGCGCCCACCCAAGTAGCTGTAATCACGGTCCTGCGTAATATGGATACCGCGCATGCTGTCGAGTATCTCGGCGATGGTGCGGTAGCCGAAGCGACGAATCTCCTCGGCGGTGACGACCGATACGGCGGACGGCGCGTCGACCATCTGCTGTGCGAAATAGGTCGCGCTGGTTACCTCTGTTTCCGCCAGTTCTTCGAGTGATAAATGGGTGAGGGCTAGGCGGCCTGAGATGGCGTATGCCGAGCCCCATGGGCTGGCATGCAGGCAGAGCGTTGTGAAGAGAGCGATCGCCGTGGCCCTGGGAAACATAGATGTCTGCATCTTCAGTGGCGACGAGTGGGCAGGTGGGGAAAGTGCCTCGAAGAGGTAATGAATCAAGTTCAACATCTAATGTGAAGTATTCCTCGGCTCACTGTCTGTGCACAAATCCTTCTGAGCACAAATTCTTGTCCACTCTGCTCGAAAGCCATTTCGAAGTAAAAGTAATGGGTATATAGTGGATGATGACCAAAGAATAATTGAGATCAATGTATAATTTGGAAGTACGGTTTCAGGATTTTCTCAAATTGAGAGCTCGCTGTCATGCGAATTAAATTGTCGTTTGTCTCATTAATTGACGGTTTTCAAGAAAGGGCATGTGGTATGGCGGCTATATCGGGTTTGGAAAGGGCGAGGAGGGGAAGAGAAGAGCGAGAAGAGAATAGCGCGAACGAGAGGCAAAGCAATAGGCGCATCAAAGTGTGGATGCGATAAAGAGAAAACGCCGCTGACATGGGCAGCGGCGTTTTGCGGCGAGAGCGATCAGGCGCCGATGATGCCGCCATCCTCACGGGTGATGACCAGCGTCGCCGAACGCGGAATGGCGCTGCCGCCGTCCGGCCAGTGGCTGACCAGTTCACCCTCGGCGAACGCCTCGGCGCTGGTGGTGGCGCCGGGGTGCTGCACGTTGACGAACATGGTGCGCTGGTCAGGGGTGGTGACCACGCCGGTGATCTCCTGACCGATGGGGCCGGTGAGGAAGCGACGAATCTCGCCGGTCTCGGGGTCGGCGACGAGCATCTGGTTGTTGCCGAACACCTCGTGAATGCCGGTGTTCATCACTGATTCGCTGATGTCGGTCTGTATCCATACGCGACGGTCCGGATCGATCCACAGCCCGTCGGGGCTGGCAAAGATCGCCTCCTGGCCCAGCGGCTCACCGGCCAGATCGCGCCCGCTCTCCTGATCCCCGGCCAGCACGAAGATATCCCACGTGAAGCGCTCGGCGGCATGGGTGCCTTCTTCCTGCCAGCGAACGATATGGCCGAAGTGGTTCTCGGCGCGCGGGTTGGCGGCATCGACCTGCTCTTCGCTGCGGCGGGTGTTGTTGGTCAGGGTGAAGTAGACCTGGCCGGTGGCGGGGTCGACGGCGCCCCACTCGGGGCGGTCCATCTTGGTCGCACCGACGTGGTCGGCGGCACTGCGGGTGTTGACCAGGATGTCGGCCAGGTCGGCGAAGCCGTTCTCCGGCGTCAGACCGTTCTGGCCCGGGGCCAGGGCCAGCCACTCGCCGCTGCCGTCGTCGTTGAACCTGGCGACGTAGAGCGTGCCCTCGTCGAGCAGCGAGCCGTCGGCGCTGGCGGCCTGATAGGGCCGCGCCGAGACGAACTTGTAGATGTACTCGAAGCGGGCGTCGTCGCCGGAGTAGGCCACCACCGGCTGACCTTCCACTGCCGGGGCGAAGATCACACCTTCGTGGGCGAAGCGGCCCAGGTGGGTGCGCTTGACCGGCGTGCTCTGCGGATCGAAGGGGTCGATCTCGACCATGTAGCCGAAGGCGTGGGGCTCGTTGCGGTAGTCCTCGCTGGGCGAGGTGCCGTGTGAAGTGGCATCGAAGCGCACGAATTCGTCGGCGCCGCCCTGGGCACGGTGCCATTGGTAACGGCCCTCGGCGCGGGTGGCAATGCCGTAGCGGCTCTGGCGACGGTCGATCTCGACATCTTCGTTGGCGAAGTAGCCGGCCCAGTTCTCCTCGGCAGCCAGATAGGTGTTCCACGGCGTGACGCCGTGGGCGCAGTTGTTCAGGGTGCCGCGGGTCATGCTGCCGTCGGGGCTGTACTTCGTCACCACGTGCTCGGTGCCTGCCACCGGCCCGGCCAGCTGCATCGGCGTGAGGCCGGTGACCCGGCGGTTGAGGCGATCCTCCACCACCTGCCACTGGCCGTCGTCGCCCTGGCGCACCCGCACCACCGAGACGCCGTGGGCATTGAGCTCCTTGCGCACCTGGTCGGCATCGCGGGAACCGTCCTCGTGCTGCGGGAAGCCGTCGGCGTCCAGCGCCAGCCCGGCCGCCGCACCGTGCAGGAAGCGCGGCTCGACGTATTCGTGGTTGAGCACCAGCAGGCCGTCGCGGGAACTGCCGTCGATGGCGAAGAAGTGCATGCCGTCATGGTGACTGCCGATCTGGTGAGCCTGGTCTTCGCCGCTGGCGTCCAGCGAGAAGGGCGGCATGCTGCCGCTGATCGGCGTGCCCCAGGGAATGAAGGCCTGCACCCGGTAGCCTTCCGGCACTACCACGCTGTCGCCGGTGCCGATCGGAATCGCCTTGAAGCCGATGCTCGGCGACGAGCTCCCGGCGGCCAGGGCGCGACCGAAGGGCAGGCTGGTGGCCATGGCGCCGGCGATGGCGGCGGCCAGGCTGCCGCGCAGCAGGGTTCTGCGGCTCATGCGGGCTTCCAGGATATCGCCGAAGTAGGCGTTGCCGGAAACGTTGCTCGCCGGCTCGTCGCCAGCGGCCAGAATGGGGTCGACGTGGCCGGGATGTTGGTGCTGGGTCATGGGCGTGTCTCTCCTGGGGGCAGGCTGCATGTCGCTTGCCAAGGGCTAGTGGGTCTTCGCCCGAAGAGAGTGGCGACCGAGCGTTACATGTGAATGACTGGTTGGTGGCGCTTCGATGACGCGAAAACTCTCAGTCTGACATGACATGGATCAATCTAGTGCGAACAAACGGCCACCGCTCTTGAAGCCTGGTGCCATTAGACGACACTGATATCAGCACTCTGGCGGGGGGAGACCATGCGACGATTGCCGAGACCGGGCGATAGCGTCTTGATCGTGGCGTTGCTGCTGCCATTGGCAGTGGCGCTGCCGCGCCTGGGTGGGCTGGGTGGGCCGCCCGAGCTGTGGTTGAC
>MTEX01011349.1_pt1 | contig 25370 bp, 14 predicted proteins | sample 1042691 | NCBI WGS metagenome assembly MTEX01 (sample SAMN06185810, study PRJNA358809) | soil metagenome | isolation source: soil biostimulated with molasses as carbon source | place: India | collected 2015-05-23
ATGACGTTGAGTGCTTTATTGTCGCCAGTGGATTTCTTGATTACCTGCGCGAGGTATGGTGCCGATGCGCCTGCCAGCGCAGAACCGATATCACCGCCTGCCAGACCTTGCAGTGCCGCTGTCACAGCCTGGGTCACGCGCTGGTAATCACCACTGGTGCCGTACTTACCCATGATGCGCTGGTAAGCCTCAGTGGCGACCAGTTGTTCCTGGTACGCCTTGACCGCGTCATCGCTTGCCCCTTTACCCGGCGCCGGGATGCCGCGTGCATCAAGTTCCGCACGCGCCTCCTTGTCGGCCTTCAGCTGCCCCTCGGTACGGACGATGTCCGATACCTGTGTGCCGATTTCACCAATCAGCTGCACCTGCTGCAGCCGCCGCTGTTCCTTCTCCTTGTCGAAGATCGGGCTGATGCTGTCGTTGGCATGCTCGACGTCGTGTCTGAGGCTGGCCACATCCTGCTGCTGCCGGCCCGGGTCACGGATTTCCAGTGTGCCCTCGGAAACGGCCGAAGCCGTGGTGCCGCTGGCACTGCCGCTGTGGTTGTAGGCGATCAACGTGCCGCTTGGCATGTTGCTGGTGAACCTGTCAGTGCCACCGTTGCCACCGCTGATGCTGGCACTGGCCATCTGGCTCTTGAACTCCGCCTTGTTGGCGATAGCGCTCCAGCCCAGGGTGCCGGTGCTCAGGCGGTTCTTGTCGGCATCGGCGGTACTGGCAATGACGCTGCCGTCGAGCTGGGTGTGCTTGCCGACATCGACCTGATAACCGCCCTTGCCGGCGAACAGACCGGTCTGCTCCTGCACGCTCTGGTACTTGGAATCGAGCTTGGTCTTGCTGACGCTGAGACTGCCGCTCGCCCCGCCGGTACCGATGATGGTGACGCTCAGCCCACCGCTGACGTTGCTCTGCTTGGACTTGTAGTTGTCGGTGTCCTGCAGGCTTTGTAGCGTCAGGTCACGCCCCACGTCGGCGGTGATCTTCGCAGCGTTGACCTGCGCGCCTTTGAGCGCGGTATCCCGCCCGCTGCGCAGGGTCGCCTCATTACCGGCATCGAGGGTGGTTTCGGTCCAGGTCGTGCCGTTGCCTTTCTCGTTGCCGGCGCCCTTGTTGGCGTTGGCAAAGATGCTGAGGCCAACACCGTCGGGACCACCACCGATACTGGCGCCAATAGCGCCGCCGCTGCTGCTGTTCTTGCCATCGAGCTTTTGCGTATTGGCCGCAGCCTCAAGATGGATGTCGCGTTCAGCGGACAACAGCAGGTCGTTGCCGGCCTTCAGTTGACTGCCTTGGACCCGGATGTCGCCGCCGCTGCCGGCCCCGTTGCCGGTGGCCACAATGCTCAGGTCGTTGCCACTGGTCAGGCTGCTGCCCTGGCTGACGGTCTGTTCCTGGGTCTGCCGCGAGCTCGACTTTTGCCCGCCCAGCGATACGGCGATGCCCACGAACTCGCTAGCATTAGCCGCCGTCATGCCGCCGTTCTGCTGGGCAGCCTGCCAGGCCTGAACACCGGTCAGGCCGGCCTTGATGCCCTGAAGGGCAGAAAGCCGGCTGTCCTCTTCCCGGGTCGCTTGCTTGGTAATCTGGTAAGCGGTGTCGATGGCACTGCCAACCGTACCGGACAGCGCCAGGGTCAGGCCGCTGCTCTTGCTCTTGGAGGTCTGCTCGCTGCTGTTGTGGTTTTCGGCAGCAGTGATCTCGACGTTCTGCCCGGCCAGGGTGATGTCCTTGCCGGCGATAACCTCCGACCCCTTGATGCCGAGGTCCTTGCCCGCCTCGATGGTGACATTGCCCAGCACACTGCCAATGGTGCTGGCCTTGGCGTTCTCACTGGTGCTGGTCGAGGTTTTTTCCAGGCTGGTCGAGCCCAACGTGAAGCCGATGCCACCGCTGCTGAGCAGGCCCGACTTCTTCTTCGAACTCGCATGGCTCTGCTCGAACGTTTCGGTCGCGCTGTCGATCTGCACGTTGCGGCCCGCCAGCAGGCTGGTGTCGTTGGTCGACACGATGCTGCTGCCCGACACGCCGATATCCTGCCCGGCGCGAACGACCACCGTGTCACCACTGACCGACGAGCCTTGCTGAGTGATGGCCGTCGAACTGTCGATGCGGGTCTTCTGGCTGCTGGATAGCCCGGAGTGGCTGGTCTTGGTCTTGCGGTAGTAGCTGTAGTCGCTGTTCTCCTGCGCGACCAGCTGCACATCGCCGCCGGCGTAAAGGTATGCCTCATCGCCTGCAGTCACGCGGCTGGCGCTCAGGGCAAGGTCGTCTCCGGCCTTCAATGCCACATTGCCGCCAGCCACCACGGTGCTGCCCACCTGCTGGACATGGTCCTCCTGGCTGGTGACTTTCCGGGTCTTGCTCGCCGAGTGCTGCTCGTTGGCGGCCGCTGCCAGCTGCAGATCGCCCGTCGCCGCCATCGCCACATCCCGCTTGGCCTCGATTGCACTGGCCACTGCGCTGATATCGCGCCCGGCGCTGACAATCAGGTCACGCCCGGCCTGCACGCTCGAGCCGTTCTGGGTCACGCTGCTGTCGGTGTGGCGTACGCCGCGGTCGTTGACCACGACCTGCTCGACCGAGGTCAGCTTCACATCGCGACCAGCCTTCAGGCTGGTGTCGGCAGCGCTGCTGAGCACGCCGCCGTGGTTGCTCAGGTCGCGCCCGGCGTTGATCGCCAGGTTGTTCGCGGCCTCCACGCGGGCGGCGTTATCGACGAAGTCGCGCTGCTGGGCGTAGCTGCCGTTGCTGCTCTGGTGCGAGGTCAGGGTGCGTTCGTTGATCACGTCCTGTACGGCGGACAGGCTGACGTCCCGCCCGGCGATGATGCCGCCGGCCTTGTTCACCAGGTTGTTGCCAGCCAGCAGGTCGAGGCGGTTGCCAGCCTCGACCAGGCCGCTGTTGACCAGGTTGTTGCCGGCCTTGGCCGAGAGGTTGTTGCTGGCGCGCAGGGTACCGACGTTGTCGAGGTTCTGGCCGGCGATCAGGTTGACATCGTTGCCGGCGATCAGCGCGCCGTTGGGGGCCAGGCGATTGTTGCCGTGCGCCAGGTAGAGCACCGGCACCAGCACCTGCTCGCCGTTCACCTCGGCGCTTTCCAGCCAGACGATGTCATGGGTCAGCGCCGCCACCTGTTCGGAGGTGAGGCTCACGCCCACTGCCAGGTTGAGCTGTTGCTTGCTCTGGATGGCATTGTCCATCAGGTACTTGAACAGCTGTTCGTCAGTGTTCTGGCCAGCGATGTAGCGTTGCCCGGTACGGGCGACCACGGCCTGCTGGATCAGTTTCTGCTCGTAGAAGCCATCGCCCAGGCGCTTGGCGCTTTCGTCCGGGTTGTAGCCAAGGTTCGCCAGCAGGTAGTCGGAACTCATGAACTGCTTGAGGTCGGTGAGCACCGGGTTGGTTTCGATCAGGTACTTGTGCGGGTTGCTGCGCACGCTGCTGTCGGGCAGGCCTTGCACGCGCTCGAGGGTGAGCGGGCCCTGGCCATTGAGCGTGGAGGCCTGGCTGATGCCGTCGTCCACGGCCGAGCGACCTGGCAGCGCGGGGCCGCCCACGTTGCCAGGCAGGCTGGTGTCGACGACGCTGGCATTGCCGGCGACGTTCGCCTGCGTGCGGTCGGCAGTGCTCAGGGTGGTGCCGCTAGCGGTTGCCTGGTCGGCAGCACCGATGCTGAGCGTACGCCCTTGGGCCAGCGGCAACGGCTGCTGACGCTGCGCCACACTCAGGCTCGCGCCGCCCATGCTCCAGCTTTGCGGGCCGCTGGCGGGCGTGCTGCCCGCCTCGCTGCTCAGGCGGAACAGGCCGTTCTGCCCGCTGGGCAGGCTGAAACCGGGCAGCGCCAGCGGGTTGACCTGCTGCTGGGCCAGGTCTGGCGGCAACTGCTGGTTGAGGGTGATGCGGGTGGAGAATGCCGTGCCAGGTGCCGTGGTATCGGTACGCGCACCGCTGCCGATGTAGGCGTAGCCTGGGCGCACGACGCTGTTGTCGATGCCATTGCCGGCGTTGATGCTCACTGCGCCATTGGCCTGCATCACGGCGGCGTAGCTCTGGTCGCCAGTCGCCAGTTTGCGGGTGCTGCCCAGGCTCACCAGCTCCGCTTCGGTCATGCCGATGAACCTGGCCAGGTCGGCTTGCAGGCCGCTCAGGTTGTCAGGGTTGTAACCGGGGCTTTCATACCAGTATTTGCTGGTGATCGAGCTGGCGAGCTGGTACCAGGCACCGGCGTTGCGGGTGCGCTCGGAACGGAAAATGCGCGTGGTTTCGGTCTCGCCGGTTTCCACACCGCTGTTGGTCAGGCTGCCGACCGTGGCTACCAGGTTGCCAGCAGCGCCGATGGTGCTGCTGCTGTTGAGCAAGTCACCGCCGTGGATGGTCAGGTTGCCGCCGGTGGTGATGCTGGAGGCGGCGCTGGCGTCGAGCACCTCGAACTTGTCACGCTGGACGATTTCCCAGACGTGGTTGCGCTTGCCACCGCAGTCGCCGGCGTTATAGCCCTCGATGCAGGCCACCTCGCCGACGCGGGCAGTGTAGATGCCCTTGTCCTCGGTCTGCAGGACCGCCCGCACGTTGTGAATGGTGCTCGCCGCCAGGCTCATCGACAGGTCGCTCTGCAGCGAGCCGGAACGGTTGACGATGCTGCTGGCCAGGCCACCCTGGCCGTCGCGGTCGATGGTCAGGCTGCCCAGGCTGTAGACGTCGGCATAGCTGTTGCTCAGGCTGGCGACCCGCAGGCCCATGTCCTTGCCGCTGAAGATCAGGCCGTGGTCGCTGTTGACCAGGGCGCCAGTGGTCACGCTCAGCGCTTCGCCAGCACCCAGGGTACCCTGGTTGTTGACGCCGCCCGCGCCGAGGTTGAGCCCGCCAGCAGAGGTCAGGCGCCCGGCATTGTTCAGCTGCCCGGCTACCGAGACGCTGGTGGTGCCACCGCCGGCAATGCTGCCGGCGCTGCCCAGGTTCACCTGTGCGGCGCTGAGGCCGAGGGTGCCACGGCTGCTCAGGCGGCCATTGCCGGCATAGGTGCCGCCAAGGTTGAAGCTGAGGCTGCCGTCACTGGCGATCAGGCCGTCGTTGCGCCAGTCGCTGCCGCTGCCGACCAGCGCTTCGCTGGCCAGCAACTGGCCGTTGGCGGTCTGGCTGAAGTTGCCGACATTGAGCGTCAGGCGCCCGGCCTGGATGACGTTGCTATTGCTCCAGCTGCCAGCGTTGAGGGTCAGGCCGCCGCGGGTGACGATACTGCCGCCGGCGCCGGTGACGTTGGCGGTGCTGATGTCGAAGTTGCCACTGCCGACGTGCAGCAGGCTGCCGCCGGCGTTGAGGAAACTGCCAACGTCGAGGCCGAGGTCACTGTTTGCGGTTTCCAGGCTGCCGTTGCGGTTGTCGAATTGCCCACCAAGCTGCAGGCGGGTAGCACCGCTGCTGCCCAGGGCGCGCAGCTGGCCGGTCTGGTTGTCGAGGCTGGCCGCCTTGATCGCCAGGGTGCTGTCACTTTCGATGATGCCCAGGCGGTTGTTCAGTGCACCGCTGAGGTCGAGGTCGATGCGTTGGCCGGCGATCTGCCCATCGTTGTCGCCGCTGTTGTCGAAATTGCCACCGCTGACCTTGACCAGCCCCTGGGCGTAGAGGCCACCGTTGCGATTGTCGAAATCGCCGGTGGTGACCAGGGCGTCGCCGGCCTGTGCCGCAATCCGCCCGCCATAGTTGTCGATGCCCCCCTGCACCTTGAGGTCGAGGGCCTGGGCCTGGGTGATGCCACCCTGGCGGTTGTTGGCCTGGTCGTAACCGTTGCTCAGCACACCGCGCAGGTCGGCGGCCAACGTGCCGTGCAGGCTGGACAGCACGCCGCCACGGTTGTTCAGGTTGCCGGCGCTGACGTCGAGGTCGCCAGCGTCGGCGAGGATGCGGCCACTCTGGTTGTCGATATCACCGCTGGCCAGGCGCAAGGCGCCCTGGCTCTGCAGGGTGCCCTTGGCATTGTCCAGGCTGGCGGCGCGCACATCGGCACCGCCGTTCTGGCTGTAGATCAGGCCATCGGCGCTGTTCAGCAGTTGGCCGTCAACGGCCAGGGTCAGCTGCTGGTTGGCGGCCAGGGTGCCACGGTTGCGGTTGTCCAGGCTGGCGGCGAACAGGCTCAGCAGGCCCTGGCTGGCGATCTGCCCAGCCTGGTTGTCGATCTGCGTGGCGTTGTCGATGCGCAGGGGGCCGGCGCTGGCGAGCTTGCCGTGGTTGTTGCCAAGGGCACCGAGCAGCTTGAGGGTAACGGCGGCGTTGCCGATCAGGCTGCCGGCGCTGTTGTCCAGGCTGCCGGCATTCACTTCGAGCGCCTGCCCGGCACTGATGCTGCCGCTGCCATTGCCCAGGGCCATGGCGTTCAGGGTCAGGGCCGCGGCGCTGTCGATCAAGCCACCCTGGGCGTTGTTCAGCAGGCCGCTGACGGTCAGGCGCTGCCCACCCGCGCTGGAAAGGATGCCGGCGCCACTGTTGTCCAGGTTCGCCGCTGTCACGTTCAAGGCTTGCTGGCTGACCAAGGCGCCACCGGCGCTGTTCAGCAAGTCGCCGCTGACTTGGGCGTCCAGCGCGCCGTTGCGGCTGGACAAGGTGCCCTGCTGGCGATTGTCCAGGCTACCCAGGTTGACACCCAGGCCCTGCCAGCCCGAAACCAGCCCGCCCTGGTTGTTCAGGTGCCGGGCGGTAACATTCAGTTGGCCACTGCTGATCAGTTTGCCGGCGCTGTTGTCCAGGTTGCGGCCGGCCAGGCCGAGGTCTTGCCGGGTGGAAATCTCACCACTGCGGTTGCTCAGGTCGCGCAGGTGATCGAGGGTCAGCGCACCAGCGGTGGTGATCAGGCCACTGTCGTTGTTCAGGTCGCCCGTGGCACTGCCGAAGTCGACACGAATGGCGTTGCCCAGCAGCGAGCCCGCCTGGTTATCCACGGAACGGGCGGCGATAGCCAGCAGGCCGGCGGCGCTGATCAGGCCTTGCTGGCCATTGCTCAGGCCATCGGCCAGTTGCAGGCCGAGGTCGCCACGGCTGGTCAGCGTGCCGCCGCTGTTGTCCAGGCTGGCAGCGCGGGCATCGAGCGACGTGGCGGCGATCAGGCCCTTGATGTTGCCCAGGGCCTGGTCGATGCGCAGCATCAGCGACTGGTTGCTGAGTACCTTGCCGTTGCTGTTGTCCAGGCTGCGGGCAGCCAGGGTGAAGGCCTGCGCCGAGGAGATTTCGCCGCCCTGGTTGTTCACCCCGTCAAGGTTCTTGAGCACCAGCAAAGGCGCATTGAGCAGGCCCTGGCGGTTGTCCAGCAGGCCATGGTTGAGGTCGAGGGTCAGCGCGCTGTTGCTGAACAACTGGCCGCCTTGCTGATCGAGGCCGCTGGCGTTGATGTCGAGCGCGCCGTCACTGGCGATGCGCCCGGCGTCGCGGTTGTCCAACTGCCCGGTGACCAGGCCCAGGCTGGCGCCGCTGTCGATACGGCCTTGGCGGCTGTTATCGAGGCTGTTGGCGCGAAGGGTGGCTGGCCCTTTGGCACTGATGGTGCCCTGGTCGCTGTTGCCAACCTGGGCCGCGCTGAGGTGCAGCGCGGCATCGGTGACCAGTTCGCCAGCCTGGTTGAGCACGTTGCCGGTGTGCTTGAGGGTCAAGTCACCAGCACTGGTAACACTCCCGGCGCGGTTGTCGAGCTGGTTGCTCGCCAGGCCAAGGGTGCCCTCGGCGCTGATCAGGCCCTGGCGGTTGTCCAGCGTGCCTTGCAGCGTTGCATCGAGGGCCTTGTGGCTGAGCAGCAGGCCGCCGGCGTTGTCCAGGCTGTTGCCGGTCAAGCCCAGGCCGGCCTTGCCCGAGAGCACACCCTTGCTGCGGTTGATCACTTGCGCGACGGCCATCTGCAGCTTGCCGTCGGCCAGCACCTTGCCGCCCTCACTGTTGTCCAGGCGTTCGCCGCCCAGGGTCACGTTCGCCTTGCTGGACAGCTCGCCGCCGCGGTTGTCCACGGCCTTGACCTGCACTTCGAGGCCTTGGCTCGCGCCCACCAGGCCAGCCTGGCGGTTGTCCAGTACCTCACCGCCGAGCTTGAGCGTGGTGGCGGCAACCAGCACGCCCGCCTGGTTGTCGAGCTTGCCGACCCGGGCCTGCAACGCGCCACCTGCCGACACCTGCCCCTGCTGGTTGACCAGGCTGGCGGCCTGCAGCTCCAGTTGCTGGTCGGCGATCAACGTACCGCCCTGGTTGAGCAGCTCACCGTCTACCGCCACGAGCTGGCCGGCACGGCTGCTGATCAGGCCTTGGCTGTTGTCCAGGCTGCCGCTGTGCAGGCCCAGGCCATCGGCCGATACCAGGCCCTTGAGGTTGTTCAGCAACTGCTCGATGCGCAGGGTCAGGCCCTGCTCGGCAATCAGCCGGCCATGGCTGTTGTCCAGGCTGCGCGCGGCCACGGTGAAGGCCTGGGCGCTGGAGATCTCGCCCTGTTGGTTATCCACCTCGGCAAGGTTGTTCAGCACCAGCAGGGGGGCGTTGATCAGGCCCTGGCGGTTGCGCAGCTGGCCGTGGTTCAGGTCGAGGGTCAAGGCGCTTTTGCTGAACAGCTGGCCACCGTCCTGGGCCAGCCCGGTGACGCTGGCGACCAGGGCCTTTTCACTGGCGATGCGGCTGCCCTGGCCGTTGTTGAGCTGGCCGGTTTTCAGGTCGAGGCGATCACCGCTGAGCAGCTGTGCGCCTTGGCCGTTGTCGAAGGTCCCGGTGTCGAGCCTGGCCGCGCCCTTGCTGCTGAGCAGGCCAGCCGCGCCGTTATCGAGACTGCCGCTGGTGAGGGCCAACCCGGCGTCGGTGGTGATCGAGCCGCTGCGGTTGCGCAGTGCGCCTGCGCTGGCCAGGGTCAGGTCGGCTGCGCTGGAGAGCTTGCCACTGCTGTTGTCCAGGCTACCGACCGTGGCGCCCAGGCGCCCTTCGGCTGTGATCAGCCCCTGCTGGTTGGCCAGCCCGCCCGCCAAGCCAATGTCCAGGTCGCCGCCACTGACCAGGCGCCCGAGGCTGTTGTCCAGTTGCCGGCCAACGAGGGTCAGCGGGCCCGCAGCAGACAGCAGGCCCAGGTTACGGTTGATCAGCTCGGCCATCTGCAGTTGCAGGCTGCTACCGGCAAGGACCTTGCCACTGTCGCTGTTGTCCAGACGGCTGCCTTGCAGCGTTACGCCTTTGCTGGTGGAGATCTCCCCGCCACGGTTGTCGATGTCGGCCACATTCAGCTGCAACGCGCTGGTACCGCCGACCAGGCCGTTGCTGCGGTTGTCGAGGCTGGTGCCGGTGAACAGCAGGTCGCCCTGCGCGACCAATTCGCCACCCTGGTTGATGATGCGACCAAGCTGGGCCACCAGCGCGCGCTGGCTGGAAACCCTGCCGCCGCTGTTGTCCAGGCTGGCGCCCTCCAGGCGAAGCGGCCCGGCGGCGCTGAGCAGGCCGCCACGGTTGTCCAGCTGCGTGCCCTTGTAGCTGAACGCCGCCAGGCTGTTCAGCAGCCCTTGCTGGCGATTGTCCAGCTGGTCGACCTCCAGCCGCGCCTCCTGGCCGGCGCGCAGCTTGCCGGTGCGGTTGTCGAGTTTGCCGGCGTGCAGGTCGAGGCCACCCTTGACGTTGATCTCGCCTTGCTGGTTGTCCAGCAGCCCGGCGACCCGCGCAGCCAGGCCAGCGTCGCCAACCAGGCTGCCGCCCTGGCGGTTGTCGAGGCTGCCGGCCTGCAGGCCGATCGCCCCGCCAGAGCCGAGCAAGCCCTGGCGATTGTCCAAGGCGTTGTCCAGGGCCACCTGCAGCGCGCCATCAGCACTCACCTGCCCAGCCTGGTTGTCCAGGCTGCCGCCCTTGAGGCTGGTGGTGCCGACGCTGGAAATCTCGCCGGCCTGGTTGTTGCTGGCACCTGCCACCTGCAGTGCCAGGTTGGCACGACTGGTCAGGGTACCTTGATGGTTGTCCAGGCTGGCCGCACGTACCTCGACGTCGCTTGCAGAAACCAGGCCGCCTGTATTGTTCAGCGCCTGTTCCAGCTGCACGGTCAGGTTCTGGTTGCCGAGCAGTTTGCCGAGGCTGTTGTCGAGGCTGCGGGCCACCAGTGCAAAGGCCTGGGCGCTGGAAATCTCGCCCTGGCGGTTATCCACGCTGTCGAGATTCGCCAGGGTCAGGCGCGGCGCATTGATCAGGCCGCCCTGGTTGTTCAGCTGACCCTTGTTCAGGTCCAGGCTCAGTTCGCTGGCACTGGTCAGGCGGCCGCCATTGTGCTGGTCGAGCCCGGTGACACTGGCGCGCAGCGCCTGGTTGCTGGCGATGCGTCCGCCATCACTGTTGTTCACCTGGCCAGCCTCGAGGCTGAGGGTCTGCAGGCTGGTGAGCTGGCCGCCACGGTTATCCACCGCAGCATTGGCCGTCAGGCCAAGGTGCTGGCCGGCGCGCAACGTGCCGGCGGTATTGTCCAGCTGGCCGACCTTGGCGTTCACGGTCGCGCCGTCGATCAGCCCGCCCTGGCCATTGAGCAGGCCGGTAGCGGTGAGCTCGGCCTGGCCGCCGGCCACCAGCCTGCCGGCATTGCGGTTGTCGAGGGTGGCGGCGCTGGCGCTCAGCTGCCGCTGGGCAGCGAGGGTGCCACCCTGGTTGTTCAGGCTTTGCCGCGCCGTGACATTCAGGTCGCGGCTGGCCACCACGGTGTGACCATGGTTGTCCACCTGCGCGGCGTTCAGGCGCACGTCGCCGGTGGTATTGCGGCTATTGTCGGCGTTGACGCCCGCTTCGATGATGCCCTGGTTGCTCAGGCGGCCACCGCTGTCGAGACTGATGCGCTGCCCGGCAGCAAGGGCCTGGCGGTTGTTCAGGTCGCCCTGCGTGCGCACCTGCAGTGCATTGCCGGCATACACCGTGCCCTGGGCATCGAGCTGGTCGGCCTTGATCGCCACCGAGCCGTTGGCTGCAGTGGCCTCGGCCAGGCGCAGCTGGCCGTTGGCATCGAGCTGGATGTCGCCGCCGCTGGCAATCAGCTTGCCGTCCAGCTTCACCCCCACGCCGGCCTCGGTGCCCACCAGTTTGATGGTGTTGGCGTACATGCCGCCCAATGCCGAGGAGTCAATGGCCAACTGCGGAGCCTGAGCCGGGTCGGCGCTACGGGCAGTGGCGGCCAGGCTGTGTGCATCCACGTCGTTGCTGCCGGCCACCAGCGCCAGCTGGCGGGCCTGGATCTCGGCGTTGATCCTGGCGCTGCGGGTAATGATTTCGAACTGGTCGACGTTGCTGGCGTTGAGCCCGGCACCTTCGATGGCGACACTGCCCTGTTCCACCTGGTAGCGCTGCAGTTGCCCGTTCTCGATTACCGGCTTGCCGGTGGTCAGCGTGGCCTTCGGCGTGTTGATGAAACCGCAGCCGTTGCAGGTGACGCCATAAGGGTTGGCGACGATGACATGCGCCGAGCGCCCGGCCACCTCGGTGTAGCCCTTGAGCTGGCTCGGGTTGCCACCATTGACCTCGTTGAGGATGGTGCTCGCCGCACGGCCGCCGAGGTTGCTGTTGCCGAGAATGATCCCGCCCAGCTGGGTGGCCTGGGTGCGGCCGGTGGCGTTGTTGAGGATGACGCCTTGCTGGCCGACGTTGTAGTCACTGAACTTGTTGTGCGACAGCCCGGCAGCGCTGGGCGCAGCGATATTGACGATGGGCACGCCGTTGCCGGCCTGGCCGAGTTGGGTGCCGCTGCCGTTGACCACGATGCCGTCGGCCATGGCCACCAGCGGCTGCCAGAACATCATGTTGGCCAGCATGAAAGCCAGCCCACGCTTGGACAGGCCCCAGAAGGTCTGGCGTGGTTGCAGGGCAGCCGAAGGCTGGCGGACCAGGAAGGCGAATTGACGAACGTCCATGTCGGTACTCGGGAAAAACGGTGTTAAAGGAAGAAGTCCAGGCGGAAGTAGACCGGCGTTTCCCGCGCTTCGATGGCGGCGGGGCGCTCGAGCGAGTGGGCGAAGGTCACGCTGGCGGACAGGTGCTTGCCGCGGGCGAACAGCTCGACTGCATCGCTGGACAGCCGGCCGCTTTGCCCGCTGTTGTAGCGATCATGGCGAATGGCACCGACGTCGTAGGCCAGGCCCAGGCCATACTCGGTCAGCACCGGCCGCAACCAGTCCCAGGCCACCGGCCGGCTCCAGCGCACATCGTTGCGCCAGTAGTAGCCACTGTCGCCATTGAGGCTCTGGTCCTTGTAACCACGGATCGACGACTGGCTGCCCAGGCTCATGCGTTGCGGGCTGAACAGCAGGTCTTCGCTGCGTTGGCCGGTGACCAGGCTGCTGAACACCAGCTGCTCACCCCATAGCGTGAACGGCTGCAGGTAGCTGACCGTGGCGGTGTACTTGCGGTAGCGGGCGTTGGGCTGGCGCTTGCCGCTACTGCTGCGCTGGTCTTCACGCTGGGCATCGAGGGCGCCGATGCCGTCCTGCATGCCCAGGTCGAAGTTGACGAAGGCGTTGCCGAGACGTCGCCCGTGGTTGATGCCAAATTGCGCTTCACTCAGGCGGTTGCTGCTGGTGTCCAGCTTGCTGTCTTCGATGAAGTTGTTGGTGCGCAGGTAACTCAGGCCGGTGTTGAGCGAGGTCTTGCTTTGGGCATCGCGGTGGATCACCCGTTCCAGGCGCAACTGGTGGTTCTGGCTGTCACCGGTCTGCTTGAAATTGAACCCCGAAGCCTCGCCCAGCGAGCGGTACTCGCTCTGGCTATAGCTGTAGCTGAGGTTCCACCAGCCGAACGGCAGGTTGTAGTAGAGCATGGCGCTGTGCGAGGTTTTCTGGTGGTCGCTGATGGCATCGTGGCTGCCACGCAGCATCAGCTGGTCGGCCAGGCCCAACGGGCTGTCCCATTCCAGGCTGCTGCCCCACTGCTGCTCACCGGTACTGCGCTGGCCGTCGTTGCTGCGCGACAGGCCCACGCGCCAAGGCTTTTGTGGGCTATTGCGCACGACCACCTCGCTGCCACCCACCGCTTTGCCCGGGGTCAACTCCATTTGCGCCTGATTGGAAGGCAGGCGGTTGAGCTGATCGACCATTTGCTCGATCTGGCGCAGGTCCAGCAGGTCGCCAACCCGGCCAGGAAAGCTCATGCCCAGTTCGCGCACCGACAGCTTGCTGCCTGGCGCCGGTTTCAGGCCTTCCAGGCGGCCCTCCACCACGATGACTCTCAGGTGGCCGCTGGACAGGTCCTGCTGGGGCAGGTAGGCACGGCTGGTGACCAGGCCTTTGCCAATGTAGAGGTCGGTGATGTCCTTGAGCAGCGCGTTCAGCTGCGCGACACCCAGGCACTGGCCGAGATAGGGTTTGAGCAGGCGCTCGCGCTCCGAGGAAGACAGCGCATCGGCGCCGTCCAGCACGATATCGCTGATCGGAAAACATCGGCTGTCGACGGGCTTGGCCGGCGCGGCCGTTTCGGCGCCTTTGCCAGGCAGCTCCTTCAACTGTTCCAGACGCCGTTGCTGCTCTTCCAGCAGGCGGTTCTGGCGCTCACGAATCAGGTCCTGGTCGCCGGGTGTGCCCATCGGCGCTGCACTGGCGGCACCCACGAAAATGACCAACAGGGCGCATGCGAGCCGGCCGACGGCACGCGGGCTCGGGGAGGGGGAAAGCATGTTCGATCCTTCGAAAGCAAAGCGGTAGGGCAAAAACGGCCGATGATGCTATTAGGCCTTTAATCTGATATCAACCAGACATCGACGCATGGCATGACTTTCCTGTTCCAGGGTTTTACCTGCAGCCGCAAGCCGTTCGAGCCGGTAAGATGAGCAACCTTTTGAAAAAATGCGGGTTCCCATGTCCCACGACGCACCCATAGGCCCGGGCCGGCCCAAGGACCTGGCCAAGCGCGAGGCGATTCTCGAGGCAGCCAAGGCGCTGTTTCTCAGCCTTGGTTATGCCAACACCAGCATGGATGCGGTCGCTGCGGCGGCAGGTGTTTCAAAACTCACCGTGTACAGCCACTTCACCGACAAGCAGACCCTGTTCTGCTCGGCGGTCATGGCCACTTGTCAGTTGCAGCTGCCCGACCTGCTGTTCGAATACCCCGAGGGGGCAGCGGTGGAAGAGGTGTTGTTGACTATCGCCCGCGGTTTCCAGGCGCTGGTCAGCAGCGATGAAGCCGTGAAGCTGTGCCGCCTGATCATGGCCCAGGGCAGCCTGGACCCCAGCTTCGGCGAGTATTTCTATGAGGCCGGGCCCAAGCGCGTACTGGCCGGGATGGAAGCGCTGCTGCGCGGGGCGCATGAGCGCGGGCTGCTACGTGTCGACAACCCGCGGCGCGCGGCAGAGCATTTCTTCTGCCTGGTCAAGGGCGCGCCGGACTACCGCTTGCTGCTGGGCTGTGCGGGGCCGCTGGAGGGCGACGAGGCCGAGGCCCATGTGCGCGAGGTGGTCGGGGTGTTCTTGCGGGCGTTTCGCCCCTGATACCCAGCGGAGCGGCCTGGGTCGCGAAGGGCTGCTAAGCAGCCCCGGCAGTGTTTGTGGCGAAGCTGTAGATCGGGGGCCGCTGCGCGCCCCATCGCGACGCAAGGCCGCGCCTACAGGGGTATTGCCACCCTTGGGTTCAGGCCTTCAGCGCCTTCTTCGGGTAAATGTCGTACCGGCTCGACTTACCCTCCAGGCTGTGGCTCGGCTTCGGCCCGTCGATGATCGGCGCCTTGCGCGGGCGCTTCACCACCACCCGGTGGCTGGCCAGCGCCAGGGCCGCTTCGAGCAGGGCCGGGGCGTCCAGGTCGTCGCCCACCAGTGGCCGGAACACGCGCATTTCCTTCTTCACCAAGGCGCTCTTGTCGCGGTGCGGGAACATCGGGTCGAGGTAGATCACCTGCGGCGCCTCCCCCTCCCAGGCACGCATGCGCTCGATGGCATTACCAGTCAGCAGGCGCATACGGCCGACGATCGGCGCTACCTCTTCATCGGCCCGGGCCCGCGCCAGGCCGTCCTCCAGCAGCGCGGCAATCAGTGGCTGGCGTTCGATCAGGGTCATCTGGCAACCCAGGCTGGCCAGCACGAAGGCGTCCTTGCCCAGACCGGCCGTGGCATCGAGCACCTGCGGCCGTACCCCCTGGGCAATACCCACGGCCTTGGCGATCATCTGCCCGGTGCCACCGCCAAACTGGCGCCGGTGCGCAGCCTGGCCCTCGACGAAGTCCACCCGTACCGGGCCCGGGGCCTGCGGGCCCAACTGCTGGATCTGCAGGCCATCGACGCCGACCTGCACGGCAAAGCCGGCGGCCTCGTCGTGCAGCGGCAAGCCGAGGCGTTCGGCCCACGCCGCAGCTTGCGCCTCGAATTCCGCCGACAGTGCCTCGACCCGGATACCTGTGCCCTGCTCTTCCATCATTCACACCTGAAAATTGAACCCAGCCATTAAGGTATCGGCCATCACGGCCGATACAGGCAATATTCCGCTATTCTGCCAGAGCACAACGCGCGCGACTGCCATGACAGATACTCTTCCCATCGGCCTGACCTACCTGTCGCCTGTCGGCAACTACAGTCAGCACAATACCCAGGCACTCGGGGGCGTCAGCCACCTGTGGCAGGATTTTTTTGCCCGGGCCATGGCCGAGCAGCAGGAAGAGCCAGCGGATAGCGTCAGCCAGTCGTTCGTCCGCTACGATCAGGACAGCGGCGAACCCATTGGTGGCGCCCGCGCCCTGGCGCTGATTGACGCCCAGCGGGCCTGCCCGGTGCACGACACCGTGGTGGCACCGCCCGAGCCGTTGTTCCTGCCCAAGGCCGAACTCGAGGCCAACCTGCTGCCGCCCGCCCCCGAGCCGTTCAGCGCGGTCGAACTGATCGAGCAGCAGCGTCAGCTGGATATCAGCAACAGCTGGCTACGCCCGGTGGTGATGAGCCAGGGCCAGCCGCTTGCCGAACCAGGCCCGGGCCCTGCCCCGCGGCCGTTGTCCCTGCCCATCGCCGAATTCGAGACCGACCTGCTGGACCCGGCGCCTGAACCGTTCGACGACAGCACCCTGGCCAAGCAGCAGACCGACCTGGCGTTCGACCTGCACTGGGCGCGCCCGGTGGTGCTGAACAACGTGCGCGTGCACGCCTGAGCGCCCGAGGCTAACGGCACACCTGCCAGCGCCCCATGTCCAGGTGAAAGTGGTCACGATGCGCCGCGTTGTAGTCTGGCCCCAATACCGTGCTGAAACTGTCGCAGGCCGCCTGCTGTAGCTGGCGGAGGAAGTCCGCCTTGCGCCCGCCCGCCTGCCAGTCACGCGCCAGCACGATACGCTGACCGTTCTGCAGGCGAAAACCGCTGATATCCAGGGCGTTGGCCGTGGCGTGCTGGCTCAGGCTGCCCTGCTTGCGATGGTAAAGGTTGCGACAGGCGAAACTGCCCAAGTGATCGACCTGCGTCACCGGCTGGCCCAACACCCGCTGCGCCACCGGCTGCAAGCCGTGCTGCTCGAACAGCGCGTAGGCCACTGCCAGCGGGCAACTGGCGAGGAAGCTGCTACTGAGCCGCGCCTGGCCGCCTTCGATGCGCCATACGTTATGCAACGGGCAGTCGGCCGACGGTGGGCTGTCGGCTTGCGCACGGTAGCGCAGGCGGCTGGTTGCCAGCGCCTGGCGACACAGCAGCGGGTCATCCCGCAGGCGTGACAGCTTGTACGGGGTCAGCAGGTTGGGCGGCTGGCGCACGTCCAGCGGAGCCCAGGGGTTCCACACCGACGGTAGCCGCCAGCCCAACTGCCAGGCCAGCCCGACCAGCGCCAGCAGACCGACCAGCAGCGCCAGCGCTGCCCGCATCAGCGGCGGAACAGCTCGTTGAGCTGGGCGAACGGCAATGCCTGCTCAGCGTAGGCGAACGTGCCCTCTTGGCGAATTTCCAGCGCGGCCCGGTGGAACGCCCCCAGCGCGGCGCGGGCCAGCGACGAGCCGACACTGATACGGCGCACGCCCAGGTCCTGCAGCTGGTTGACGCTCAGTGGCACGCCTGGCATGCCCATCAGCACGTTCACCGGCCGTGGCGCAACGGCTTGCACCACCGCACGGATTTCCTCGACAGTGCGCAGCCCGGGCGCATAGAGCACATCGGCGCCGGCTTCGGCATAGGCCTGCAGGCGCTGGATGGTGTCGTCCAGGTCCAGGCGGCCGTGCAACAGGTTCTCGGCGCGGGCGCACAGGGTGAACGGGAACGGCAGGCTACGCGCGGCTTGCACGGCTGCGCGCACACGCTCTACTGCCAACCCGAGGTCATAGATCGGCACATCGCCACGGCCACTGGCATCTTCGATGGAGCCGCCCACCAGGCCCACTTCGGCAGCGCGCAGAATGGCCTGGGCGCAATCTTCCGGCAGGTCGCCGAAGCCGTTTTCAAGGTCCGCCGCCACTGGCAATGCCGTGGCGTCGACGATTTCGCCGGCATTGCCGAGCGTATCGTCCAGGCTCAAGGCGCCTTCGGCGTCGGGCCGGCCCAGGCTGAAAGCCAGGCCGGCACTGGTGGTCGCCAGCGCTTCGAAGCCCAGGCTGGCCAGCAGCTTGGCAGAGCCGGCATCCCAGGGGTTGGGGATGACGAAAGCGCTGTCACGCTCATGCAAAGCCTTGAAGGCTTCGGCTCGCAGGGTTTGCACATCCATGGTTCAACCTCCGGCAGTCAGGGAGTGCTCATAGTAGCCCCAGTTGTTCGACCTCGGGCGCACGCGGCAATTCCGGTAGCGCGGCAAGGCCTGGCAGGCGGCGCATCAGGCGCTGGTGAAAATGCTGGGCCAGGGCAGCAGCCAGGCGGTTGTCCGACGTGTGCAGGAACACGTAGGGGCTGCGGCCCTCCTCGATCCAGCTGGCCACCTTGGCCACCCAGGGGGTGAGAAACGCCTCGTTGGCCTCCAGCTGCGGATGGCCGATGAAGCGCACCTGGGGGTGCTGGCTGAACGCTGCGGGGCGTGGCGGTACCTTGGGCTTTTTCGCCTGCGCGTGCAGTACTGCCGGGTCGCGCGAGGTGCAACTGAACAGCGCACGCGGGTCCAGGCAGATGCGCTCCACGCCACGCTCGTGCAGCAGGCGGTTGAGCAGCCGCTCTTCTTCACCTTTGGCAAAGAAGGCCTGGTTGCGCACTTCCACCGCCACCGGCACCCCAGCCTGATCGAGAAACTGGCAAAGCTCAGCCAGCCGTGCGGGGCCGAACTGCGCTGGCAACTGCAGCCAGTACGGCGATACACGCTGGCCCAACGGGGCCATCAGGCGGGTGAAGTCGCAGGCAGGCTCAAGTTGCTCACGCAGGTCGCTGGCGTGGCTGATATCCCGGGGAAACTTGGCGGTGAAGCGAAAATGTGCGGGCATGACCTGCGCCCAGCGGGCGATGGTGCCGGGGGCCGGGCGTGCATAGAAGGTGGTATTGCCCTCGACCGCGTTGAACACCTGGCTGTAGAAGCCAAGCATTTCATTGCTGTTGGCGTCGGCGGGGTACAGGTAGTCACGCCAGGCGTTTTCGCTCCAGGACGGACAACCGAGAAAATAAGGCAGGGGGGATGGCGTCATCCCTCAAATGTACAGGTCCAGCCCCAGTACATCCATGTCCCAGTCGGTAAAACCGGCAGTGCTCAGGTAGCTGGCCAGCGCCGTGGCGGTGCGACGGTCGCGGGCACGGGGGAAGATCATGTCCTGCTGGCGGGCCGGCAGGCCACCGCTACGGCGGCGTGCAGTGGCGTCCTGCGGGGTGGCTTCTGCCTCCTCGACCAGCTCGGCGTCTTCGATGGCCTCGTCACGCACTGCAGCCTTGCGTGGCGTGCGCTTGAGCGGGTAGGACTGCGGGGTAAAACCGTCGATACGCATGGCATCAGCACTCAGGATCGATGATGGCAATTTAGCAGCATCAGGAATCCATCGCTAATGCTCGAGTGATAACTGGACCACAGATCGCGCAAAAGGTTTTCGGCTGTCGGCGCTAACCGACGAACAGTACTCAGAATTTTTTTGGCGTCGCCACGTTGTCGCGCAGGTACACCGGTTGCGCCTGGTCGGCGGCGATCGCCTCCCCGCGCGCCCAGGCGAAGCTGGCCAGGCTGAGGATATCCACGGCATTGGGCAAGGCACCGGCATTGCTCGCCGCCACTTGCACTGCCAGGCGCTCGGCATAGCCCCAGCCGGTACCGGCACCGAACCACTCGCCAGTGCTGCCCGCCGGCAGCGCCACCTGCTCGGGCGGCAACACCGCTTCGTGGCCGACCAGGCGCATTTCGCCCGCCGTGGCCTGGTAGCACCCCCAGTACACCTCGTCCATGCGCGCATCGATGGCGGCAGCCACCTGCTGCACGCCTTGCTCACGCAAGGCGCCCTGGGCCAGGGCGGCCAGGTTGGATACCGGCAACACCGGGCGCTGCAGGGCGAAGGCCAGGCCCTGGACCACGCCAATGGCGATACGCACACCGGTGAACGCACCCGGGCCGCGGCCAAAGGCGATGGCATCCAACGCATTCAGGGCCACGCCAGCGTCAGCCAGCAACTGCTTGATCATCGGCAGCAGCTTCTGCGCATGCATGCGCGGGATCACCTCGTAATGGCTGGTTACCTTGCCGTCATGCAGCAGCGCGACGGAACAGGCTTCGGTGGCGGTATCCAGGGCCAGCAGGGTGGTCATCGAACAGGTATCCAGGTGCGAAGAAAAAAGAGCGGCAGTATAGAACAGTGGCGGCGTCATGTCCCTAAAGGGCCGCCGTGCGGCCTCAGCCGAAAACGACCACGGCCCGCAAGCGGGCCGTGGTCGGGTGCGTCAGGCGCTGATCAGCTCAGGGCTGCCAGGACCTTGGCGGTGATGGCTTCGACCGAACCTACGCCTTCGATGTGGCTGTACTTCGGCTTGCCGCCATTGGCAGCCGACAGCTTCTGGTAGAAGTCCACCAGCGGCTTGGTCTGGCTGTGGTAGACCGACAGGCGATGGCGAACGGTTTCTTCCTTGTCGTCGTCGCGCTGGATCAGCTCTTCGCCAGTCTCGTCGTCCTTGCCTTCCACCTTCGGCGGGTTGTACTGAATGTGGTAGGTGCGGCCCGAGGCCAGGTGCACGCGACGGCCAGCCATGCGGCCGACGATTTCCTCGTCGTCCACGGCGATTTCGACCACGGCGTCGATGTCGACACCGGCAGCGACCATGGCTTCGGCCTGCGGGATGGTACGTGGGAAGCCGTCGAACAGGCAGCCCTTGGCGCAATCAGGCTGGGCGATGCGCTCCTTGACCAGGCTGATGATCAACTCGTCGGAGACCAGCTGACCGGCATCCATGACTTTCTTCAGTTCCAGGCCCAGCGGGGTACCGGCCTTGACGGCGGCACGCAGCATGTCACCGGTGGAAATCTGGGGGATACCGAACTTTTCGGTGATGAACTTTGCCTGAGTACCTTTACCGGCCCCGGGAGCTCCCAGCAGAATTACGCGCATCTCGTGCTCCTCAAATTTTTTTATGAAATTCAATGGATTCGGCGACCAGGGCCAAGTCCGGAAAATCGGGTATGACCATAAATCGGTCAGAAGGCTGCTCAAGATACACAGCGCCCGGCAGCCAGACAAGCGTCCCAAAGTTGCAGGAATGCGCCACCTACGGCTTGCCTGGCTGGCGGTTGCGCCCGGCGCAACCGCCCTCCTCGTGCAGTTGCATGGCATGCCTGGCATTGCCCTGGGATACCCTGCGCCGGCCCTCAGCCGGTATTGCGCAGGCCCGCCGCGATGCCCGCCACCGTGACCAGCAAGGCCTGCTCCAACGGGCTGTCCAGAGCGGCTTCGCGGCTGCGCGAGCGGGCCAGCAACTCGGCCTGCAGGCGGTGCAGCGGGTCCAGGTAGGTGTTGCGCAGGCGGATGAATTCCAGCGTCTCGGGGCTGTGCGCCAGTAGCACCGGCTGCCCCGTCAGGCCGAGCACCACCTGGCACGACTGCGACAATAGGTCGCGCAGGTGTGCGCCCAACGGCAGCAAGTGCGGTTGCACTAGACGTTCGTCGTAGGCTTCGGCGATCTGCGCATCGGCCTTGGCCAGGACCATCTCGAGCATGTCGATGCGGGTGCGGAAGAACGGCCATTGCTCGCGCATCTGCGCCAGCAGTTCGCCCTGCCCGCGGGCCAGGGCGTTGCTCAGCGCCGTTTCCCAGCCCAGCCAGGCCGGCAGCATCAGGCGGGTCTGGGTCCAGCCGAAGATCCACGGGATGGCCCGCAGGCTTTCGATGCCACCGGCACGACGCTTGGCCGGGCGGCTACCCAGCGGCAGGCGCCCGAGTTCCTTCTCCGGCGTCGCCTGGCGGAAGTATTCGACGAAGTCGGGGTTGTCACGCACCACGCTGCGGTAGGCCTTGACCCCATCGGCGGCCAGCTGGTCCATCACCTCGCGCCAGGCCGGCTGCGGCGGCGGCGGTGGCAACAAGGTGGCTTCGAGCACGGCGGCCAGGTACAGGTTGAGGTTCTGCTCGGCGATGCCCGGCAAACCGAACTTGAAGCGGATCATCTCGCCCTGCTCGGTGGTGCGGAAACGCCCCGCCACCGACCCCGGTGGCTGCGACAGGATGGCCGCATGGGCCGGGCCACCGCCGCGGCCAACCGTGCCGCCGCGGCCATGGAACAGCAACAGCTCGACCTGGTGCTCGGTACAGATGCGCACCAGCTCTTCCTGGGCCCGGTACTGCGCCCAGGCCGCGGCGGTGGTACCGGCGTCCTTGGCCGAGTCGGAATAGCCGATCATCACTTCCTGGGGCCCGCGCAACCCGGCGCGATAGCCCGGCAGGCCAAGCAGGCGCTGCATCACCGGGCCGGCGTTGTCGAGGTCGGCCAGGGTCTCGAACAACGGCACCACGCGCATGGGCCGGGTGAGGCCGGCCTCCTTGAGCAGCAGTTGTACTGCCAGCACATCCGAGGCGGCACCCGCCATCGAGATGACGTAGGAGCCCAGCGAGGCCGCCGGCGCAGCGGCGATTTCCCGGCAGGTGGCCAACACCTCGGCGGTATCCGCCTGCGGCCGGAAATGTGCCGGCAGCAGTGGCCGGCGGTTGTTCAGCTCGGCCTGGAGAAACCCGATGCGCTGCTCTTCATCCCAGTCGGCATAGCGGCCCAGGCCCAGGTAGTCGGTTATTTCGCTCAGTGCATCACGGTGGCGGGCGGCGTCCTGGCGCACGTCCAGGCGGCCGAGGAACAGGCCGAAGGTAACCGCGCGGCGCAGGCAGTCGAGCAGCGGGCCTTCGGCAATCACGCCCATGCCACATTCGTGCAGGGACTGGTAGCACAGCTCCAGCGGTGCGATCAGCTCGCGGTTGTCCACCAGCACGTCGGCACCGGCCGGCTGGCTGCCGGCCAATGCCGCATGCGCCCAGGCCCGGGTTGCCCGCAGGCGCTCGCGCAGTTGCTTGAGCACGGCCCGGTAGGGTTCGGCGCTGTCGCCGACCCGCTCGCGCAGCGCCGCATTGGCCTGCTGCATGGACAACTCCGAGGACAGTGCATCGATGTCGCGCAGGAACAGGTCGGCAGCCATCCAGCGCGCCAGCAACAGCACCTCGCGGGTGACCGCTGCGGTCACGTTGGGGTTGCCATCGCGGTCGCCGCCCATCCACGAGGCGAAGCGGATCGGCGCGGCTTCCAGCGGCAGGCGCAGGCCGGTGGCCTCCAGCAGGGCCTTGTCGACCTTGCGCAGGTGGCTGGGGATGGCGTGCCAGAGTGAATGCTCGATCACCGCGAAGCCCCACTTGGCCTCGTCTACCGGTGTTGGCCGGGTGCGGCGGATTTCCTCGGTGTGCCAGGCTTCGGCGATCAGCCGACGCAGGCGCTCGCGCACCTGCTGGCGTTCGCCTGCGGTCAGGTCGCGGTGGTCCTGAGCGGCCAATTGGCCGGCAATGGCGTCGTACTTCTGGATCAGGGTGCGGCGCGCCACTTCGGTGGGGTGCGCGGTGAGCACCAGCTGGATATCAAGCTTGGCCAACTGCCGGGCCAGGGCATCGTCACTGTGGCCCGCCTGTTTCAGGCGCGCCAGCAACTCCGGCAGCACCCGGGCCTCGAACGGCTCGGGTTGATCGGCATCACGGCGGCGGATCAGCTGGTACTGCTCGGCCATGTTGGCCAGGTTGAGAAACTGGTTGAAGGCCCTGGCCACCGGCAACAGGTCTTCTTCGGCCAGGTCGGCCAGGGTCGAACTCAGTTGTTCGGCAGCGCCGCGGCGGTCAGCCTTGGCACTGTGGCGGATGTCCTCGATCTTCTGCAGGAACGCCTCGCCATGCTGCTGGCGAATGGTTTCGCCAAGCAGCTCACCCAGCACATGGACATCTTCTCGCAAACGCACATCGATATCGGTCATTGGCCTTTCTCCGCCGCAGCTGTGGGCACCTCTGCCGAAGAGTGCCCACAGCCGGGCGGCAATGGCAAGCCGTGGTCGGGCAAAGCAAACTAAAGTGAAAGCACAGCACTCCCATGCCATGCACACCAGCAGGCGTAAACAGAGGCCATCATGAAAATCCGTGAACTTGCCCAGCACTGGGAACAGAATGCCGCCGGCCCCCTCAGCCGCACCGGCCATGTCCTGCACCTGGACCTGGAATCCGAAGCGCGCCTGGCCGCGCTGATCGACATGTACCCCAAGCGCACCGCAGAGGAACTGCTCGGTGAACTGGTCGCTGCCGCCCTCGAAGAGCTGGAAGCCAGCTTCCCCTACGTGCAAGGCCGCCAGGTCATCGCCACCGACGAAGAAGGCGACCCGTTGTATGAAGACATCGGCCCTACCCCGCGTTTCCTTTCCCTGTCACGGCAGCATCTGCACAACCTGAGCCACCCTGCGGACGACAGTGAAAAATAACCCCTGCAGCCTGTTCCGGGCCTGCTCAGGCCCGGGATAATGCGGCCGCACCAGAAAGTTCCGGTCACACCCGCGCTGACCGATCAGTCAGAAATAGTTGCCTGAAAACGGCACTTTTTTCTGAACTATCCGAAAAACGACTCAGTCACAGCCAATAGCCATCACGCTAAAACCCTGCACACCGGCGTTGTGCACCGTTGAGCTGAAGCGCGCGGAGGTCAGGGAATAGCGATGGACTGCTACGGACAACGTCGTAAACAGGAGTGATCCAATGGAACTGACCATCAACAAATCCCGCATTAGCAAACCGTCATCCACGCAGGTGCGCGGGTTCAGGCTGGCCGCGCTGGCCCTGGGCAGTAGCCTGGTCCTGGCCGGCTGTGCAGGCAACCCGCCGACCGAGCAGTATGCGGTAACCCAGTCTGCCGTGAACGCTGCCGTCAGCGCTGGCGGCACCGAGTTCGCCGCCGTGGAAATGAAGGCGGCCCAGGACAAGTTCAAGCAGGCCGAAATCGCCATGCACGACAAGAAGTACGACGAAGCCAAGCGCCTGGCCGAGCAGGCCGAGTGGGACGCCCGCCTCGCCGAACGCAAGGCACAGGCGGCCAAGGCCCAGAAGGCCGTGCAGGATGCCCGCCAGGGCGTTCAGGACGTACGTGAGGAAGGCCTGCGCAGCGCTCAGTGAGCCCTGCCCCGCCAACCTCTGCCTTCGCACACGATCAAAGGATGAACACTATGCGCAACCACGTCATGATTCCCGCCCTGCTGGCCCTGAGCGTCGGCCTCGCTGCCTGCTCGCACGACCCGAATGCCAACCTGGAAGCGGCCCGCAGCAACTTCTCCGCGCTGCAGAGCGACCCACAGTCGAGCAAGGTCGCGGCGCTGGAAACCAAGGACGCCCAGGATTGGCTGAACAAGGCCGACAAGGCCTACATGGAGCGTGAAGACGAGCAGAAGGTCGACCAGCTGGCCTACCTGACCAACCAGCGCGTCGAGGTGGCCAAGCAGACCATCGCCCTGCGTACTGCCGAAGGTGAGCTGAAGAACGCCTCGGCGCAGCGTGCCCAGGCCAAGCTGGATGCCCGCGATGCGCAGATCGCCAAGCTGCAGGAAAGCCTCAACGCCAAGCAGACCGATCGCGGCACCCTGGTCACCTTCGGCGACGTGCTGTTCGACTTCAACAAGGCCGAACTCAAGAGCAACGCCTACCCGAACATCACCAAGCTGGCGCAGTTCCTCCAGGAAAACCCGGAGCGCAAGGTGATTGTCGAGGGTTATACCGACAGCGTCGGCTCGGCCAGCTATAACCAGAGCCTGTCCGAACGCCGCGCCAACAGCGTGCGCATGGCGCTGGTGCGTGCCGGCGTCGACCCGGCGCGTATCGTTTCCCAGGGTTATGGCAAGGAGTACCCGGTAGCGGACAACTCGAGCAACTCGGGGCGTGCGCAGAACCGTCGGGTGGAGGTGACCATCTCCAACGACAACCAGCCGGTGGCCCCGCGTTCGGTGAGCCAGGTACAGCAGTAAGGCTGGCTAGCTGAACTGACAAGCCCCGCGATCGAAGCGGGGCTTTCTTTTGCCTGAACTG
>MTEX01011127.1_pt1 | contig 25269 bp, 19 predicted proteins | sample 1042691 | NCBI WGS metagenome assembly MTEX01 (sample SAMN06185810, study PRJNA358809) | soil metagenome | isolation source: soil biostimulated with molasses as carbon source | place: India | collected 2015-05-23
GTGACGACGGCTACGGCATGATCCGCTGGAAGCAGGCCAACATGGGCTTCACCGATTTCGGCCTGGACTACGGCAACCCGGACTTCGTCAAGTATGCCGAAGCCTACGGTGCCAACGGCCACCGCGTGGAGAGCGCCGACGGCCTGCTGCCGCTGCTCGAGCACTGCATCAAGACTCCGGGCGTGCACGTGATCGACTGCCCGGTCGATTACAGCGAAAACGACCGTATCCTCAACAGCGAGCTGCGTGAGCGCGCGCTGGCGGTGTAAAGCGTAACAGCCCAGTTGCTGCCTATCCGTCAGCCACAGGTATCTGCCGATCCTGTGGCTGACGGATGGTGCTAATTAACAACCCCTTCAACATAGGCGAGGCCATATCACCGTACACAGCGCCCAGTCAGGCCTGTATCTGGCTGGAGAGTCCTTCTCTGTTGACGCCGGCTGGACCGAGCCGTGTTTACGAACGGCTGTGGATGTGTTGATCAACCTTTGCGATAGAACATCAGCGCAGTTTCACGGTGGCTTCAGCCTGGACCATTACCCGCACTATCAAGTCAGGATCCAAGGCTGTTAGCGTGTTGATTGTAGGGCCATTCCTACAATATCTCCTTTCCTTTCCTTCGAGCTGGTGGGAGTGTCCTGACTGTCACTCCCCAGCCCAACCCCGCTTTACTGGCGCCCTTCCAAAACAACCACAAGAAGGAAGCTGCCATGTCTGCACATTGTCCCGCCGTCAGTCCAGTACGCATCGCCGTCATCCAGTACGACCCGCAGGTCGGGCTCGAGCATTGCGACGGCAACCTCAGCAAAGGCCTGGCATTGGCCCGTCGCGCCGTGCGTGAAGGCGCCAACCTGATCGTGCTACCTGAGCTGGCCAACACCGGCTACACCTTCCGCACCCGCGCCGAGGCCTATGCCCACGCCGAAACCCTGGAAGCAGGCGTCAGCCTGAAAGCCTGGGCGGATTTCGCCAGGGAATATCAGGTCTACCTGGCCGCAGGTTTTGCCGAACGCGACGGGCTGAAGCTCTACGACAGTGCCGTACTGTTCGGCCCTGAAGGCCTGCTGGGGCATTACCGCAAGGCCCACCTGTGGAATCAGGAGAAGCTCTGGTTCACCCCCGGCAACCTGGGTTTTCCGGTATTCGAGACACCGATCGGGCGTATCGGCCTGCTGATCTGCTGGGACATCTGGTTCCCTGAAGTGCCACGGCTTATGGCAGCACAAGGCGCCGACATCATCTGCAGCCTGAACAACTGGGTGTGGACCCCACCACCGTTGTTCGATGACACGGGGCGCTGCATGGCTTCCTATCTGACCATGACCGCGGCACACGTCAACAACCTCTACATAGCCGCAGCCAACCGCATAGGCCATGAGCGGGGCGGGCGCTTCCTGGGTTGTTCGTTGATTGCCGGTACCAATGGCTGGCCCATCGGCGAGGTGGCCAGTGCCGAAGAGGAGAGCATTGTCTTTGCCGATGTCGACCTCAGCAGTGCCCGCTCGGCACCGATCTGGAACAGCCTCAACGACCTGCCACGGGACCGCCGTACCGATCTCTATGACGCGACCCTGGGTTATCGCCTGCATGCCGCGATGCCGCGTTGAGGAGGTCGCACATGGAAACCTTGCATGCTCTGGATCGGAAGCATTTGCCCCTGGTGCTGTTCGTCAGCCTGCTGGCGGCGCTGGCTGCCAGCCTCGCCCACGGCCACTGGCCGGACTACACGCAACTGACGGCGACACTCGATCAGCCACTGAGCCGGTTGCGCTGGATCGTCGGGGATATCAGTGAGGTGGCGTTCTACAAGCACGAACTGCCCGCCCTGGGCTTGCTGCTGGGGGCTTGCCTGGCGCACCTGGCCCAGGTGCACGGGTATCGCTGGCAGGGTTTTGCCATCTGCTATGGCAGCGGGCTATGGCCATGGGTATTCACCAGCTCGCTGCTGGGCCTGCTGCTCAGCCACGCGTTCTGGGGCTGGACCTTGGCCAGTGGCACCTGGCAGCCGACCTTCGTCGCCTTCGTATCGTTGCCGGCAGCCATGGTGCTGCTGTATGGCGCGGGTTGGCGGGTCACGCTCAGCGGCGCACTGCTGGGGGCGGTGCTGGTCACCCCGGCCAGTCTGTTGATGGTCAACTACCTGTGTTATCCGCTGCAGTTGCCGGTGGTGGTCGGCAACGTCAGCGGCATGGCGTTGGCAAGCCTGGTGGCGTTCATGCTGTGCCGGCGCTTTCCGTCATGGGTGCGGCCCAGCCACAAACCCGCGGTACGCGAACCCGTTGCTGCGCAACCCGATTACGGCGTTGTCTGGACCTTGCGACGCGTCCTGGCCGATTTCAGCGAAGCGCCGTTCTTCGGCAATGAGCTGGCCAGCCTCGGGCTGCTGCTGGGCGTGGTCCTGGCTTACATGCTGGCCCCAGCAGCGCCGGCCTACGGTTCGCTGCTGCTGTTGCCGATGGTCGCCGGGCAGGCGTTGGCTTCACTGGTCGGGGTGTTGTTCTGGCGTCGTCAATGGCAGGCGCGAGGGTGGTACCCCACCTACATCCCCATCGTCTCGATCGTCCCGGCCGCTGTGCTTGCCCATGGTGGTAGCTGGCAAGTCGTGGTGGGCAGTGCCGTGCTCGGCGCGCTGGTGGCGCCCCCGCTGGCAGTGGCCATTACCCAGCGCTTGCCGGCCTATATGCACGGCTACCTGGGAAATGTGCTGTCGATGGCCGTCAGCACGCTAGGGATCGTGCCGCTGGTTGGCCTGTTGGCAGGAGGTGTTGCATGAGCGCGCAAACACACCTGCCGAAACTGTCGATCGGCAGCCTGGGCGGCACGGTGAGCATGCAGGCAAGCGCCAAAGGATGTGCGGTAGTACCCAGGCTTGGTTGCGACGCCTTGCTGGCAAGCGTGCCGCAACTGTGCGAGATGGCCCAGCTTGAAATGGCCACGCTGGGCCTGCTCCCCAGCGCCTCGCTGGGCTTTGCGACGCTGCTCGACGTGTTGGCCTGGGCGCGCGCAGAGGTGGAGCGTGGAGCGCAGGCGGTAATCCTCACCCAAGGGACCGACAGCCTTGAAGAAACGGCGTATTTCCTCGATCTGCTGTGGCCGTTCGATGCGCCAATCGTGATGACCGGTGCCATGCGCGCGGCCAGCCAGCCGGGCTGCGACGGCCCGGCCAACCTGCTGGGTGCGGCGCACGTTGCGCTGGCGCCGGGCAGCCGTGGGCGCGGCGTATTGGTGCTGATGAATGATCAGGTCCACAGCGCAGCCAGGGTGCGCAAGAGCGCCAGCCTGGCGATGGCTGCATTCGAGTCGCCCGGTGGTGGCGCGCTGGGCGATGTCGTCGAGGGCGTGGTGGTCTATCGCCAACCGGCTACACGGCGGGAGGTGCTGCCGCTACCGCAACGCAGCGAACATCGCGTTGCACTGCTGGAAGCCTGCCTGGACGCGGATACAGCAATGTTGCAGGCCGTTGCCACGCTCGGTTACCAGGGGCTGGTCATTGCCGGATTTGGCGCGGGGCATGTTTCCGCTTGTTGGGCCCAGGTGCTGGATACGCTGGTGGCCGCCTTGCCGGTAATCGTCGCCACCCGCACAGGCAGCGGCCCTACAGCCCGCGCCACCTATGGGTTTGCCGGAGCCGAGATCGACCTGCGAGGCAAAGGTGTACACATGGCCGGGCAGCTTTGCCCGCGCAAGTGTCGCATTCTGTTGTGGTTGTTGATCGGCAGCGGCAGGCAGCACCTGCTGCAAAGCCTGTTGCCAGGCTGAGCAAACTGCCCGCGGGTCGACAACCGCGGGCAGCCCTTGGGCGGTTCTGTGCTAGGGTGCACACACTTTTGCTTCTCAGGATGTCCACCCATGCTACCCGCCCTCAGCGAAAAAGAACTCGACCGCCTCGAAGACCTGCTGATCACCTACGGCAACGATTACTCGGTGCTCAACCTGGCCGAACTCAATGGTTTTTTCACGGCGCTGGCCAGCTCGCCGGTCACCGTCACCCCGGAGCAATGGCTGCCCGTGGTGGCGGGCGGCAAGGTGCCGAAATTCAAGAAGCCGGCGCATGAAGAAGCCTATACGGCGTTGATGCTGCGCTATGCCAACCAGGTGGCGGAAGAACTGAATGATGACATCGACCAGTTCGAGCCGCTGTTCGAGGAAAGCGAAGGCGAGCAGGGCACGGTGATCGTCATGGAGGAGTGGTGCTTTGGCTACATGCGCGGCACTCAGGTCGCTGGCTGGGAGCCGCTGCCTGCGCAGCAGGATCAATTGCTCAAGGCCATTTCGCTGCATGGGCTGGAGGATAACTTCGAGCTGCTGGACCAGATGAGCGAAGAGGATATACAGGCTTGCGTACCCCAGGTGGTCGAGGCGGCACGCGGGCTATTCCGCTACTTCAAGCTGCACTGAATCCTGCGGGTGCCCCTGCGGCGGATGCTTGCGGGGGCTCTGGCCGGCGCCTGCGTCAGCATTATTGCGCCAGGCGAAATTATGGTTTCCCCGGCGCACTGATTCTGTTGCCAGGCGAACCCGTGCAGCATGTGCTCCATCAGCCCAACCCCGGAGCTGACCAGGAGCCAAGCCCATGTCGAACCCGATCAAGCTTTACAACTTCCCCAAGTCCGGCCACGCCCACCGCATCGAGCTGATGCTTGCGCTGCTGAAGCTGCCCACCGAGCTGGTCTTCGTCGACCTGGCCAAAGGTGCGCACAAGCAACCCGACTTCCTGGCGCTGAACCCGTTCGGCCAGGTGCCGGTGATTGATGACAACGGCACGGTGATTGCCGATTCCAACGCCATCCTCGTCTACCTGGCGAAAAAGTATGACAACGGCACCTGGCTGCCCGAGGAACCTGCCGCTGCCGCCCGCGTGCAACGCTGGCTGTCGGTCGCAGCCGGCCCACTGGCATTCGGCCCTGCCGCCGCGCGCCTGGTGACGGTATTCGGTGCTTCGTTCAATACCGATGAAGTGATTGCCCGTGCCCACACCTTGCTCAAGGTGATCGACGCCGAACTGGCCAAGGCACCCTTCCTGGCGGGTGATACCCCGACCATTGCCGACATCGCCAACTACTCGTACATCGCCCATGCACCAGAAGGCAACGTGTCGCTGGAGCCCTACGCCAACGTACGCAACTGGCTGGCCAGGATCGAGGCGCTGCCGGGCTTCGTGCCGATGCCGCGCACCGTGATCGGCTTGCAGACCAGCGCCTGACACTTCTTCAGCATGAGGAACGCCGCCATGCAACAGAACCCGGACCACCGCCCCTCGCCCTGGCATGCGGGCGAGAAAACCCTGCAGGAAAAGGTCGGTGTCGCGGAGCGCATGGAGGCGTTCGGGCAGAAGGTGATTCGCGACTACATGCCCGAGCAGCACCGTACCTTCTATCATCAGCTGCCGTTCATGATCGCCGCCAGCGTGGATGCCCTGGGCCGCCCTTGGGCGACCGTGCTGGAAGGGCCGGAAGGCTTCGTCAGCTCGCCGGACCCTCGCCAGCTGACGATCGACACCCAGCTGCCGGCAGACGACCCCGCCACCGCCGGGCTGAGCGCCGGGCAGGCGGTCGGCCTGCTGGGTATCGAACTGCACACGCGTCGGCGCAACCGCCTCAACGGGCAGATCCACCAGGGCGTCAACGGCCAACTGCAGGTCACGGTCGAGCAATCGTTCGGCAACTGCCCGCAGTACATCCAGTTGCGCGAATACACGCGCGTCGTCGAACCCGCCCAGGGGCGTGTCGATGCGGTGATGCTGGATGCAACGGCTGTCGACATGATCCGCACAGCCGACACTTTTTTTGTCGCTAGCTATATCGAGCATGGCGCTGGCCAGCGCTCGGTGGATGTCTCCCACCGTGGCGGCCGGCCCGGCTTCATCAAGGTCGAAGGCAACCGCCTGACCATCCCTGACTATGCCGGCAACCTGCACTTCAACACCTTGGGCAACCTGTTGGTGAACCCACGCGCAGGGTTGTTGTTCATCGACTTCGCCACGGGCAATGTGCTGCAGCTCTACGGGCGTAGCGAAATTCTGCTGGATAACCCGGCCAGCCAGGCCTTCGACGGTGCCGAGCGCTTGTGGACGCTGGACGTCGAGCAGGTGGTGTGGCGCCCGGCGGCCGTGTCCCTGCGCTGGGCGTTCAAGGAATATGCGCCCACCAGCCTGGCGACCGGCACCTGGGAAGAAGCCGAAGCGCGCCTGCAGCGACGTCAGCAGCAGCGCCAATGGCAGCCGTGGCGTGTGCTGCGGGTAGAACAGGAAAGCCACGATATCCGCTCGTTCTACCTTGAACCGCCTGCCGGCAGCAAGGTGACCTTTGCCGCGGGGCAGCATGTGCCGGTGCAGGTGCAGCGCGCTGGCGAGGCGGCGCTGATCCGCACCTACAGTTTGTCCAGCGCGCCTTCCGACCGCTACCTGCGCATCAGCATCAAGGCCCAGGGCCCGGCGTCGCGGCACTTGCATGAGCGCATAAGCGCGGGCGATGTGCTGAATGTGCGCGCACCCATGGGGCGCTTCGTGCTGGACCCGCACAGCACCCGGCCGCTGGTGCTGATTGGCGCAGGGGTGGGTATCACGCCGTTGCTGGCCATGCTGCGCGAACAGTTGAATACGCAGCAGGCACGGCCTGTCCACCTGTTCCATGGTGCACGCAGCCTGGCCGACCTGCCGTTTCGTGACGAGCTGGCAGGCTTGCAGCAACGGGCCGGCGGCCTGCTGCAGGTGCACCGTGCCCTGAGCCAGCCGGAAGAGCAGGCGTTGCTGGGGCGTGATTACCAATTCGCTGGTCGGTTGGGGATCGAGCAGGTCAAGGCAACGCTGGCGCTGGGTGACTACGATTTCTACCTGTGCGGCCCGGGCAGTTTTACCCAGCAGTTGTATGAGGGGCTGCGCGGGGTGCATGTACCGGATGCGCGGATCCACGCCGAAGCCTTCGGCCCGTCGACGCTTCGGCGGCACACCGACGCGGGCCAGCCCAGCCTGCAGCAGCCGCCGGCTGCCAGCGAGGCGGTGCCCGTGTACTTTGCCGCTTCGGCCAAGGAGGCGCGCTGGGCGCCCGGTAGCGGCACGTTGCTGGAGCTGGCCGAGGCACGCGGATTGGCCCCGGAATTCAGTTGCCGAGGGGGATCGTGCGGTACCTGCAAGACCCGGCTGGTGAGTGGCCAGGTGCATTACCCGAACCCGCCGGCCGAATTGCCGGAGGCCGGTTCGGTGCTGATCTGTTGTGCCGTGCCGGCCAAGGTGGCAGAAGGCGGGCAGGCGTTGGTACTGGATGCCTGATTCGCCTGCCTCTTCCGCGGGCTGTTGCAGGAGCGGCCCGCGGACGCAACAGCAGCACAAAACGCCCGGATGAAAGATAATCCCGGCACCTCATGCCCACCAGGAGCCCGCATGGACCAGATCCACCTGATGAAGGTGTTCGTCGCCACCGGCGAACTGGAAAGCTTCGCCGCCGCTGCTCGGCGCCTGGACATCTCTCCTGCGGCGGTTACCCGTGCCGTCAGCGCCCTGGAAGAACAGCTCGGGGTCAAGTTGCTGCTGCGCACCACCCGCAGCGTCCGCCTGACCGAAGCCGGTAACCGCTACCTGGAAGATAGCCGGCATATCCTCGCCAGTATCCACGAGGCCAACGAAGCCGCCGCCGGCATCAACTCGACGCCCAAGGGCGACCTGGCCGTCACTGCGCCCATCCTGTTCGGCAAGAAGTTCGTCATGCCGTGTATCGTCCGCTACCTGCAGCAGTACCCTGAAGTTGACGTTTCCGCCTACTTCCTCGACCGCATCGTCAACATGGTCGAAGAGGGCATGGACGTGGCCGTGCGCATCGGGCCCTTGCCCGACTCCGGGCTGAAAGCACTGCGCGTGGGCAGGGTCCGGCGCATGCTGTGTGCCTCTCCCGAATACCTGGCGCGCCATGGCGTGCCGAAGCACCCGTCCGACCTGGCCGAGCATGCGGTGATCGGTACCACCAACCTGTCGCCACGCGCCGGCTGGCGTTTCGGGGTGGCCGAGGAACCGACCCTGGTGCGCGTCAAACCGCGCTTGACGGTCACCAGCAATGACGGGGCAATCGCCGCCGCCAGTGGCGGGTTGGGCATTGCCCGCCTGCTGTCGTACCAGGTCGCGGATGAACTGGCCAGTGGGCAGTTGCAGGTGCTGCTGGCCGAGTACGAGGAGGCGCCCTGGCCGATCCATGTGCTGCACCGGGAGAGCAAGTACGGTTCGGCCAAGGTCCGGGCGTTCATCGACATGCTGGCGCAGGCGCTGAGGGCTCAGCAGCTGGATTGATACACCGGTACCCTTATAGCGCCTGGTACTGCAGCGTGAACGTCAGGCTCAGCGCGTCCCCCTGCCGTAACAAGCGCAACCCCGGGCGCCCCGGCAGGTGGTGCGCATTGACCGGATGGCTGACCGGCTCGAAGCAGAAAAAGCCTTGCCCTTGCGGGCAGAACAACAAGAAGTGCTCCGCGCCGCTGGCACGGCATGCCAGTCGGTAGCCGGCGCTGGGCTGTTCGATCACGCATTCGCCCGGCCAGCCACTGAAGGCGTGGTCAACCAGCGCCTCCGGCAACCCCCCCATCGTATTGAAACACCATGGCTGCGGCACCGGCGCCTGGTACGAAGGCAACCGCCCCATGTCCGCCAGCCACACCTTGTGCGCTGGCGCATACAGCCTGGTGTCGGGGTATCGAGGGAAGTACGGGTGCAGCCCCAATCCATACCAGGTCGCCCGTGCATCGCGGTGGGTAACCTGCAGGCCCAGTATCAGTGCACCTTCATGCAGGTGAATATCCAGCGTTGCCTGGTAGGCGAAGGGGACTTCGCTGACCAGCGTCAGCCGCGCATGCCCTTCGCTGTGCCAGGCGACCTGCCAGGCCTGCTGCCAGGCACTGCCATGGATCGGGTAGGGATCATGCGTGGTGTTCGGTAGCAATGCCTGCCAGCCCCCGGGGCGGGCAAAGCCACCCTCGGCAATGCGGTTGGACCAAGGCGCCAGTGGGTAGCAGGCCAGGCGGCGTGGCGAACCGCTGGCCAGCGCGTCGGCGCCGGAATGGCGCAGCAACGCCTGCCCGGTCGCCTTCACCTGCCAGTTGACCAGGCTGGCGCCCAGCTCCGGGGCCAGGCTCAGGCGGGTCAGGCGGTCGTGCAGATGCAGTTCGGTCACGACCATGCCAGGCGCCTCGGCCGCTTCCAGGTCACAGCAGCAGGCCTGGCAGCCACAGCGAAATGGCCGGGATGTAGGTCACGGCCAGCAGTACCAGGAACAGCGCCAGGTAGAACGGCAGCAGCGCCTTCACCGTCGACTCGATGCTCACCTTGCCGATGGCCGAACCAACGAACAGCACCGCCCCTACCGGCGGCGTGATCAAGCCGATGCCCAGGTTGACCAGCATGATCATGCCGAAGTGCACCGGGTCCACACCGATACCGGTGACCACCGGCAGCAGGATCGGCGTGAGGATCAGGATCAGCGGTGCCATGTCCATCACCGTGCCCAGCAGCAACAGCATGAAATTGATGCACATGAGGATCACGTAGCGGTTGTCCGATAGGGTCAGGAATGCCGTGGTGATCTTCGACGGGATCTGCATCAGCGTCATCACGTAGCCGAAGCTGGCGGCGAAGCCGATCAGGATCATCACGATGGAAATGGTCCGCACCGTGCGGTGCATCAGCTTGGGCAGGTCGCGCCACTTGTAGTCGCGGTAGATGAACATGGTCACGAAGAACGACCACACCACCGCCACGGCCGCCGACTCGGTCGCGGTGAACACCCCCGACAGGATACCGCCGAGGATGATCACCATGGCCATCAGCCCCCACAGCGCCTCACCGGCAATCTTCAGTGCCTGGCGCAGCGGTATGACTTCGCCCTTGGGGTAGTTGCGTTTTTTCGCGAACAACAGGCACAGGCCCATCATCACCGCGCTCAGCAGCAGCCCTGGCATCACCCCGGCCATGAACAGCGAGGCGATCGACACCGAGCCGCCGGCGGCCAGCGAGTACAGTACCGAGTTGTGGCTGGGCGGTGTCAGCAGCGCCTGCACCGAGCCGCTGACGGTGACCGCCGTGGAGAATTCGCGCGGGTAGCCCTTGCGCTCCATTTCTGGAATCAGCACCGAGCCCACCGACGCCGTGTCCGCCACCGACGAGCCGGAAATCGCCCCGAAGAAGGTCGAGGCCATGATGTTGACCAATGACAGCCCACCACGCACGAAGCCCACCAGCACCCCGGCGAAGGCTACCAGCCGTCGCGACATGCCGCCCTCGGCCATGATCGCACCGGCCAGCACGAAGAACGGAATGGCCAGCAGCGAGAATTTGTTCACCCCGCTGGCCACCTGGATCATCATCGCCTGCAACGGGATGTCGATCCACCAGGCGCCGATCAGCGCCGACAGGCCCAGGGCGTAGGCCACCGGCATGCCGAGCAGGATGAGCGCTACGAAACTGCCCAACAGAATCAACGCATCCATCTATGCCGCTCCTTCGTTTTCTTCAAGCTGCTCGATACGCACCACCTTGCGCTGGCTCTGATCGCCCAACAGAAGTTTTTCCACCACGAACACCAGGGTCAGCACCCCCCCAACCGGGATCGGCGCATAGGCCATGCCCACCCGCACACCTGGCAGGGATGCCAGGTACTGGTTCCAGGTGGTGACGCACAGCTTGGCGCCGTAGACCGTCATGAACACGCAGATCAGCACCATCAACACCTGTACCAGCAAGGCCAGCCACTGGCGCTGTTGCGCAGGCAGGCGGTCGGTGAGCATCGCCACCGCCATGTGCGCCCCGGCGCGGTAGCTGGCAGCGGCGCCGATGAAGGTGAATACCACCATCAGCAGGATCGCTACCGGTTCCGGCCAGCTGGAGCCGGCCCCGAGCACATAACGGGCGAAGATGCCCCAGGGGATGATCAGCGACATGGCCAGGATCGACAGGCCGGCGATCCAGATGCAGCCGCGGTACAGCGTGTCGTTCACACGCAGGGCAAGGTCTTTCATGGGCATCACCAAAGCGGCAGGGCGGCGGCCGCACTGCCGAAGTCGTTCGGGGAAAGGGCCGTGGTTACTGGACCGCGTCGATACGTTTCATCAGGTCGGTGTACTGCGCACCGTACTTTTCGCGCACCGAAGCGGTGGCGTCGTAGAACGGCTTCTTGTCCACGCTGATGAACTCGACACCGGCGGCCTTGAGTTTCTCTTCGCTGGCCGCGGTTTTGGCGTCCCACAGCACGCGCTCTTCCATCTGCGCCTCGCGGGCCACCTTCTTCACCAATGCCTGCTGCTCCGGGGTGAGCTTGTTCCAGGTGGTCTTGGACATGACCACTGGCTCGGGCAGGATCAGGTGGCCGGTCAGGGTGTAGTACTTGGCGTTCTGGTAGTGGTTGTGCTCGAGCAGGGTCGGCGGGTTGTTCTCGGCACCGTCGATCACGCCGGTCTGCAGGGCACTGAAGATCTCGCCGGTGTCCATGGCGATGCCGTTGCCGCCCATGGCGTTCATCATGTCGATGAACAACGGGTTGCCCTGTACGCGAATCTTCATGCCCTTGAGGTCTTCCAGGCTGCGCACCGGCTTCTTCGTGTAGAGGCTGCGCGAGCCACCGTCCATCCAGGCCAGGGCTACCAGGTTGAAATCGGAGTTGGTGATCTTGTCGAGGATTTCCTGGCCGATCTCGCCGTCGATGACCTTGCGCATGTGCTCATGGTCACGGAACACGAACGGCATGTTGAACACGTTCACGTCCGGCACCACCGGGCCGACGATCCCCAGGCTGACGCGGGTCATCTGCACGGCGCCGATCTGCGCCTGTTCGATGACCTCCTTTTCCGAACCCAGTACGCCACCGGGGAACATCTTGAAGGTGATCTCGCCATTGCTGGCCTGCTGCAGCTTGTTGCCCATGTTCTGCTCGGCGACCACGGTCGGGTAGCCGGCCGGGTGGATCTCGGCGAACTTGATGTCCAGGGCCGAGGCGGGCAGGGGCAGGCTGACGGCGAGAGGGAGTACCGCGAGGAGCAGTTTGCGTTTGAACGTCATGATGAAACTCCGTGGTTTTTATTATCCGGTTTCGGGCGTGCAAGTGTGGCTGCGGCGTGGGGCTCAGCCCCGGTAGGCAGGCTCCTCCAGGCCCTTGGTGCCAGGGCTCAGGGCAAACACCCCGCCAGCCAGGGGCTGGTCGCTGAGGTCGATGCCGGTGGGGCGGATCGAGGTGACGTACAGGGTGTCCAGGTTGGCACCGCCAAAGGCGCACATCGACGGCTTTTTCACCGGTACGTCGAGTGAGCGGTCGAGGCGGCCGTCGGGGGTGAAACGGTGGATCTGGCCGGCGTCATTGCCGCAGATCCAATAGCAACCGTCCTGGTCGATCGCGGCACCATCAGGGCGGCCAGGGTAGCCGCGCATGTCGACGAACAGCCGTTTGCCATGTGGCGTGCCGCTGTCGATGTCGTAATCGAACACCCAGATCTTCTGCACGTTGGGGTGCGAGTCGGACAGGTACATGCGCCGGCCGTCAGGGCTGAACGCCAAGCCATTGGGCACGATCATGCCGTCCTGCTGCAGGTGTAGCCGGCCTTCGCCGTCAAGCCGGTACAAGGCGCCGACATGGGCGCCTTGCTGCATGTCCAGCAGCATGGTACCGGCCCAGAAGCGGCCCTGGCGGTCACAGCGGCCGTCATTGAAGCGCATCCCGGCCTGGGCGTGTCGCACGCTGCCGAGCAAGCGCTTGTCCAGGCTGCCGTCAGCTTTCGCCCGCAGCACAAAGATGCCGCTTTCCATGCCGGCCACCCAGCCGTCGCCGCTACGGGCGATACAGGCGAGCATCTCATCGCCTTGCCAGACCTGGTGCGCGCCGTCAGCCGCCTGCCAGCGGTGCAGCTGGCGCGCAGGAATATCGACCCAGTACAGGGCTTGTTCGTCAGGGTGCCACACGGGGCTTTCGCCGGTGCCATTGCGGGCGTCGACGATCAGTTCGCAGTTCATGGCCTTGCCTCCAGGCATGCGTAGGGTCAGTCGAACGGGCCTGCCGCGGTGAAGGCACCGCCCTGATAGACCATGCTCGGGTCATCGGCGGCAGGTGCCGGCTGGGCTTCCACGACGCTGCGGAAGGTTTCGGAACTGTCCTTGGGCCGGTAGCCCAGGTGCGCGGCATGGCGGTTGTCCCACCACACGGTGCGGTTGTCGGATGCGCCATAGACGATGGTGTGGCCGACATCGGGCGTGAACAGCCCGCGCTCGATCAGTTGCACCAGGTCGTCATAGCTCAGCCAGGTGCAGAGCATGCGCGGGTTCTGTGGCTGCGGGAACGAGGAGCCGATGCGGATGCTGACTGTCTCGATGCCGTAGCGGTCGCAATAGAAACTGGCCAGGTCTTCGCCGTAGCACTTGGACAGCCCGTAGTAGCTGTCGGGACGGCGCGGCGAATGGGCGTCGATGCGCTGGTCCTGGCGGTAGAAACCGATGGTGTGGTTGGAGCTGGCGAAGATGATGCGCCTGACGCCGTGCTTGCGCGCTGCCTCGTACACGTGGAACACACCGCAGATGTTCGGGCCGAGGATGTCTTCGAACGCATGCTCGGTGGAAACGCCGCCAAAGTGCAGGATGGCATCCACGCCCTCGACCAGGGCATGCACTGCCGCTTTGTCGGCCAGGTCACAGACGATGACCTCTTCATGCGGGCCCGCAGCAGGTGCCATGGGCTTGATATCGGAAAGGCGCAGGACCTCGGCGTAGCCTTGCAGGCGTTCGCGAAGGACCTTGCCCAGGCCGCCTGCCGCTCCGGTGAGCAGCAGGCGATTGAGGGGAGTGGTGGTCATGGCCGGCTCTTTTTGTGATTGTTGTAAGTTGTCGTATGACTGTGCCGATTATTGTGGTTGCTTGTGATGGTTGTCAATCACATCACAGCAGCGACAACGGGTAGTTGAAGATCAAGCGGTTCTCATCGAACTCGTTGTTGCTGTAATCCCGGCGAATCGACGAGTTCCGCCATTTCACGCTCAAATCCTTGAACACCCCGCTCTGGATCACATACGCCAGCTCGGTCTCGCGCACCCACTCCTTGCCATCGGTCACGCCCCCGCTGTGAACATCGCGCCCGCTGATATAGCGGTTCATCAAGGTCAACCCCGGCACCCCCACGGTGACGAAGTTGAAATCATGGCGTACCTGCCATGAACGCTCGTTGGCGTTGTCGAAGCTGGAGTTGTAGCTGTCGTTGGCCAGGGTCCCGCCACTGGTGCCGTTGACGCGCATCCAGGCATCGCCGTCGACCTTCTGCAGCCCGACCCAGAAGGTGTTGCCGGCGTACTTGGCCGAGAACATGCCGGACCAGGTCTTGTTGTCCAGTTCGCCCGCGCGTTCGGAACCGTCCTCGTCGCCATGGAAGTAGCCCAGGTTGGCGCCCAGGGTCCAGGCGCCAAGCGGCTGGCTATGGCTCAGTTGCAGGTACTGCTGCTGGTAGACGTCCTTGAGTACCGCGTTCCACAACCCCACCAGGGTACGCTCCTGGTTGAACTTGTACTCGCCGCCGGCAAAGTTGAAGCGGTCCGACACGCCACCGCCGTAGCTCATGTCGTCCATGCTGGCGTCGTTGCGTGGGCTGTTGCCGCGAAATTGCCCGCCGTACAGGGTCAGCCCGGCGATCTCGTTGGAGGTCACCTGCCCGCCACGGAAGGTCTGCGGCAACGAGCGCCCGTCATCCGAGCGCAGTATCGGCAGCACCGGCATCCATTCGCCTACCTTCAGTTCGGTCTTCGAGATCCGCAGCTTGCCCGCCACCGCCAGGCGGCCATAGTCATCCGCCGGCTTGCCATCATCATGGCGCGGCAGCAGCGCCGTACCGTAGGTGCCACCGCCGCCGTCGAGCTTGACCGACCACAGCCCCAGCACATCCACACCGAACCCGACCGGCCCTTCGGTGAACCCCGAGCGGGCATCGAGGATGAAGCTCTGCGTCCATTCCTCGGCTTTGCCCTGTGGGTTGCCAGGGTTGGTGAAGTTGCGGTTGATGTAGAAGTTGCGCAGCCCCAGCGTGGCCTTGGCATCGTCGACAAAACCGGCGGCGAAGCTGGTGCCCGGCAGGCTGGCGATGGCCCCGGCACCCAGCAGGGCGAAGGGCAGGGTTTGGCAGATTTTCATTATTGTTGTGCTCCCTAAGGGTGTGGCAACCCGACCACCGGGCACGCGCAGGCGGCCTGCGGCGGGGCGGGTAGGTGAAGGGCCGGTGAGGGCCTGGGTGGATGTGCGGTAACCGAGCGCTAGCTGCTCAGCGGCGTAAGCCCGCTGGCTGGGGAAAGAGGAGGGTGCAACAGGCGGGGATGCAGCGGGGTGAGTGCCGACATGGGTTCGTCCACGGATTGTTGTTTTTGTTATGTGTTGTCGTACAACTGTGGGCGATTATTAGCAAGCGGCAGCGGGGCTGTCAACGCTCCGCGTAGTGCAGCAGGGTGAATGTAAAGCAACCAGGACATTGCTGTTCCAGCCACGCTTTGGCTCTTTCACTGAGGAAGTACCCGCGATAGACATCCCCTTTGAAGAAATCGGCTTTTTCGTCGGCCTTGAGCACCTGGAGATACTGGCCGAGGTCGGCAGGTTCGTGCCGTGGGTCCTTGAGCAGGTTGAGCTTGCCTACGACGAATGCCTGCCAATACGCCGGCATGCGTGCGGCAAGCGCAGGGTCATGCGGCAGGCAGTCGATGATCGAGGTCGGCCCACCTTCCAGCTCGAGGTAATCGGTGATGGGCTTGCGGGTATCCCAGTGCAGCCAGTCAAGCTGCACGATGTGGGTTTTTTCCAGGTGCTCATACCGACTGATGCCTTTCAGGCCGCTTCGTTCCAGGGCTTCCTTGACCGGCTGGGTGAGCACCAGCGAACCCGAGCGGATATACGCAGGCGGCGTGTACGGCCCGGCGCGCCTGATGCTGTCCACATCGGTATGTTCATCCCAGGCGATCATGCCCTGGAGCAGTACCGCGCCCCAGTCTCCCCAAGGAGACGGCGAGTTGTCGAAATGGTAGATGTTCACGTGAATCTTCTCGGCCCTTGCTGCTTATGGACGGTCGTCTGGAGTCGGCAGCCCATTCAGGTGAACTGAATGAAGAAGAAACCGGCGTCGTCGCCTTCCTTGCCACGGCGCGCCTGCATGTCTACGAACAGATAACCGATGCCTTCGCCGAACAGCCCAGCATGCTGCGGGCTGGCTTCGGCCACGTCGGCGTCCACCAGTTGCATCATGAACATGTAGCGCGGTGGTTCGTAGATCGGGTCCTGCAGCCAGCAGGGGCGGCCGCTGGGTTTGCTCAGGCCGATCCCGCTGTCCTCGTCCTCATGCTCCTCGTCATGCTCCTCGTCAGTCATTTCTTCAAAGTCGATGAACGCTCGTTCCAGCAGCAAGGGGGGATTGCTGGGCTCCAGTGGCTGGCTGGCGAGCTCATGCAGGATGACCCGGGCAAAGCCGGCGTTGATGACGTTCTGCAGTTCCGACTGCTGATTGACTGTATAGCGACGCTGGAGCGGGCGGCTGAAGCCACCGTCCTGCTGTTGCTCGACGGCGAGGAAAACCGTGATAGCCATGCCTGGCGGGACGAACCGGGCCGGTTGGAACTGTTCGGTCAGGGTCAGGATGGGCGTCATCAACCCACCGGTTTGCGGGTTGGCCGGCCACAAGGAAGGGTCCTTGAGCAAAGGCGCACCACCGATCTGGCCGAAGCCGCGGTCTTGTTGGGACAACACGATTTTCTTCATGGCTAGTAACACCCTTTGCTTTTGGCGAACGACTTGGCGTAGCGCCGGGCCGTTCTGAGTTGTTGGATTGTGACATCTCCCTGAGTCACCAGCGATTGGTAGATGGCCTTGGACATCAGGCGGATCTCAAGCTTGCCGCTTTTGAGCATCTGGTTAGGCTTGAGGCCCATTGCCTTGCGCAACCGGTTCTCTGCGGCATGCACCTGGTCATGATGCTTGGGCGTCAGGGCAATCGAAGGGTTGCCGCGCATCCGGCGTCTTTTCGGTGCCAGGCCGGCATCCTGCAAGAACTTGTTACGCAGAATTTCATGGGCTTCAAGGCCATCGCCACGGTGCGCCTTGGCACCATAACCTGCGGTTTCGCCTTCCTTGAGCAGCCCCCATGGGTCAATCCACGTGAATGGGTTCGGTGCATACTCGTAAAGGTTCAAACCACCGGCCAAACCGATTGGGTCTGGCTGGGTAAAGCGGCCTATCTCCGGGTCGTAGAAGCGGAACAGGTTGTAGTGCAGGCCGGTTTCGCGGTCCAGGTACTGGCCCTGGAAGCGCAGGTTCTGATCTTCCGGCAGACGGCTGGCCCGCTGTTCATCCCAGCTTGCACCCCAGCTCAGGTAGCGCGCCGACCACACGACCTCGCCGGTGTCATCGGTCAACTGTTCCGGCAGGCCATTGATGTCATTGTGGTAATGCAGCACCTGCTGGTGAGCACCCTGGCCATCCACCCGGGCCAGCGGTTCATGGCCATCGTCTTCGTACAGGTACAACGCCTGCCGGCCATTGTGCTGCTCGCCGAGCAGGCGCAGGCCACTCCAGCTGAAGCGGGTGCGGCCAACCACTTGGCCGTCGAGCGTCGATTCGATCTTCTCGGTGCGCCGGCCCATCGGGTCGTAGCGCATGTCGATGATACGTTCCCGCCCAGGTTGCAGGCTGCGCACCTGGACCAGCCGGTGCTCGGCGTCGTAGCGAAAATGCTGGGTACCGCGTCGGCGGCTGCGTTTTTCCACCAGGCGGCCGAAGCCATCGTAGCGATAGCGCTTGTCCTCGAAGGTGAGCACGCGGTTGTGCCGGACCAGCCCGGCGCCTGCCGCCAGCGGGTCAAGTAGGTTCCCGGCCGGGTCGTAGCGGAACGCTTCGCGCTGGCCGGCGGGGCTGTCCTGACGGCCCAGGACATGGCCGCAGCCATCATGCTGATAAACCTGCAGATACCCGTTCCCGGGGTGCTGCACCTCGCGTACGGCCAGTTGGTCGGCGGCGTCGAACTGGTACCGCTGCTGGTCTGGCGCCGGCAGCCGGCTGGGCTGCGTTGCCGGGCGACGGAGCAGGGTGCGCAGGCGTCCGCCACGGTCGTACTGGCGTTGAATCGCCAGGTTGCCTTGCAGGCGCAGCGTCTCCCGATGAACACGGTCACGCTCGAAATCGCACACCGCCTGGCCATCGAGGTTGATCTGGTGCAGGTGCCCGCTGCCGTAGTACAGGCGGTTGATCCAGCGGCCGTTTGGTACTCGCGTGCGGGTGACATTGCCGAGCGGGTCATACTGGTACTGCACGCTGCCCTGCGCGCTGTGTTCCTCGAGCAACTGGCCCAGCGCATCGAAGGCGAAGCCCAGTTCCTCGACCTGGCCATCCACAGTGGTGCGACGGATCGCAACCACGTTGTCCAGTGGGTCGTTGCAGTAGTCGGTGCGTCCCTCATCGGTATGGCGGGTCAGCAGGCGGCCGCCTGCGTCATAGGCCATGCGGTGAATGATGGGTGCCTCGTCGCTGCCCGGCGCAGGCAGGAAGGTGACCTGGACAAGATTGTCCAGCGGGTCGTACTGGTAGCGCCGCAGGCCACCGTCCAGATCGCGCTCGGCGATCAGCCGGTCGCCTGCATCCCATTCGAAACCGTAGGCCTCGCCATTTTCGTTGTACAGCGCAAGCAGGCGCCCATAGTCGTCATGGTGGTAGCGGACTTGTCGACCGAGCGCATCGATGCGCAGCTGCAACTGGCCACGGCGGTTACGCCGGTATTGGGTAACGTGACCTGCCGTGTCGATGTGCTGGGCCAATAGGCCGCTGGCATCGAGGGCGAATGTTTCGCTGCGGCCATCGGGCAAGGTCACGCTGCGCAAGCGGCCTTTGTCGTCATGCCGGTAGTCGGTGCGCTCGCCCTGGGCGTCGGTAATCGATTGCAGATGGCCCAAGGGGTCGTAGGCGAGGCGGGTCAGGTAGCCGGAGCAGTCCCGCTGTTCGGCCAGCAGGCCCCGTTCGTTCCAGCGCAGGTGGCGGCTGGAACCGTTGGTATCGATGATTTCGACAGGGTTGCCCTGGCTGTCATGGCGATAGCGGGTGTGCTGGCCCAACGGGTCGGTCTGGCGCGTGCAGTTGCCCCGTTGGTCATAGGCGAAGGTCCAGCGCTGCCCTGCCGGGTCCGTCTGGCTGCGCGGCAGCGACCAGTGTTCGAGCCATTCGGTCGACTCGCTACGCCCCAGCGGGTCAACGGTCTCGGCAAGGTTGCCCGACTCATCGTAGAAGAACTGCCAGCGGCCATCCATGGGGTCGCTGGCCGCGAGCAGCTGGCGCTCGTCATTCCATTCGAAGCGCCAGGTGCGCTCAAGGGCATCGGTATAGGCTGTGATCTGGTACTGCTGGTTCCAGTGGCGCACGGCAACGCGGCCAAGGCTGTCGGTCACCCGGGTGATGCCGGCGGCGACATCGTATTCGAAGGCGTAGCTGTCGCCGCCGTTGGTCCAGTGCCGCGCCACCCGCCAGCCGTCCTCATGCTGCGCCCACTCGTAGTAGCAACACAGGCCGCCGCCAGTACGGTGTTCGATCATGCGTCGGGCAGCGTCGTAGGCGAAGCTGCGCAGCGGCTGGCCTGCGCCATCCTGTACCTGAGCGAGGTCACCGTTGGCGTCGTAGCCATAGCTGGCCAGCCGTTGCGATTCGCCGCTCGCCGCGTGGAAGTCGATGTGGCTCACCCGCTGTGGCCATTGCTCGCTGTAGCCGAGGCTGACACGCACCTGGTCGAAGGTGTCGCGCAACTGGCAGAGGCGGCCCTGCTGGTCGTAGTCCAGGTAGATCCGGTTGTCATTGCGATCGCCGATCTGGCTCAGGCGCAGTCGATCGGGCCGCCCCGGGGTTGGCTGGAACAGCCGATACTCGCCCTCGCGGCTTTCGGTCAGCAGTTCGCCGTTGTGCGCCCGGCGTACGCTCAGCCCTTCACCGACGCTGAACACCGCATCGCCCAGGGTAATGATGCCCATATCGACCCGGCGCGCCTGCTCGTCGACCAACACCAGGCGGTCGCCTGTTTCGACCTGCACCGAAACTTCATAGGGCAGGCTCCAACCCGCGCCGAACAGGCCATCGACACGTTCGTCGTGGCTGTTGTAGAAGCGTTGCCAGGCAATCGGCAGGGTGGCTTGCACGGTGAAGTCGAGGTCTTCCTCGCCACACAGGACCTTGCCGCCGGTAGCTGCGTGTACCGGGTTGGGCGAACCGGCCATGGCCTGGGTGAGGGCGCTGGTCACCTGGCCGGTAACCACGCTGCTCACGCCGCCCACCAACATGCAGCCGAACTTGCTGTAGAACTTGCCGCCACGCCCGCGCAGCAGCATCAATGCGGTCACCGCCAGGCCGATGCCGGGCGTCTTGCCGCTGCGAATCTCGCGCACCACGATCGGTTCGCCGCCGATGCGCACGTTGTTCGACACCAGGCCGCCATCGACGATCACCGCTTCGCAGGTGCTGCGGTCACCGCTGCGGCAGGCTGGGTGGCCGTTGATCAGCACCTTGCTGGAACCCTCGGCCAGGTACTGCGGTGGCATCGGCGGGTGCTTGCTGCACAGGACCTTGTCGTCCGGTACCGGCAAGGTATTGGCGGCGGGCGTGGCCACGGTCGGCCGCCACATCTGCGAGAAGAAGCCCTTGGCCATGTCCAGGAAGCTTTCCTCCTGGGCCTCGGCGCCTTCCGCGCCGGCTTGCTCCAGCGCTGCCGGCGGGCCAGTGACGACGCCGGCAGCGCGGGCCGCGCGCTTGCCGTTGGTGCGGGTGTCCGACGAGCCACTGATGATGGTGGCCTGCACCGATGGCGGGAACAGGAAGTTGCCGATGCCCTCGCATAATCGGCTCAAGCCCGTATCGGCACCGGTCTTGGCCATGACCACGCCGACCACCAGGCCGACCACCGCGCCCAGCACGAAGCAGCCCAGGCCGCCGGTGGCCACGGTCAGGCCGAATGCCGCTGCCACGGCGGCGGTGGCCAGGGCACCGATGGCCACGGTGGCGGCGATTTCCAGCACCCCCCCGACGATGTCGGCCAATATCGAGGTGTGCATCAGCGCGTCGCCTTCGCGGGCGGCCCACAAAGCGTCGGACATGGCTCAGGCTCAGCCCAGGTTGTCGAAGTCGAGCGACTGCTTGATGGCTGCCCAGTGCGCCGCTTCGGCCGCGCCCAGCGGGCTGGCCTTGACGTAGCTCAGGGCAAACATCTTGCGCGTGCCCGGCAGCACCAGGGCCAGCTGGTACTGGTGGACCTTTTCCTGGCCCTTGCTGAACTGGCTGCTCAGCTCGATGGCGGCGATCGCCTGGTCGGCACCCACCTGCACGGCCTGGGCGGGCTGCATGCGCAGGTCCTTGACCTGTTGCTGCAGGCGCTGCAACTGGCCGTCGAAATTGCTCTGCAGGGTCTCGCCCTCGGCCAGCAGGCTGCGGCTGATGATCAGCGAGGTGGCCAGGGCCTCGAAGCGCAGGATGTTGATGCTGCTGTCCTGCACGGCGGCATCGGGCAGGGCCAGGCGGAATTCGTTGACGCGATAACTCATGACAGGTCTCGTTACTGGTCGGAGCCGGAGAAGATCGCCTTCACCGAGTCGTCGATGGTCTTTTTCACACCCTGGTTGTCGGGTGCGGTCTGCGCACCGCTGCCGACGTTCAGGTCGAGGGTGCCGTCGGTATTGATCTCGCCGTTCTGCTTGGCATGGAAGCTGAACTGCTCGCAGCTGATGTTGATCTGGCCGCTGGCGTTGAGCTCGATCACGCTCTTGCCACAGACCAGCCGCAGGTTTTCCCCGACTTCGATCAGGTAGCTGGTGCTGACGCTGTCGGTCTTGCTGGCACCGACCAGCAACATGTCGTCGCGGCGCACGGCGCGGATGCGGTCCTGGCCGATGGTGATGGTTTCCAGCATGCCCACCGTCTGGGTGCGGTTGATGCCGACCGCCAGCGTCTCGCACTGCTCGACCACGGTGTCCAGGTTGCGCTCGGCATGGATGTACAACTGCTCGGCGCCTTTCTTGTCTTCCATGCGGATTTCATTGAAGTTGGCCGGGCTGCCGCCCTTGCTCGAACGGCTCTTCATGCCGCTTTGCGTGGCATTGGCGGGCAGGTCGTAGGGCACGCTCTGTTCGGCGTTGTACACGCGGCCAGTGATGATCGGCCGGTCGGGGTCGCCTTCGAGGAAGCTGACGATCACCTCCTGGCCAATCCGCGGGATCTGCATCGAGCCCCAGTTCTTGCCAGCCCAGGCCTGCGATACGCGGATCCAGCACGAGCTGTTCTCGTTGGACTGGTCGTGGCGGTCCCAGTGGAAGTGCACCTTCACCCGGCCATACTGGTCGGTCCAGATCTCCTCGCCAGCGGGGCCGACCACCACGGCGGTCTGCGGGCCCTTGACGATCGGCCGCACGGTGCTGCCCTGCGGGCGGAAACTCTGCTGGGCGTCGATGCAGCTGAGGTTGCTCTCGAACTGCGCGGCGCCGCTGCCGGTGCCGCTTTCCAGGCGCTCCTGGTGCACGTAGTAGCGTGCGCCGACGATCAGGTATTCGCGGTTCTGGTCCTGGCGGGTGAAACCGCTGAGGCTGAACAGGTGGCCGCTGCCCAGGCCGCGGGCATTGCCGCGCAGCTCGACCCGCTCGTGCAGGCTCTGCAGCGACTCCAGGCGCGTGCGCGCGTAGTGCTCGCCGTCCTGGCTTTGCTGGTAGGCGCCGGGGTAGTCGTACAACGGGTAGTCACCGGCCTGGTGCGGGCGCGGCATGGCCGAGCGCACGTCGATGCGCGCGTTGGGGCGCTGGAAGTCATAGTCGTTGAGCTCCAGCGACCCTGGCTGCACTTCCTGGGCCAGGTGCCAGTCGTTGATGTGGTCACGCTCGCGGTGCTGCCCGTCCGGCGGGTAGTAGGGCACGCTTTCGTAGCCAGGCATCTGCGGGTGCGCGCCGTAGGCATCGGCCAGCACCAGCACGTGGCGCTGCGCTTCATGGCGGAAGAAGTAGTAGATGCCTTCCTCTTCCATCAGCCGGCTGACGAAGTCGAAGCTGGTCTCGCGGTACTGCACGCAGTATTCGCGTTCGCGGTAGCTACGGCTGAGGGCATCCTCGAAGTCGGAAAAGCCCAGGTCGCGGAACACCTGCTTGATGATCTGCGGCGCGCTCAGGTGCTGGAAGATGCGGCAGTCGCTGGTGCGGGTCAGCAGCCACAGCCACGGCCGCAGGGTCACCCGGTAGCTGGCGAACTGGCCCTGGTCCACCGACTGGCTGCAGCGGGCGACGATGCCGTGGAAGTAGCGTGAGGTGCCGAGGCTCAGCTGCACGCTCAGGCTCATCGGCTTGCCCAGTAGGGCGTTGAGGTCGATGGCCGGGTCGTCGCTGGTCAGCTGCAGCTCATAGTCGAACAGGCGGCCGAGCTCGTCGCTGCCGCCCATTTCGGCCAGGATCAGCTTGTCCGGCCCCAACGGGCTGTTGATCTGCGCCAGGCGCGTGAACTGCGTGAACAGCATGGTCGGTCCTGTCAGTCGGCTGCGCCGAAGTCATAGTGCAAGTCATTGTCGCGGCGGCTGATGCGCACACTGGCCAGCGGCTTGCCTTCGAGCATGCGGGTGAGGAACTCGCGGCTCATGTCCGGCAGCAGGCCGTTGGTGAGGATGGCGTCGATCATGCGGCCACCGCTTTCGGTTTCGGTACAGCGCGAGACGATCAGCTCCACCACCTCGTCGTCGTAGGCAAAGCCGACCTTGTGCGTGCCTTCCACGCGCTTGCGGATGCGCTCCAGCTGCAGACGGGTGATGGCCTTGAGCATGGCGTCGCTGAGCGGGTAGTAGGGGATGGTCACCAGGCGCCCGAGCAGCGCCGGCGGGAAGATGTCCAGCAGCGGCTTGCGCAGCTGGCTGGCCACCGCCTCCGGGTCGGGCAGGGCCTGCGGGTCGCTGCAGGTGCGCGCGATCAGCTCGGTGCCGGCGTTGGTGGTGAGCAGGATCAGGGTATTGCGGAAGTCGATCTGACGGCCTTCGCCATCCTCCATCACACCCTTGTCGAACACCTGGAAGAAGATCTCGTGCACGTCCGGGTGGGCCTTTTCCACCTCGTCCAGCAGCACCACGCTGTATGGCCGGCGGCGCACGGCCTCGGTCAGCACGCCGCCTTCGCCGTAACCGACGTAGCCGGGCGGGGCGCCCTTGAGGGTCGAGACGGTATGCGCCTCCTGGAACTCGCTCATGTTGATGGTGATCAGGTTCTGCTCACCGCCGTACAACGCCTCGGCCAGGGCCAGCGCGGTTTCGGTCTTGCCCACCCCGGAGGTACCGGCGAGCATGAACACGCCAATCGGTTTGTTCGGGTTGTCGAGGCCGGCACGGGAGGTCTGGATGCGCTTGGCGATCATGCTCAGCGCATGGTCCTGGCCGATGATGCGCTTGGCCAGCAGGCTGTCGAGGTTGAGCACGGTCTCGATCTCGTTGCGCGCCATGCGCCCCACCGGAATCCCGGTCCAGTCGGCCACCACCGAGGCGACTGCCTGGTAGTCCACGGTCGGCAGGATCAGCGGGCTCTCGCCTTGCAGGGCGCCCAGGCGCTGCTGCAGGTCGGCCAGCGTTTCGCGCAGCTCAGGGTTACCTGGCAGCGCAGCGTCCTGGTCGACCACCCCGGCTTGCTCGCGCAGTTGGGCGCGGGTGGCCAGCAGTTGGTCGACCAGGGCCTTTTCCTCGGCCCAGCGGCTTTCCAGGGCGGCCAGGCGTTGGCGCTCCTCGGCCAGCAGGCTGTCGGCCTGGGCCTGGCGCTGCCCGGTGGGCACGCCAATGGCGGCTTCACGGGCGATGATTGCCTGCTCGACCTCCAGCGCCTCGATGCGGCGGCGGCTGTCGTCGACCTCGGCCGGCACCGCGTGCAGGCTGATGGCCACGCGTGCGCAGGCGGTATCGAGCAGGCTCACCGACTTGTCCGGCAGCTGGCGCGCCGGGATGTAACGGTGCGACAGCTTGACCGCGGCCTCGAGGGCTTCGTCGAGGATCTGCACCTGATGGTGCTGCTCCATGGTCGAGGCCACCCCACGCATCATCAGCAGGGCCTTGGCTTCGCTCGGCTCATCCACTTGCACCACCTGGAAGCGGCGGGTCAGGGCCGGGTCTTTCTCGATGTGCTTCTTGTACTCGGCCCAGGTGGTTGCCGCCACCGTGCGCAGGCTGCCACGGGCGAGTGCCGGCTTGAGCAGGTTGGCCGCATCGCCGGTGCCGGCGGCGCCACCGGCACCGACCAGGGTATGGGCTTCATCGATGAACAGGATGATCG
>MTEX01002729.1_pt1 | contig 25242 bp, 19 predicted proteins | sample 1042691 | NCBI WGS metagenome assembly MTEX01 (sample SAMN06185810, study PRJNA358809) | soil metagenome | isolation source: soil biostimulated with molasses as carbon source | place: India | collected 2015-05-23
CGTTTCGTTTTACCCCGCTGTTCATTGCGTTGACTGCAACGATCCCTTTCGCCGCCCAGGCAGATGAAGACAAGGCTGATGGCTTCATCGAAGGGTCGTCGCTCAACCTGCATTTGCGTAATGCCTATTTCAACCGCGACAACCACAACGCTGGCGTGCGTGACACCCGCGAGTGGGGCCAGGGCGCGGTTGCGCGCTTCGAATCGGGCTACACCCCAGGGGTGCTTGGCGTTGGCCTGGATGCCCATGCCATGCTGGGCTTGAAGCTCGATGGCGGTGGCGGCCACGCCGGCACCAGCATCCTGCCCGAGCACATCAAGGACGATGGCGAGCTGGGTGCAGCGCCGCATTCGTTCTCCACTGCCGGGGCCGCGATCAAATTCAAGGCATTCGACACCGAGCTCAAAGCCGGTGACCTGTTCCTCACCAACCCGGTGATCGCCGGTGGCGAAAGCCGCATGCTGCCGCAGACCTTCCGTGGCGTGAGCCTGACCAACACCAGCATCGACGGGTTGCTGCTCGAAGGCGGCCAGGCGAGCTTCACCAAGCCCTACAACCAGAGCGGCCACCGCCGTATCGACACCTACTACGGCGCGCTGGACGAGCACGACAAGAGCAAGCACCTGAACTGGGCCGGCGCGTCGTGGAGCGGTACCCCGAACATTACGGCCAACCTGTATGCCGCCGAGCTGAAGGACATCTGGAACCAGTATTACGCCGACTTCGACTACACCTATGTAGTCAACGACCTGGTCAGCCTGAACCCGGGCGTGCATTTCTATCACACCCAGGACACCGGCCAGGCATTGCTGGGCAAGATCGACAACAATACCTACAGCGTGCATTTCACCGTCAACGCCGGGTACCACAGCGTCACTGCCGCCTACCAGCGGGTCAACGGCAACACGCCGTTCGACTACATCAACCTTGGCGACAGCATCTACCTGGACAACTCGCGCATGTACTCCGACTTCAATGCGCCGAACGAGCGCTCGTGGAAGCTGCAGTACAACTATGACTTCGCTGGCTGGGGCGTCCCGGGCCTGACCAGCGCGCTGTCGTACTCGCGCGGTGAGGCCGACCTGACCAAGGCCACTCAGGACACCAGCCACTACGACTACTACCGTGCCGATGGCAAGAACGCCATGCACTGGGAGCGCGACCTGGACCTGAAGTACGTATTCCAGGAAGGTAACCTGAAGGACTTGTCGGTGCTGCTGCGCTATGCCGTGCACCGTGGCAGCCAGGGTTATGCCTCGATCGACAGTAACAGCGACAACGATGAATTGCGGGTGATCGTCGATTACCCGTTGAACGTGTTCTGATTCGAAACCGCCAGCGAAGGCTTTGCCCTCGGTTCGCTAAGACGGTGGATGGCACCGGCTTCGCCGGTGATCGCGGCTGAAGCCGCTCCTACAGGGCAGTTCACATCTGTAGGAGCGGATTTATCCGCGAAGCAGGCAACGCGGTAGCTGTGGGAGCTTGCCGGCGATGGGCTGCGCAGACTCGCCTGCGTAATTCCGTCGGACAAATCTTGTTCGACAATCCCCACTTCCCTAGAATGTGGCCGCCGCGAATGGCCCTGCCCACGCAGTAGCGAGCATGACCCCCCGACCCCCGCGTTTCGCACTTTACAGGTCACACCCCGAGCTGTTCCTCAACCTGGGCAGTTGCCTTGCCGTGCTCGCCATCGTGGCCATCGTCAGCTACCTGCTGGCCCTTGAGCGCGATAGCGTCGAGCTGTCGGCGATCCGCTCGTCCAACAACATCGTCCAGCTGATCGAAAGCGATATCCTGCGCAATGTCGAACTCTACGACCAGTCCCTGAAGGGCCTGATCTGGGCAGTCGGGCGCCAGGAGCTGCCAGACATACCCGGCCCGCTGCGCCAGCGCCTGCTGTTCAACGAAGCCTTCGTCGACCGCAAGCGCGGTGATGTGCTGTGGCTGGACAAACAAGGCAATGTGGTAGGCGACTCCACCAGCAGCGTACCGCGTACAGCCAACTTCGGCGCTACCGGGGTGTTTCAGGCGCACCAGCGCGATGCCAACCTCGGTCTGCTGGTCGGCCCACCGTTCAGGGCGCAGCTCGGCGACCTGGACTGGTGCATCAGTTTCAGCCGACGGATCTCCGGCGCGGATGGCGAGTTTGCCGGGGTGGCAGCTGGCGCACTGCGCCTGTCGTACTTCAGCGAACTGTTTCAGCGCCTGGACATTGGCGACGACAGCAGCATCAACCTGATCAACACCGACGGCCAACTGCTCGCACGCCAGCCATCACGTGCACAGGACCCGCTGATTGGCACCAACTTCGCCGACCGCCCCAATTTCAAACGCATCCTCAACGAACAGAGCGGCAGCTTCACCGCCCGCTCCGGCAGTAGTGCAAAACTGCGCATCTATACCTTTGCCCGGGTCCCGCAGCTGCCGCTGATCGTACTGGTGGCGCACTCGGCCGACGAAGTGTTCCAGTCCTGGCGCCGCACCGCGATCATGGTCAGCGTCGCCACCGGCGTACTGTGCGTGGGCATCCTCTGGCTGACCCTGCTGCTGGGCCGCGAATTACGCCGCCGCCACGAGGCCGAACAAGGCCTGGAAACACTGGCCTCCACCGACAGCCTGACCGGCCTGGCCAACCGCCGTCGCCTGGATCAGGTGTTGCGCCAGGAGTGGGCGCGCGCGCAACGCAACCGCAAGCCGTTGGCGGTATTGATGGTGGATGTGGACCATTTCAAGGCCTTCAACCAACGCCATGGCCACGCGGGAGGCGACCATGCCCTGCGCGAAGTGGCCAAGACCATCGAGGCTTGTATCCGCCGCCCTGCCGACCTGGCGGCGCGCTATGGTGGGGAGGAATTCCAGGTGGTGCTGCCGGAAACCGACCTGGCAGGCGCACACTGGCTGGCCGAACGTATCCGCGCCAGTGTCGAAGCGCTGACGCCGTTCGCCGATGATGCCCACTCGGTCACGGTGAGCATCGGCATCGGCGTTTCCGGCACCCAGCACGACCTGGCAAGGGTGCTGGGTGCTGCGGATGAAGCCCTCTACCGGGCCAAAGCCAAGGGCCGCAACCGGGTAGAAGGGCCGGCCGATTAGGAACTGGCGCGTGCAGCGTTGCGCAGTGCCTTGACCTGGTCATGATTGCGCTGCACGCCCTGCAGCTGCTTTTCCACCAGGTTGTAGGTCTGGTCGCTGGCGGTGCGGCCCAGTTTTACCAGTTTTTCCCGGGCGTCCTTGTAGGCCTTGAGTGCGTAGTCTTCACCACGCTCGACCTCATTCAACACGGCCTCTTCGCTCTTGCCGGTAAGCATCGACTTGAAGTTGACCCAGCCACGGTGCAGGTCGCCGCTCAGGCTGGTCGAGGTTTCCGGATCACCGCCCAGGCGCCGCACCTCGCTTTGCAGCTCACCAGCAGCATTGGCGCACTCGCCGGCACGTTGCACGAAGAAGGCTTTCAGCTCCGGGTTCTTGACATCATCGGCCGATTCACGAAAACCCTTTTCACCGTCCTTGCTGTACTCGATCAGGTCGTTCAGTACGTCGATCACATCTTTGTTCGGGTTGCTCATGGCAATACTCCTTGGCAGGTGATAGTCCACTAGATGGGAGCAGTGATCGTGCCAACCCGTTTGAAAAATAAAAAACGCCTGATATCAATGGCTTAGCCTGATGGCCACAACCCCTGCAAGCGGCGTTCTGCATGATTGCCGCTTGGGCGTTCGTGCACTTTGCAGTATGGTCGGCGCTCTCTCCTGCCAGGTGCGCCGATGATGAAGCCGGAAACCCTAGAATTGCTGGTGACCCGCAGCATGCCGTTTGGCAAGTATCAGGGCCGGCTGATCGCCGACCTGCCGGGGGACTACCTGGCATGGTTCGCCCGCAAAGGCTTCCCGGCAGGGGAACTGGGTGGGTTGTTGGCGTTGATGCACGAGATCGACCATAACGGGTTGGGCGACTTGCTGGTGCCATTGCGGCAGAAGCATCGACGCTAGCCGGCAGCGGCCACCTCGCGGTTGAATCCGCGAAGCGGCCAGTGCGCCAACCCAGGCCTCTAGCCTTTCGCCGGTGCTACCGCCAGCTCTACCCCTTCGCTCTTCTTGATCAGCGCATACACCACCGCCGTCAGCAAGCTGCCGGCCACGATCGCCAGCAGGTACAGCGCCGCATGGTTGATCGCATTCGGGATCAGCAGCACGAACAGGCCGCCATGCGGTGCCATCAGCTTGCAGCCGAAGTACATCGACAAGGCCCCGGTCAGCGCGCCGCCGGCGATGCTGGCGGGGATGACCCGCAGCGGGTCCTTGGCGGCAAACGGTATCGCCCCTTCGGAAATGAAGCACAGGCCCAGCGCCAGGGCTGCCTTGCCCGCCTCGCGCTCGCTTTGGGCGAACTTGCGACGGGCCAGGAAGGTGGCAATACCCAGGCCGATCGGCGGCACCATGCCCGCGGCCATGGTCGCCGCCATCGGCGCGTAGCTCGACGAGGCCAGCAGCCCCACCGAAAAGGCATAGGCGGCCTTGTTGATCGGCCCGCCCAGGTCGACGCACATCATGCCGCCCAGCAACAGCCCCAGCAGGATGGCGTTGGTGGTGCCCATGCTGTCGAGGAAGTGGGTGAGGCCGTCGAGCATCGCCGCCACCGGCTGGCCAACCACGTAGATCATCACCAGGCCGGTGAACAGGCTGGCCAGCAACGGGATGATCAGGATCGGCTTGAGCGCCTCCAGGCTGCTGGGCAAGCGTGCCCAGCGGGCAATGGCCTTGGCGCTGTAACCGGCGAGGAAACCGGCGACAATGCCGCCGATGAAGCCCGCACCCAGGGTGCTGGCCAGCAGCCCGCCGATCATGCCGGGGGCCAGCCCCGGGCGGTCGGCGATCGACCAGGCGATGTAGCCCGCCAGCAATGGCACCATCAGCTTGAATGCCGCCTCGCCACCGATCTGCATCAGCGCCGCTGGCAGGGTCCCCGGCTGTTTGTAGGCCTCGATGCCGAACACGAACGACAGGGCGATCAGCAGCCCGCCCGCCACCACCATGGGCAGCATGAACGACACACCGGTGAGCAGGTGCTTGTACACCCCGGTCTTCTCGCCCTTGGTTGGCGTAGCCGCTGCCGAGGCATCGGCGCCGCTTTCCACCTTGGCTTCGGCCAGGGCCTTGTCCAGGGTGGCACGGGCCTGCTTGAGGGCGATGCCGGTGCCGCAACGGTAGATGCGCTTGCCGGCGAAACGCGCGGTGGGCACTTCGATGTCGGCAGCCAGCAGCACCACGTCGGCGGCGGCGATGGCTTCGGCAGACAAGGGGTTGCGCGCGCCGACCGACCCCTGGGTCTCGACGGTGAGCTGGTAGCCCAGCTGCTGCGCGGCCTGCTGCAGGGCTTCTGCAGCCATGAACGTGTGCGCGACGCCGGTCGGGCAGGCGGTGACCGCGACGATGCGTGCACCGGCACTGGCCAGCTCGGCCGGGCCGGTTGCCACTGAAGTCAGCAGCTCGGCATTGGCGGCGGCTTCATCGAGAAAGCCCTCACGATCGGTCAAGGCCTGGGACGGCGTACTCTGGTAGACCCGCTTGCCGACGAAGCGGGCGAGGTCCACCGGCCCGGTGCTGATCACCAGCACCCAGTCGGCCTCGGCGATCTGCGCGGCGCTCAGTTGCCGCTCGGGGTGCTCGGCGTCCTGTACCTCGACGCTGGTACTCCAGCCGCGCCGCTGGGCCGCGGCGGACAGCAAACGCGCGCTCAGCACGCTCGACACCTGGCCGTTGGGGCAGGCGGTGACAATGGCAATGTTCATCGGCAACCCTCTTGTTGTTCTGTCAGTTGCACGGCGGCTTCCAGGCGCGCCAGTTGCTCCCGGTCACAGATGCCGAACCCCACCTGGGTAACGGCCTGGGCGGCGATAGCGGTGGCGCGGGCCAAGGTCTGTGCCGGGGCTTCGCCCTGCAGCAAGCCATGGACCATGCCGGCCACCAGCGAATCCCCCGCCCCTACCGTGCTGGCTACCTGCACCTTGGGCGGGCGGGCATGCACGGCGAGCTCGCGGGTGAACCAGCTGACCCCCTGCTCGCCCGCCGACACCACCACGTGTTCGATGCCACTGGCCACCAGGCGGGCGGCGGCGGCACGCTGCTGTTGCGGGTTATCCACAGCCAGGCCCAGCACTTCGCCCAGCTCTTCGGTATTCGGCTTGACCAGCCAGGGAATGCTCTGCAAGCCAGCACGCAGGGCTTCACCACTGCTGTCCAGGGCAACCTTCAGCCCCAGGGCTTTCAATCGTTCGAGCAACTGGCAGAACCACTCGGCACTGATGCCGCGTGGCAGGCTGCCCGCCACCACCACCGCGTCATGCCCCGGCGCAACCTGCTCCAGCAGGCGCAACAAGGCGCTGCGGGCCGCCTCGTCGACCTCCGGGCCCTGGCCGTTGACGTCGGTGACACGGCCATCGGCCTCGACCAGCTTGATGTTGCTGCGGGTCTCGCCGGGCACACGGACAAAGCAGTCGGCAAAGCCTCGCCACTGGATCAGCGCTTCGAACGGCTGCAGGTTATCGCGACCAAGGAAGCCGCCAATCGTGACACTGTGCCCCAGGTCGGCCAGTACCTGGGCAACGTTCAGCCCTTTGCCCGCAGCGTGGCTGTGCTGCGTCTGGCTGCGGTTGACCTGCCCCGGGCGCAGGGTCCCCAGGCCGATGGTGATATCCAGCGCCGGGTTCAGGGTGAGGGTGAGGATCTTGGCCATTCAGTAACGCTCCACCAGCGCGCGAACCGCTGCGGCGCTGTCCTGTTGCAGGGCCTCGCGCGCCAGGGCGCGGGCCGTCTGGTGATCGGCCTGGCGGACCAGGGCCTTGACTTCGGCAATGCTGCGCGCCGCAACGCTGAGCTCGTCCACGTCCAGGCCGAGCAGCACCGCCACCGCCTGCGGGTCGGCCGCCAGTTCGCCGCACACGCCCACCCACTTGCCATGGGCATGCGCGGCGCGCACGGTCATGTCGATCAGGCTGAGCACCGCCGGATGCAGGCCATCGGCCTGGGCCGAAAGGCTCGGGTGGCCACGGTCGATGGCCAGGGTGTACTGGGTCAGGTCATTGGTGCCGATGCTGAAGAAGTCGACTTCGCGCGCCAGTTGCGCGGCCAGCAGGGCTGCCGACGGCACTTCGACCATGATACCCAGTTGCAGGTCGGCCACCGGGATTTCCGCCCGCAGGCGCTCGACCATGGCCCGCGCTTCGCGCCACTCGTGCACCTGGCCCACCATCGGGAACATGATGCGCAGCGGGCGCTGGTCGGCGGCCCGCAGCAAGGCGCGCAGCTGGTCCTCCATCACCTGCGGGCGCTGCAAGGTCAGGCGTACCCCACGCACGCCGAGGAACGGGTTTTCTTCGGCAGCGATCGGCCAGTACGGCAGCGGCTTGTCGCCGCCGACATCGAGGGTACGCACCACCAGCGGGCGACCGTCGAGGCCATCGAGCACGCGCCGGTATTCCGCCTCCTGGGTGGCCACGTCCGGCACCTGGGGGTGGGCCATGAAAATCAGCTCGGTGCGCAGCAAGCCCACGCCTTCGGCGCCCTGCTCCACCACCTTGGCGATGCCGCTGCTTTCGCCGATGTTGGCGAACACCTCGATGGCATGCCCATCGCGGGTGACTGCCGGCTCGAAGCGGTTGGCCCAGGCCGCCTGCAGGCGTTGCTCGCGCAGGTCCCGCTCGGCCAGGGCACGTTGCAGTTCATCTGCCGGTGGCGCCACGCTGACCACGCCGCGCTGGCCATCGAGCAGCAACGGCGTGCCCGCCTCCAGCAGCAGGATCGCGGCGCCGGCGCCAACCACCGCCGGGATGCCCAGGGCACGGGCGACAATCGCGCTGTGGGCGGTGGCGCCGCCCTGGGCAGTGACGATACCGGCAACACGGCTCGGGTCCAGCCGGGCGACATCGGACGGGCCGACTTCAGTCATCACCAGGACGTACGGCTGTTGCGGTTCGGCTTGCGCCTGCACGCCACACAGTTGCGCCAGCACCCGGCGACCGATGTCGCGCAGGTCAGCGGCACGCTCGGCGAGCAAGGCATCGTGCAGCGACTCCTGCTGGCGTGCCGCCGCCTCGATCACCGCCATCCACGCCGCCGCGGCGCTCTCGCCCTGGGTCAGGCGCTGCTCGACATCGTCGCTCAGGGCCGGGTCGGCGAGCATTTCCTGGTGGGTCACGAAGATCTCGCCAATGGCCTTGTCACTGCGCTGGACCAAGGCTTGCAATTCGCTGTTCACAGTCGCCACGGCTTCACGCAGCTTCTGCCGCTCCTGGGCGTACGACTCGCCGCGCAGGGGGTAGTCGAACTCGCGCTCGACACACACGTGGGCCGGGCCACTGGCAATACCCGGGGCGGCGCCCACGCCCTGGACACGGCTACCGGCCGGCGGTGCCTGCAGCACTTCGGCGGTGGCGCTGACGGCAGCCGCGCTGCCCTGCGGCAACGGTTCCACCTCCTCGCCCAGACCTTGTTCGATGGCAGCCAACAGCACCGGCAAGGCATCGGCGGCAATAGTGGGTTCAGCCACCAGTTCCAGCGCCTGGCCACGACGGGCGCCGAGGCTGAGCAACTTGCTCAGGCTCTTCACCGACACCGCTGGCTGCGCGCTGTCGACCAGGCGCACGCGGATTTCCCCCTCGAAACCTTTGGCCAGTTGCGCCAGCACCTTGGCCGGGCGGGCATGCAAGCCATGCGGGTTGGCCAGCACGATACGCGCGCTGGGCCAGTCCGCCGGCGCCTCTCCGCCCAGCACTTCCAGGACTGCGCGGCTGCTGGTGGCCTGGTAGAGCATCTGCCCGCGCCCTTCGATCAGTACTTCACACAGGCGTTCGAGCAAGGCCTGGTGGGCTGCGCCGAGGCTGGCCAGGCAGAACAGGCCGTTGAGCGGCTGGTCGCGATAGCGCAATGGCTGTTGCGGGGTGATGAAGGCCAGCCCCGGCTGGCGCACCTGGCGTTCGCTGTGCAGCCACCACAGACCCTCGCCCAGCGGTAACGGTTCGGCCTGCTGCAGCACGGCAGCGAACCCACTTTCGACGCACTCGGCCCGCTGCAACAGGCGGGCGCCGCGCCAGGCCAGTTCGTCGAAGTCTTCAGCGGGCAGGTTCAGGCCGACCAGTTGCGCATCCAGGGCCAGTTCCTGGGGCGCGCCTTGCAACAGTTTCAGCAACGCCTCGGCGGAACCGGCGCGACGCAGCGCTTCGGCCAGGTCGGTCTCGCCCAGGGCGCGGGTCAGCAGCTGCAACAGGCGCAGGTGTTCGTCGGAACGGGCGGCGATGCCAATGGCCAGGTAGACCATTTGCCCATCGCCCCAGTCCACACCCTCGGGAAACTGCAGCAGGCGCACGCCGGTGGCGTATACCAGGTCGCGTGTCTGCGGGGTGCCGTGGGGAATGGCGATACCCTGGCCAAGGAACGTGGAGCCCTGCGCCTCGCGGGCCTGCAGCCCTTGCAGGTACCCTTCGGCGACCAGGCCGTCGGCGACCAACCGGTCGGCCAGCAGGCACAAGGCCTCGGCCTTGGTGGCGGCCTTCTGGCCCATGGCTATCTGCTCCTTGGCGAGCTCGAGCATGACCTTCTCCTTTTGCAGTTCCCGGTCGGGTACTGGAGTATTGTTGTGGAATTCACATGAACGGCCAGTTCGACAGCCTTGCACGATGGCAGCCGAGGCAGAAAAATCGGCAGCTGAAACGTTTAATCTGACCAGGCGGCCACGTTACTCGATAATCTGCCAGGGAAAAAGCCCCATCCTGTCGGACAATTGCGACAATGGTCGTCTGCGCGTGGCGCCGCTGCCGGGTCAAACTACCCGGTCAGGCTTCACAGCCAGCCCCGGTAATAACAAGGAAAATTCGGTGAAACTCAGCGATATCGCCCGTCTGGCCGGTGTGTCCGTGACCACTGCCAGCTACGTCATCAATGGCAAGGCCGAACAACAGCGCATCAGCAACAGCACCGTCGAGCGGGTGCGTGCGGTGGTCGAAGCCCATGGCTTCACCCCCAACCCGCAGGCTGCTGGCTTGCGCAGCCGGCATACGCGTACCTTGGGCTTCATTCTCCCCGATCTGGAGAACCCCAGCTACGCGCGCATCGCCAAGCAGCTCGAACAAGGCGCCCGAGCCCGTGGCTACCAGTTGCTGATCGCCAGCAGCGACGACCAGCCCGACAGCGAGCGCCAGTTGCAGCAGCTGTTCCGCGCGCGCCGTTGCGATGCGCTGTTCGTCGCCAGCTGCCTGCCACCGCAGGACGACAGCTACCGCGAACTGCAGGACAAGGGCCTGCCGGTGATCGCCATCGACCGCCGCCTGGACCCGGCGCACTTCTGTTCGGTCATCAGCGACGACCGCGATGCCAGCCGCCAACTGGCCGCCAGCCTGCTCAGCGCGGCCCCGCGCAGCATCGCCCTGATCGGCGCACGCCCGGAGCTTTCGGTCAGCCAGGCGCGTGCCGGCGGCTTCGACGAGGCCCTGCAAGGTTATGCCGGCGAAGTTCGCCGCTACCAGGGCGAAGCCTTCAGCCGTGAATGCGGCCAACGCCTGATGCAACAGCTGATTGGTGACCTCGGCGGCCTGCCGGACGCCCTGGTGACCACCTCCTACGTGCTGCTGCAAGGGGTGTTCGACGCCCTTCAGGCGCGCCCGGCCGACTCACGCCAGCTGCAGCTGGGCACCTTCGGCGACAACCAGCTGCTCGACTTCCTGCCGCTGCCGGTGAACGCCATGGCCCAGCAGCATGGCCTGATTGCCGCCACCGCGCTGGAACTGGCGTTGGCCGCGATCGAGGAGAAACGCTACGAACCTGGCGTGCACGCGGTCGGTCGAACCTTCAAGCAACGCATCGCAGCGGCCTGAACATGCGCCTGATCGACACCCATACCCACCTCGACTTCCCCGATTTCGACGCCGACCGCCCGCGCCTGCTGGCCAATGCGGCGGCGCGCGGGGTGGAACGAATGGTGGTGCTGGGCGTTTATCAGACCAATTTCCAACGCGTGTGGGACCTGGCTTGCAGCGATCAGCGCCTGTTCGCCGCGCTCGGCCTGCACCCGGTCTACCTCGACCAACATAGCCCGGAGCATCTGGCGCAATTGCGCGAGTGGCTGGAGCGCCTGCGTGGCCACCCGCGGCTGTGTGCGGTAGGCGAGTTCGGCCTGGACTATTACCTCGAAGACCTGGACAAGGCGCGCCAGCAGGGCCTGTTCGAAGCGCAACTGCAAATGGCCTGCGACTTCGAGCTGCCGGCCCTGCTGCACGTGCGCCGCAGCCACGCCCAGGTGATCGCCACGCTCAAGCGCTACAAGCCGCTGCGAGCGGGGGTGATTCATGCGTTTGCCGGCAGTTACGAAGAGGCCCGGGAATACATCAAGCTGGGCTTCCGGCTTGGCTTGGGCGGTGCGGCTACCTGGCCGCAGGCACTGCGGCTGCGCAAGACCCTGGCACGGTTGCCGCTGGACAGCGTGGTGCTGGAGACCGATGCACCGGACATGGCACCGGTGATGTACCCGAGGGAACGGAACAGCCCGGAGCACCTGCCGGAGATCGCCACGGTGCTGGCAGAGGTGATGGGGGTGGACATCGGGGAGCTGGCCGCAGCCAGCAGCCGCAATGCTTGCGAGGTGTTTGGCTGGTAGCAGCTGGATCGCCTCGACCCCAGGATTTCATGGTCCTTGCCGGAGCGGCCTTGGGGCGCGAAGGGCCGCAACGCGGCCCCGACCATCAGGTGGCGAATCTGCACCCCCGGGGCTGCTGCGCAGCCCATCGCGACACAAGGCCGTTCCTACAAAGGGACGCGTCTGGCTTCAGACCAGCACCGTCCACAGCGCAAACCCGGCATACCACAGCACCGCACAGCGCAGCAGCAATTCCCACAGGCTGTCCAGCCGCCCCAGCCCACGCTGGTCGTCTTCTTCCTCTGGAATGTCATCGGCAATGCGCCCGACCCGAGCCACCAGATGCGCGGCGCTGATGTGCCAGTTCAGCAACTCATGCAGCATCACCCGTGTGACCGCGACAAAATTACCCACCAAGGCAAAGCTCAATGCCAACACCCGCACCGGCAACCAGTCCATCACATGCCGTAGCTGCTCGGCACGGGCCTTGAGCGCTGGCTGCTTGCTGTGCTCGCCACACAGTGCCAGCAGACGATAGGCCAGCGCGGCGCCCGGGCCGAGCACGAAGTACCAGAAGATCACCGCGAAAAAGCCTTGGTATACCTGCCACAACAGGTTGCCCTGAACGCTTACCAGCAAGCTGCGGGGATTGTCGGCAGCCAGCCCCAGGTCACGTTCTGCCACGTGCAGCGCGGCTTGGTCATCGCCCCGGCGCCAGGCGTCGCGGAACGGCCCCAGCGATGCCTTGGCATCGCCGCGGCCCAGGCTGTAGATCAGCACCAGCAGATGCACCGGCAAGGCCAGCAGGCCATACGCCACAGGGTCCAGCACATGCAGCAGCAACACCAGCAACGCGACCGGAGCCAACACCAGAATGGCCAGCGTCCACCACGGGTGCACCTTGCCGCTGCGCTCCAGGCGCACCAGTTCGCCAAGGAAGAACCCGTCACGCTGCACCTGATGGCGCAACGCCGAGAACTTCTCGACCCACAGCGCCAGCAACAACACCAGAAAACTCATGCCTTGTCCTCGTTGTGCAGCAGCGCCTTGCGGTAGCGTGGCCAGTCGAAGGCCGGGCCAGGGTCGGTCTTGCGCTGCGGGGCAATGTCGCTGTGGCCTTGGATACGGCTGAGGTCGATGGCCGGCCAGGCGTTGCGGATATGCCGGGTAAGTTGCTCCAGCACTGCGTACTGGGCATCGGTATAGGGCAGCTCGTCAGTGCCTTCCAGCTCGATACCGATGGAGAAGTCGTTGCAACCCTCGCGCCCGTCGAAGCATGACACACCGGCATGCCAGGCACGGTCGAGCAATGACACGAACTGGGTCACCGCGCCGTCGCGCTCGACGAACAGGTGCGCCGACACGGTCAGGTGGTTGATGCTGGCGAAATACGGATGCTCGTCAGGGTCCAGGCGGTTCTGGAAGAATTGCTGGACCTTGCCGGTGCCGAAACAGGCCGGAGGCAGGCTGATGTTATGGATCACCAGCAGGGAAATCGATTCGCCCTGGGGGCGGGCATTGAAGTTCGGCGAGGGGCAGTGGGTGATTCCGATTCCGTGGAACCAGCCAGTGGCACGGTCCAATTGCATGGGGGCAGATCCTGAAAGCGCCGTGAACAGGGCATCAGTATGCCCTGTGGCCAAGGCCGTTTGCATGTGAATGATTGTAATGTTTGCGCCTACAGGCCTGGTTACTGTCGCAACGCCTGGAGCACCGCGTCCAGCGCCCGCTCGAACAGCAGGCCGTCGTCCAGCACCCGCACCTCGCCGCGGTGCAGGGCCCGGGCCAGGCTGGCGCCGTTCCACTCGCGCACTTTCATGCCGGTGCGGTTGGCAAACACCAGCCTGTCGCTACTGTCGATGCGCGCCACCAGCTTGCAGCGCAGCGGCTCGTCCTCGTCGAGCACCTCGACCCAGGTACCGATACGCAGGCGTTGTACCTGACGCAGCGCAGCGGCCTGGCCATGGGCGACATGCAGCGGCGCGCAGGCGGGCTCTTCGGCAATGGCCAACACGATATCCTCGGCCACCAGCACGTCGCCCAGGCGTTGGCCCTCTGCGCCAGGCTGTAGCTCGGTGCCGGCGCAGGCGCGCAAGTGCAACTGCTCCAGTTGCAGGAAGAATTCGCGGGTCGCGGCCGAGTCCAGGGCCACGCTGGCGAGGCCATCGCGCAGTGCCTTGAGCAGGCCAGGCACCTGCTGCAACAAGGCTTGTGTTTCATGCGGTGGGGTGATGCTGGCCAGCAGCGCGTCCATGGTCTGCACTGCATCCCGCCAGGCCTGGGAAGCCTCGCCCTGCTTGAGCCAGGCCAGCAGCATGACCTGGCTCCACGACTGCACCAGCATCTGCACCACCACCTGCGGCCATACCCGGCCGCGCAGGCGCTGGTTCAGCGCATGCTGCACCTGTTGCCTGGCCTGCTGGGCGCGGGCACGCCCTTCTTCGGCATCGCGGGTGCGTTGTTCGAGCAGTTCGTTGCGCCGCCGCTCGTCCTGGTTGAAAGCGAGGAAGTCTTCCAGCAGTTCAGCGAACAGGCTGGTATTTTCGGCAAAATCGTTGAGCAGGCGCTGGATGGTCCGCTCCACGCGCAGATGCAGGCTGTCGCGCAGACCATCGCCAGCACATTCCCAGCCGATGGCGGCACCGGCGATTTCGTTGAGCAGCCGCCTGGCCGGGTGGCTGGCCCGGCTGAACAGCCCCTTGTCCAGCAGGGCGACTTTCAACAGCGGAATATGCAGGCGCACGATCAGCGCGCGCAGGCTGGCCGGCAGATTGTCGTCGTTGCGGATGTAGCCGAACAACAGGCCTACCAGGTTGATCATGTCCTCGTCGGCCACTTCGATGCGCCGGCGTGTGCCGCTGCGCACGCTGACCCGCAAGAGCAACTGTTCAAGCTGCTGGCCGAGTTCGAAATCCTCGTCTTCGTGGGTAGCGGGCACATAGTGCTGCAAATGGGAGAGCAGCCGCAGCAGGTCGGCGGTGCTGATCGGCTGGGCAGCGGCTACCGCTTGCAGACGCGGCGCAAACTGCCCGCGCAACGGCGCCAGCAGGGGCTGCAACGCGGCAAAGAAGGCCTGCCCTGCCGCGTCGGCGCCAACCTCCTGCGCCAGGTTCGCCGTGCCACGTCGAGCGCCCATACGCCGGTCTTCGGCACGCCGGCGCGGTGCCGGCGGCAACTCGGGGAGCACGCCTGCAGCAGCCAGCAACTGGTTGGCTTCGCCATAGATGACGTCGGCATCGCGCAGTACATAGCGCTCGAACAGTTTCAACAGCACCAGCTTTACCCGCAGGCCAACCCCCAGGTTACGCCCGGCATCGAGGAAGTAGCCACACAGTGCAGCCGGCCCCAATGGGTTGTGCTGCTCGTGCAGCGGGCGATCGAGCAGTGCCTGCAAGCGCAGGCCCAGTTGCTGCAGGGCAATGCCGTCACGCGACAGCACCCGCGCGACCATGCCTTCGATCGCGGTGGCCCGCTCGGCCTGGGCCTTGCTGCGCAGGTCGCGAGGATCGCCCAGGTGGGCCAGCAGGTCGACCTGGCCCATCCGGGAAAAGGCGTCGTAGAAGGTGTCGAGAAAGCCCCGTTCGATGCTCTTGCGCTTCAGGCGCAGGTCGCGCATGGCCTCGAAGTAGAGGTTCTGGTCCCCGCGGTCGAATGCCTTGTCGGCCATCTCGAAGAGGGTGTCGTCGGCGTTGTCGAACAAGCCTTGCAAGCCCTGGCGCAACTGCAAGGCGGCTTTGTCGCGCACTTGCAGGAGCAATACCGGAAGGCAAGGCAGGGGCGCACGCCCCCCTCGGTCGATGGCGGCCGCCAAGGGCACCACCTTGCCTTCTTTTTGCATCCTGGACTCCTTGCAGGGTGTCTCGCCCGAAGGGGCTGAAGATCGTCAAAGCTATGACGCCAAATACTGGTCGCTATTATCGGCAAAAAACCATACCGCTGCCAGCGCCGTTTCACTCGCTGGCTAGTGACCCCAATTTGCCCCGGTTGCTCAATGCGCCCGACCGAAGGTCGCTGCCAAGGCGGCTGTACACACCGGCCCCCTGCCCTATAATCGCGGGCATCTAGCTTGTGGAGCCGACCATGCCGAACCTACGCCTCGCCGATCTGACCGCTGAAATCGAAGCCAACGTGCGCCGCGCGCTGTTGGAGGACATCGGCAGTGGCGATATAACCGCGCAGTTGATCCCGGCCGAGCGCCTGGCCAAGGCGACCATCATCACCCGCGAAGACTGCGTGATTGCCGGCACCGCCTGGGTCGATGCGGTGTTTCGCCAACTCGACCCGCGGGTGGCGGTGCACTGGCAGGTGGCCGACGGCGAACGCGCCACGGCCAACCAGGCGTTGTTCCACCTGGAAGGCCCGGCACGCTCGCTGCTCAGCGGTGAACGCAGTGCGCTGAACTTCCTGCAGTTGCTGTCGGGTGTGGCCACCCGTGCACGCTTTCTCGCCGACCTGGTGCAAGGCACCCAGGTACGCCTGCTGGACACCCGCAAGACCTTGCCCGGCCTGCGCCTGGCGCAGAAGTACGCAGTGACCTGTGGCGGCTGCGACAACCACCGCATTGGCTTGTACGATGCCTTCCTGATCAAGGAAAACCACATTGCAGCCAGTGGCGGCGTGGCCGAGGCAGTGGCAGCCGCGCACCGTATTGCACCGGGCAAACCGGTGGAAATCGAAGTGGAAAGCCTGGACGAACTGCGCCAGGCGCTGGCCGCCGGTGCGGATATCATCATGCTCGACGAGCTGAACCTGGAGGAAATGCGCGAAGCGGTGCGCATTACCGCCGGCAAGGCCAAGCTCGAGGCCAGCGGCGGGGTCAACGAACAGACCTTGCGCGTGATTGCCGAGACCGGGGTGGACTACATCTCGATTGGTGCCATGACCAAGGATGTGAAGGCCGTGGACCTGTCGATGCGACTGAGCCTGTAATCGAATTGCAGGCATGAAAAAACCGGCCTCTGGCCGGTTTTTTCATGCGACATCTGGGGCGTAGCCATTCTGTTGCAATGGCCTTGTGTCGCGATGGGCCGCAAAGCGGCCCTGGCATTCCCGGATCAGAACGAGGCGTTGGCCAGACCGTCCAGGTAACGCTCGACGTCCAGTGCCGCCATGCAACCGGCACCGGCCGAGGTGATGGCCTGACGGTAAACGTGGTCAGCCACGTCACCGGCGGCGAACACGCCCTCGACGTTGGTGGCGGTGGCGTTGCCTTCACGGCCACCATTGACCACCAGGTAGCCGTCCTTCAGGGTCAGCTGGCCTTCGAACAGCGAGGTGTTCGGGGTGTGGCCGATGGCGATGAACACGCCGTCGACCTTGATTTCGTCGCTGCTGCCGTCGTTGTTCTTCAGGCGCGCACCGGTGACACCCATGTTGTCGCCCAGTACTTCATCAAGGGTGGCGTTGAGCTTGAGCTCGATCTTGCCTTCGGCGACACGAGCGTGCAGCTTGTCGACCAGGATCTTCTCGGCGCGGAAGGTATCGCGACGGTGCACCAGGGTGACCTTGCTGGCGATGTTGGCCAGGTACAGCGCCTCTTCAACGGCAGTGTTGCCGCCGCCGACCACGGCAACCGGCTTGTTGCGGTAGAAGAAGCCGTCGCAGGTGGCGCAGGCCGAGACACCTTTGCCCATGAACGCTTCTTCGGACGGCAGGCCGAGGTAGCGGGCGCTGGCACCCGTGGCGATGATCAGCGCATCGCAGGTGTACTTGCCACTGTCACCCTGCAGGGTGAAGGGCTTGTTGGCCAGGTCGACGGCATTGATGTGGTCGAAGACGATTTCGGTTTCGAAACGCTCGGCGTGCTCCTGCATGCGCTGCATCAGCGCCGGGCCGGTCAGGCCATGGGGGTCGCCCGGCCAGTTGTCGACTTCGGTGGTGGTGGTCAGCTGGCCGCCGGCCTGCATGCCGGTAATCAGCAGCGGCTTGAGGTTGGCGCGGGCGGCGTACACCGCGGCACTGTAACCGGCAGGGCCGGAACCGAGAATGATGACGCGCGAATGACGTACTTCAGACATGTCGAACTCCTGTCGAGCGGGCCGCACGGGCCGGCATCGTGTGCACCGGCTGCGCCAGCTGGAATTTAAAAGGGACCCACGCAGCACTTGGGGAAGGCTACAACGCGCAGGCCCGAAAAGCGGAAAGTTGAACGCACTGTAGCGAGGTGGCAAAGATTAAGGAAATATCCTTAGACAATCCACCTCATAGGCATCGCCTATCCATCGATTTGTTCGGATAGCCATGGCCTGGCGCTTTTGTTACACCCCGTTTCCCTGCCGCTGCCCGCCTTTCGTCGGCGCGGCAAACTCGGTAAGGTCAGCGCGTTTACCTTCTCTGCGGAGTCTCCCGATGCAAGCCCCTGTCCTGTCTGGCCCCCAGTACCTGCGCGAAGGCCTGAAACTGGTGCTGAGCCCCAACCTGCGGTTGTTCGTGCTGCTGCCGCTGGCGGTCAACCTGCTGCTGTTCGGTGGCCTGATCTACTTCGCCGGCCACCAGTTCAGCCTGTGGGTGGATGCCCTGATGCCCACCCTGCCGAGCTGGCTGAGCTTCCTCACCTACATCCTCTGGCCGCTGTTCGTCGCCCTGGTGGTGCTGATGGTGTTCTTCACCTTCACCCTGGTGGCCAACATCATTGCCGCACCGTTCAATGGCTTCCTGGCGGAAAAGGTCGAGGTGGTGCTGCGTGGCGAAGACACCTTCCCGGCCTTCAGCTGGGCCGAGCTGGTGGCCATGGTGCCACGTACCTTCAGCCGCGAAATGCGCAAGCTGGGCTACTTCCTGCCACGGGCCATCGGCCTGTTCATCCTGTCGCTGGTCCCGGTGGTCAACGTGGTGGCTGCGCCGCTGTGGCTGATCTTCGGGGTTTGGATGATGGCCATCCAGTACATCGACTACCCGGCAGACAACAACAAGATGAGCTGGCAGGACATGCTCGCCTGGCTGCGCCAGAAGCGCTGGCAGTCGCTGGGCTTTGGCGGCATCACCTACCTGGCGTTGATGATACCGCTGGTGAACGTGCTGATGATGCCGGCAGCGGTGGCCGGCGCCACGTTGTTCTGGGTGCGGGAGCGCAACTGACGCCAAGGCTGTACGCATTCCCGGCAGGAGCGGCCTTGTGTCGCGATAGGGCCGCACAGCGGCCCCAGTCGATTGTATGCCTCAGCGCTGCAATGCCGGGGCCGTGTTGCGGCCTGTCGCGATACCGCGCCGCTTCTACAGGAACCCAGGTCCGGCTTGGGTTTCACTGCCCCAACCGGCTGGAAAACTGCCCCACCACATCCACTACCCGCTTCGCCCCGTCCTGGATCTCGACAATCACCTCGCCCGTCTCGTCGGCCAGCGCCAGCCCCTGCTCGGCCTGGCGCTTGCTGGTGTCGATGATGGCCACCGCCGCCTGGGCCAGCTGCTCGTTCTGCTGCACCACCCGGGCGATTTCCTCGGTGGCGGTGCTGGTGCGCGAGGCCAGTTGCCGTACTTCATCAGCCACCACGGCAAAGCCACGGCCCTGCTCACCAGCGCGGGCCGCTTCGATGGCCGCGTTGAGCGCCAGCAGGTTGGTCTGCCCGGCGATGTCGCTGATGGTCTTGATGATCGAGCCGATCACCCGCGACTGGGTGTCCAGCGCCTGGATGCCCTCGGCGGCTTCTTGCATCGAGGCTTCCAGCCCACGCATCACGCTGACCGTCTGGGTCACCACATCGGTCGCCTTGCGGGCACTGGCATCGGTGCCCAGCGAGGTGTTGAACGCCACGTCCGCCGCCTCGGCCACGGCCTGCTCCTGGTTCACCTGGTCGGTGATGACGGTGGCGAACTTGACCACCTTGTACAGTACGTCATGGGCGTCGAAGATCGGGTTATACGAAGCCTCCAGCCAGACCACCCGGCCGTGGGCATCGATACGCTTGAAGCGGTCGGCAATGTATTCGCCACGGCGCAGCTTGTCCCAGAACGCCTGGTAGCCCGCCGAGTTGACCTCCTCCGGCTCGCAGAACATGCGGTGATGCTTGCCACGGATCTGTTCCAGGCGATAGCCGAGCGCGGACAAGAACCGATCATTGGCGGTGAGAATGGTGCCGTCGAGGGAAAATTCGATCACCGCAGTGGAACGCATCAATGCCTTGATCAGGCTCTCGTGCTCCCGAGAGGTCTCGATGGTACGCGTCAGGTCGCTGGAGTGCAGGGTGAAGTACTTGATGCGCCCCTGGCTGTCCTTGACCGGTTGCAGGATCGACCGCAGCCAGGCTTCCTGGCCATTGCCGCGCAGCAGACGGAAGGCGCCGTTCAGGTGCTCACCGCGGCTGATCGCACTTTTCATGCGCTGGTAGAAGTCCAGTGACTTCACGTGCGCAGGGACGATTTCCTCGATGTTGCGACCAAGCAGTTGTTCGGCACGGTAGAGCATCTCGCTCTCGAAGTTGCCGTTGACCATCTCGATCCGCCCCTGAGGGTCCAGTTGCAGTACCAACATCTCGCTGTCGAGGCTGCTCTTGACCTGTTCGATGGACATCAGGTCTTCACGCAGTTGCCGGATTTCTTGCTTGAGCTTGTTGTTGAACATCACCGCTCTCCTGGAGCGCATCAGGTCGTCGAATGCTTCTGCATCGGCTGCCGGCCACAGCTTCTTGAGTGCCTTGCAAGGAAAATTTCACAAACCCGGAACGTCAGCGATCAGGCGTCATGCATCCGTCACAACGCCGTCACATCGGCGCAACTCAGGGGGCGGAAACTTTTTGTCATGAACACACCCGCGCTACGTATCACGCTGGTCAGCGAAACCTTCCCGCCCGAAATCAATGGTGTGGCCAACACCCTTGGCCGGCTCAGCGAAGGCTTGTGCCAACGCGGCCACATGGTCGAGGTGGTGCGCCCGCGCCAGGCCGGTGAAGGGCCACTGCACAACGACCCGGCCTTGGTGCTGTGCCGTGGCTGGCCACTGCCCGGCTACCCGGGTTTGCAGTGGGGCGAGGTGTCGATGCACAAGCTGTTGCGTCGCTGGCGTCGGCAGCGCCCGGATGTGTTGTACATCGCCACCGAGGGGCCGCTGGGGCTCAGCGCCCTGCGCGCCGCGCGGCGCCTTGGGGTGGCCGTGGTCAGCGGTTTTCACACCAATTTCCCGCAGTATTCCGGCCAGTACGGGCTGGGCCTGCTGACGCGCTTGCTCACCCATTACCTGCGCTGGTTCCATCGGCGCACGGCCACCACCCTGGTACCCAGCCTCAGCCAGCGCCTGGAACTTGAACGCCGTGGTTTCGAACGCCTGGCACTGCTGGCAAGGGGGGTCGATGCCGGCCTGTTCAATCCGGCACGCCGCAGCCAGGCATTGCGCGACAGCTGGGGGCTTGGCCCGGACGATATCGCCGTACTGCACGTCGGCAGGCTGGCAGTGGAAAAGAACCTGAGCTTACTGCGCCCATGCCTTGATGCGTTGCACAAGGCTTATCCGCAAAAGCGCCTGCGCCTGATCGTGGTCGGTGATGGCCCGCAGCGCAGCACCCTCGCCCAGCAGTTGCCCGATGCCGTGTTCTGCGGCGCCCAGCGCGGCGAGGTGCTGGCCAAGCACTATGCCAGCGGTGACCTGTTCCTGTTCCCGAGCCTGACCGAGACCTTTGGCAATGTGGTGCTCGAAGCCATGGCTTCGGGGTTGGCGGTAGTCGCCTATGACGAGGCGGCCGCAGCGCAGCATATTCGCCACGGGCACAGCGGTGCACTAGCCATGCCGGGCGACCAGGCGGCATTTGTCGATGCCGCCTGCTGGCTGCTGGAAGAAGCGGAAACCTTGCGCCGGGTGCGCCTGAATGCACGGCAGCATGCCAGCCGCCAGGGCTGGCCGGCGATTGTCGAGCAGTTCGAGGGGTATCTCCATGCAGCCCGGAACCAGGCTGCGAGTGCAGCTTCGAGGCTGGGTTCCACGCGATCTGTGTAGGAGCGGCCTGGTGTCGCGACCGGGCTGCAGAGCAGCCCCTCGATAGTGTGGCAATGCTGATATCCGGTGCCACCTGCGGCCCGGTCGCGACACAAGCCGCCCTGCATACATCGCGTCAGGCGCTTCAGGCCAAGGCTTTCTCGATTGCCTGCACCACCGCAGGATCATCCGGTGCCGTGCGCGGCGAAAAACGCGCCAGCACCCGCCCGTCCTTGCCGACCAGGAATTTCTCGAAGTTCCAGGTGATGTCACCGGGGAACTCGGCGCCCTCGCCCGCCAGCAGGCGATACAGCGAATGGCGATGTGGCCCGTTGACTTCCAGCTTGGCGCCCAGCGGGAAGCTCACCCCGTAATTGAGGCTGCAGAACTCCTGGATTTCCTTTTCACTGCCCGGCTCCTGGCCGGCAAACTGGTTGCACGGCAGGCCAAGCACATTGAAGCCCTTGTCTTTGTAGTCCTGGTAGAGGTTTTCCAAGGCCTTGTATTGTGGCGTCAGGCCGCACTTGGAAGCTACGTTGACCACCAGCACCACTTGGCCCTTGAAGGGGGCGAGAGGCAGCTCCCCGCCGTTCAGCGCGTCCAGTTTCAGGTCGTGAAATGCACTCATGATGAATCCCTCTCAGGTTGCCGGTTGCCGCGCAGGCGAATTCCACCCACTAAAAAGGCGCCCGGCCAAGCCGTCCACCTCCCGAAGGAAGGCAAGTCGGCTTGCCCGAGCGCCTGGCGACTTTCTGAGCTTAGCGCAGAATATCAGTGGTGATGGCCACCTTCACCGTGAATGTGACGGTGAGCGATTTCTTCATCGCTGGCGTCACGCACGTTGACTACCTTGACCTGGAAGGTCAGGCGCTGGCCGGCCAGCGGGTGGTTGCCGTCGACAGTGATGTCGTCGCCGTCGATGTCGCGGATGGTGACGATCTGCATCTGGCCGTCCGGCGCCGAAGCGTGGAACTGCATGCCCACTTCCAGCTCGTCGACGCCTTCGAACAGGCTGCGGTTCAGGGTGCTGACCAGCTCGGCCAGGTATTCACCGTAGGCGTCTTCCGGCTCGACGGAAACGTTCAGCTCGTCACCGGCCTGCTTGCCTTCCAGGGCTTTTTCCAGGCCCGGGATGATGTTGCCGGCACCGTGCAGGTAAACCAGCGGCGCGCCACCGGCGGAGCTGTCGATGGTCTCCCCGGCGTCGTTGGTCAGGGTATAGTCGATGGAGACAGCCTTGTTGGCGGCGATCAGCATGGGGCAAGACCTTTTGCAAAAGAATGTAGAGCGGACAAGTGTAACCAAGCCATCGTCCGATTGCGACCGCACTGCGGATGAGCAGCGGCCCATCAGTCGGATCATCGGCTTTCACCAGGACGAACAAGGCCACTGGGTGGTCGAACTGTCCTGCGGCCATACCCAGCATCTGCGCCACCAGCCGCCGTGGCAAGCGCGCCCGTGGGTGCTGGACCCGGCCCAGCGCGCGCAGCGCATCGGCCAGCCTTTCGCTTGCGGCTGGTGCGCACAGGGGGCCGATAGCGCTACCCTTGGCCGCTAATTTCTTGCACCGCTTATTTCGAGAAGCACGCATGCAGACATTTTTCATTGCGCCGACCGACTTCGGTGTCGGCCTGACCTCCATCAGCCTGGGCCTGGTGCGCACCCTGGAGCGCGCCGGCCTGAAGGTCGGCTTCTTCAAGCCGATCGCCCAGCCGCACCCGGGCGACACCGGCCCCGAGCGCTCCACCGAACTGGTCGCCCGCACCCACGGCATCAAGCCCCCGGTACCGCTGAGCCTGGCCCACGTCGAGCGCATGCTCGGCGAAGGCCAGCTGGACGAACTGCTCGAAGAAATCATCCGCCTGTACCAGCAGGCCTGCATCGGCAACGACGTGGTGGTGGTCGAGGGCATGGTGCCTACCCGCCACGCCAGCTATGCGGCGCGGGTCAACCTGCACCTGGCCAAGAGCCTGGATGCCGAGGTGATCCTGGTCTCGGCGCCGGAAAACGAAGTGCTCAGCGAGCTGTCTGGCCGGGTCGAACTGCAGGCGCAGCTGTTCGGTGGCCCGCGCGACCCGAAAGTGCTCGGGGTGATCCTCAACAAAGTGCGCACCGACGAGAGCATGGCGGAATTCTCCGCACGCCTGCGTGAGCACTCGCCGCTGCTGCGCGGCAATGACTTCCGCCTGCTCGGCTGCATCCCCTACCAGCCGGAACTGAACGCCCCGCGTACCCGCGACGTGGCCGAACTGCTCGGCGCCCAGGTGCTCAACGCCGGCGACTACGAGCAGCGGCGCATGAGCAAGATCATCATCTGCGCACGCACGGTGGCCAACACGGTGCCGCTGCTGACCTCGGGCACCCTGGTAGTCACCCCGGGCGACCGCGACGACATCATCCTCGCCGTCAGCCTCGCGGCGATCAACGGCGTACCGCTGGCCGGCCTGCTGCTGACCAGCGACAGCAAGCCTGACGCGCGCATCCTCGGCTTGTGCCGTGGCGCCCTGCAGGCCGGCCTGCCGATCCTGTCGGTCAGTACCGGCTCGTACGACACCGCCAACCAGCTCAACTCGCTGAACCGGGAAATCCCGGTGGACGACCGCGAGCGCGCCGAATTCATCACCGACTTCGTCGCCAGCCACCTCGACGCCGCCTGGTTGCACCAGCGTTGCGGTACCCCGCGCGAACTGCGCCTGTCGCCGGCGGTGTTCCGCTACCAGCTGATCCAGCGGGCGCAGCAGGCCAACAAGCGCATCGTCCTGCCGGAAGGCGCCGAGCCACTGCTGGTACAGGCTGCGGCCATCTGCCAGGCCCGTGGCATCGCCCGCTGCGTGCTGCTGGCCAAGCCCGAGGATGTCGACGCGGTGGCCCGCGCGCAGGGCATCACCCTGCCACCGGGCCTGGAAGTTCTTGACCCGGAACTGATTCGCGGGCGCTACGTGGAGCCGATGGTCGAGCTGCGCAAGAGCAAGAACCTCAACGCGCCAATGGCCGAGCAGCAGCTGGAAGACCCGGTAGTGATCGGTACCATGATGCTGGCGCTGGATGAAGTGGATGGCCTGGTATCGGGCCTGGTGCACTCGACCGCCAACACCATCCGCCCGGCCCTGCAGCTGATCAAGACGGCACCGGGCTCGAGCCTGGTGTCGTCGGTGTTCTTCATGTTGTTCCCCGAACAGGTGCTGGTATACGGCGATTGCGTGATGAACCCGCACCCGAGCGCTGCCGAACTGGCCGAAATCGCCCGGCAGAGCGCCGAATCGGCGCAGGCCTTCGGTATCGCGCCGCGGGTGGCGATGATCAGCTATTCAAGCGATTCGGCCAGCGATGAAGAAGTCGAGAAAGTGCGCGAAGCGACCCGCCTGGCGCAGGAGGCGGCACACGAGCTGCTGATCGACGGGCCGTTGCAATATGACGCAGCGGCCAACCCGGCGATTGCCCGTGAACTGGCGCCGGGCAGCCCGGTGGCCGGGCGGGCCACGGTGTTCGTGTTCCCCGACCTGAATACTGGCAACACCACGCACAAGGCGGTGCAGCGCAGCACCGACGGGGTCAGCCTGGGGCCCATGCTGCAGGGGCTGCGCAAGCCGGTGAACGACTTGCCGCGTGGCGCCCAGGTGGACGATATCGTGCATACCATCGCCCTTACCGCCATTCAGGCCAGCGTGACGGGCTAGAAACCGGGGCTACTTTGCAGCCCATCACGACACAAGGCCGCT
>MTEX01006193.1_pt1 | contig 24822 bp, 21 predicted proteins | sample 1042691 | NCBI WGS metagenome assembly MTEX01 (sample SAMN06185810, study PRJNA358809) | soil metagenome | isolation source: soil biostimulated with molasses as carbon source | place: India | collected 2015-05-23
CTCCTGCGGGGCCGTGACCGGCGCTTCGTGGCGATTGGGGAAGACCCGGCGCACACCGCTGGGCTCCGGCGCATGGGCCAGGCTTTCCTGGCGGTGAGACGTATGGATGTAGCCGGCAAAGTGTTCATGCGATACGTCCAGCATCCACTGCTGGCCCCGTCGCCTGCCGCCTTCCCACCACTCATCGATCAGGGTTTGCAGCTCGGCGGGAATGGCATGATCCGGATTCGATGGCAGCAGGGGCCTCAAAGGCACCCATGCTCGCTTCGCCTCTTCGTGCATCTGGTGCAAGGCGTAGATGGCCAGCTCCTTGCGCGTGGCGCGGCGCTCGATCTCGAGCACGTCCCTACCGTCCACACGAATGTCGAGCCCTCTGGACTGTGCTTCCGCCTGGGCCCGGCGGACCGTCTCCCCATTGGCCGCCAGCCCAGCACGGCGGCGTACGATCAGTTCCTCATGATTGGTGAAACCCAATTCCAGGTTGGGGTTTTCATAGCCGCCGCCGATATCGGAGTGTACTCCTGGCAGGACAATTTCGGCGAAGTTACCGGGGTGGTTGCCCTGGGCATCGGCAATGCTGCTGAGGGGAAAATTGCGGCGGATCTCGTGATGGGCGGTGAGCTGCACCACACGGGCGGCACTGCCCGAGGCGATGTAGAGATCGAAATCGAGATTACGGGCAGTGCCGGGCCAGTAGAAGCTGCCCACGGTATCGAACAGTCCGACGAAGCGCACCTGCGGAAAGGGAATCGGCCTAGGTGGAAAGGCCAGGATGCGACGCAGCGGTGGTTGATAGCCTGGCCTGTCGAGGCGGAAGTCCGGTACCAGCAGCGTTTCCGGCCAGCGATGGATCAGGTTGACAAAGTGCCGGGCCAGGGCCGCGCCACGGCTGAAACCGAACACATCGAAGGTGATCGTGGCATCCGGGTTGTCCTCCAGAATCTCGCGGACATCAGTCAGCGCCTGTTCGATACGCGCATGGCCGCCCTCCGGACCCACACCAGTGCCCAGCCCAGCGAGGTCTTCGGAGGCGATGAAACCGTCCTCACTCTCCCGGCCGGTAATGGTCCCAACGCCTTGGATGTAGATAGGGTAATAATCATCATCATCCCGGTACAAGTCATGCAGCTTGGCCACGTTGGTGATATCACGGTCGGGCAGCTGGCGGTCGTTGAACATGTTGTTGCCGGTGCCGTCGAAGAACACGCCGATCTGCAGCGCACGCTGCGGTGCGGGGGGCGTTTCCGGCACCGGTGGTGGGGTGGAGAGCTTCGGCTCGGGAGCGGGCATGGGGCGTGCCACGCCAACGTCACCGAAGCGTTGCAGCGAGGCCACGGCCTGCGGCCCCAGCCCCCGGGCGTTCAGGCGCGGGAGGTTCCATTCGATCAGGCTCGTGAAGCCCCACAGGTATGCGGCGGATAGACTCGCGCGCCATTGCTCACCGTTCCACACGACCAACGGAGAGAAGGGGCGGTCAAAACCGTCATTCAGGACCAGCAGCAGATCGCCCTCCTTGACCGCCTTGACGATCTTCCGGATCGCCACTTCCTTGTCCGGGTATAGATCGTAGCCACCCGCCCGTTTATACAACGCGGAGAGGGTTTCCCGGCCAGAGTCCCTCGATAGCTTGCTCTCGATCTTGCTCGCGGCAAAGGTGGGTAACTCGATGAAGGGAAGATCGATGTCCCTGACGTCATGGCGACGAATGAGCTTCCAGTACACTGCCCGCCTCTCCTATCCCTGGCTTTCTATGGAAGGAAAGTGGATTAGGGTATCCAGATGATGCAGAACGCCGCTATGGACAATTTCCTACAACGACCATGGTCAATGGATGAATTTCCTGTGCGAGAGTCGCATCAACTCTTGAGTGAGCGATGAACGTAGAGGTCGTAGCGGCTGGTCTTGCCTTCGATGACGTGCTGCGGCGCCGGCCCCGCGATGGGCGGCGCCTTGCGCGGGCGCTTCACCACCACTCGGTGGGTGGCGACGTCCAGCGCCGCTTCCAGCAGCCGCGGGGCATCGTCGTCGTCGCCGGCCAGCTCGCGAAACAGGCGCATCTCCTTCTTGACCAGCGCCGACTTCTCGCGGTGGGGGAACATGGGGTCGAGGTGAACCACCTGAGGCGCGATGCCGCTGGCGGCCACCAGCGCCGCGAGTTCGCGGGTGGCGTCGCCATGTGCCAGGTGCATGCGGGCGGCGATCTCGGCCGTGTCGGCATCTCTGGCGGCACGTGCCAGGCCGTCTTCCAGCAGCGCGTGGATCTGAGCCACACGCTCCACGAGCAGCACCTCGGCGCCGAGGCTGGCCAACACGAAGGCATCTCGGCCAAGGCCGGCGGTGGCGTCTACCACGCTGGGCGTGACCCCGGCGGCAAGGCCGCAGGCCCGGGCGATCAACTGACCGCGCCCGCCACCGAAGCGACGCCGGTGGGCCGCACGCCCCTCGGCGAAATCGATGCGCAGTGGCTTGCCGTAGCGTGCCGGATCGCCGGCCAGCACCAGCGCGCCCTCCTCATGGCGCAGAACGAGCGCCGCGCCATCCACGCCGCTCATCCGCCCTTCTGCCACGCCACCTGATCGCGCAGATAGATCGGCTGCGCCTCGTGGGGGGCAGTGCGCTCACCGGCGGCATATTGGCGCGCCGCCAGCAACACCATCTCTTCCGCTGCCGGCTCCGTTTCGCTATCACGCTGGCTCACCGCGGCCTGCACCTCGGTGGGCATCGAGTCCCACAGCGCCCAGCCGGAGCCGATGCCGAACCAGCCGTCCGGCCCCGCCGCTGCCGGCAGCAGCAGCCGCTGCGGTGAAATCACCGCCTCCTCCAGCAGCGCCTCGACGTTGCCGTCCCAGCAGCGCCAGGCGCCGACATAGATCTCGCCCATACGCGCATCCAACGCGGTGGCGACGTACTCGACGCCGTGGCGCCGATGCGCCGCCAGCGCCAGCGCTTCGAGGGTGGAGACGCCCAGCAAGGGGCACGCCAGGCCGTAGGCCAATCCCTGCGCGGCGCCTGCGGCGATACGCAAGCCGGTGAAGGAGCCCGGACCGCGCCCGTAGGCCACGGCGTCCAGCTCGGCAGGCGATACGCCCGCCTCGGCCAGTACCTCGTCGACCATCGGCAGCAGCCGGCGGGTATGCTCGCGGGGGGTCATGGCAAAGCGGGACACCAGCCTCGGCTCGTCGTCGCCACGCTGGAGCGACAGGGCAACGGAGCAGGCACTGGAGGAGGCATCGAGGGCCAGCAGGATCGGCATAGGAGACATTTCGCTTCGAAGCATGAAGGCGACATTATACGCCGCCGCCGGATGCGGGACGATGGCCCGCCACGCGAAAGGCCCGCCAAGGCGGGCCTTTCATACCGATTCACACCGAATCGACTCAGGCGTCCAGCGCCTCGACCACCTTGCGGGTGATCTCGTCGACGCTGCCCACGCCCTCCACACGGTGGTAGGCCGGGGCCGCTTCGGGCGCTTCCTCGGCCCACTGCTGGTAGTAGTCGACCAGCGGGGCGGTCTGCTCGTGGTAGACCGCCAGGCGGTTGCGCACGGTGGATTCGCGGTCGTCGTCGCGCTGGATCAGCGCTTCGCCGGTGACGTCGTCCTTGCCCTCTTCCTTGGGCGGATTGTACTCGACGTGATACACCCGGCCCGAGCCCGGGTGTACCCGGCGCCCGGCCAGACGCTTGACGATCTCTTCGTCTTCCACGGCGATCTCGAGCACGTGGTCGATCTTGACCCCGGCTTCCTTCATGGCGTCGGCCTGGGGAATGGTGCGCGGGAAGCCGTCGAACAGGAAACCGTTCTCGCAGTCGGGCTGCGCGATGCGCTCCTTGACCAGTGAGATGATCAGATCGTCGGACACCAGGCCACCGCTGGTCATGATCTCCTTGACCTTGAGACCCAGCTCGCTGCCTTCCTTGACCGCCGCGCGAAGCATGTCGCCGGTGGAAATCTGCGGGATCTTGTAGCGTTCGCAGATGAACTGGGCCTGGGTACCCTTGCCGGCCCCCGGGGCGCCCAACAGGATCAAACGCATCTAGCTGCTCCTTGAGAGAGTGGAAATTCTTGTGAGTAAGTGGAATGTCATGAACGATAACCGCGGCGACGGCACCAGACAACCGCAGGCTATCGGGCAAGCCCCGCCTGGGCGCCAAAGCCGCTGCATTATCAGCCAATTATGGGCGGGTTGCACTTTGGTATTCCCACCCGAAAGTGGGGCTCAAACACCGACGGCGCCCCGTAGGGCGCCGTCGGTGTCATCTCAGATCACGTTCACAGCAGCATGCGGCGAATGTCGCTCAGCGCCGCCGCCAGGAAGGCGGTGAAGCGCGCGGCATCGGCACCGTTCACGGCGCGGTGATCGTAGGAGAGCGACAGCGGCATCATCAGACGAGGCTCGAAGTCGGCGCCGTTCCACACCGGCTTCATCTGCGCCTTGGAGACGCCGAGAATGGCGACTTCCGGGGCGTTGACGATCGGCGTGAAGGCGGTACCGCCGATGGAGCCCAGACTGGAGATGGTGAAACAGCCACCGGTCATCTCCTCGCGCTTGAGCTTCTTCGACTGGGCCTTGCCGGCCAGCTCCACGCTCTCCTTGGCCAGATCGATCAGCGACTTCTTGTCGGCGTCGCGGATCACCGGCACCATCAGCCCGTCGGGCGTATCGACCGCGATACCGATGTGGACGTACTTCTTCCACACGATGGTCTCGCCGTCGCTCTTCAGGCTGACGTTGAACTGCGGGAACTTGCGCAGGGCGAAGGCACACGCCTTGATCAGGAACGGCAGCGGCGTGAGCTTGGCGCCCTGAGCCTCGGCTTCGGCCTTCATCGCCTTGCGGAAAGCCTCGAGCTCGGTGATGTCGGCCTCGTCGAACTGGGTGACGTGGGGCACGTTGAGCCAGCTGCGGTGCAGGTTGGTGGCGCCCATCTTGAGCAGGCGCCCCATCGGCTTCTCTTCCACTTCGCCGAACTGGCTGAAGTCCTGATCCGGCACCGGCGGAATGCCGGCGCCGCCGGTTGCCGTCGGCGCGGCGGCAGGTGCCTTGGCCTGCCCGGCCATGACCTGCTTGACGTAGGCGTGGACGTCCTCCTTCAGCACCCGGTCCTTCGGCCCGCTCGGCTTGACCAGGCCCAGGTCGACGCCGAGCTCACGGGCCAGCATGCGCACCGCGGGACCGGCATGGACCAGCTTGCCATCGCGGGGTTTGTGGGCTGCCATCTGCGCTTCGGGGCTCGGCGTACCGCCCGGGGTCGAGGCCGGCTTGTCGGCTTTGGCCGATGACGGTGCCGCGGCCTTCTGCTCGGCCGGCTTGTCGGCCTTCTTGGCGGCAGGCTTGCTGCCGGCCACCTCGATGTAACCGATCAGATCGCCCTCGGAGACGGTATCGCCCTCCTTGACGGTGAGCTCGATCAGTTTGCCCTTGTAGGGACTCGGCACGTCCATGGAGGCCTTGTCCGACTCCAGGGTGATCAGCGGGTCTTCCTCGTTCACCTCGTCGCCGGCGCTCACGGCGATCTCGATGATCGGCACGTCGCTGGAACCGGAGAGATCGGGAACGCGGATCTCGCGGCGCTCGGGTTCGCCGCTCACGGCCTCTTCCTCGGCCGGCGCTTCGGCCTGCTCGGCGGGCTCCGCGGTGGTCTCGACGGCTTCGGGCTCGGGTTCGTCTTCCCCACCCTCGCCGGCAATCTCCATGGTGCCGATCACGTCACCTTCGGAGACGGTATCGCCCTCCTTGACGGTGAGGCTGACCAGCTTGCCGCCGTAGGGGCTCGGCACGTCCATCGAGGCCTTGTCCGACTCGAGGGTGATCAGGGTCTCCTCTTCGGCCACCTCGTCACCTTCGGCGACCGCCACTTCGATGATCTCGACGTTCTCGGAGCCGCCCAGGTCGGGCACCTTGATCTCGACGGTGCGCTTGCCGCCGCCGCTGGCCTTCTTCGCCGCCGGTTTCTCCGCCGCAGCCTGAGAGGCCTGCTCGCGCTTGGGCTCGGCGGGCTCGGCCTGTTCTTCACTGCCGGCGTCGCTGCTACCGCTGCCTTCCACCTCGAGCTCGACGATGTCGTCGCCCTCGGAGACGGTGTCGCCCTCCTTCACCAGCACGCGAACGACCTTGCCGCCCTTGGGCGAGGGTACGTCCATGCTGGCCTTGTCGGATTCCAGCGTGATCAGGGTGTCCTCGGGCTGGATGACGTCCCCTTCGGACACGGCGATTTCGATGATCTCGACGTCTTCGCTGCCGCCGATGTCTGGAACTTTGATGATTTCGCTACTCAAGGTCGCGCTCCTTCCAAATCGTGCCTGGAACAGGCGGGCACCTGCCCGCCTTGCCACCGGATCAGCTCGTCAGCGGATTGGGCTTGTTGGGATCGATGCCGTACTTCTTGATCGCCTCGGCGACGACCTTGCGATCCAGCTCGCCGCGCTCGGCCAGCGCCTTCAGCGAGGCCACGACGACGAAGTAGCGATCGACCTCGAAGAAATGGCGCAGCTTCTCGCGGGTGTCGGAGCGGCCGTAACCGTCGGTCCCCAGTACATGGTAGTCGGTCGGTACCCAGGCACGTACCTGGTCGGCGAACAGGCGCATGTAATCGGTGGAGGCAATGGCCGGGCCCTTGCGCCCTTCCAGGCAGCGGGTGACGTGAGGCTTGACCGGCTCATCGGCAGCGTTGATGAACGCCTCGCGCTCGAGCAGCAGGGCCTCGCGGCGCAGCTCGTTGAAGCTGGTCACGCTCCACACGTCGGAGCCCACGCCCCACTCCTCGGCCAGCATCCGCGCCGCCTCTTCCACCTCACGCAGGATGGTGCCGGAGCCGAGCAGCTGCACGTGGCCCTTGTCGCCCTTGTGCTCCCGCAGCAGGTACATGCCCTTGATGATGTCGTCGACGGGCACCTCCTCGAGTTCGGGGTGCTCGTAGTTCTCGTTCATCACCGTCAGGTAGTAGAAGCAGTTCTCCTTGTCGGCGAACATGCGCTTCAGGCCGTCCTGGACGATGACCGCCACCTCGTGAGCGTAGGTGGGGTCATAGCTGCGGCAGTTGGGAATGGTGGCCGCCTGCAGATGGCTGTGGCCGTCCTGGTGCTGCAGCCCCTCGCCGTTGAGCGTGGTGCGCCCGGCGGTGCCGCCGACCAGGAAACCGCGCGCCTGCAGGTCGCCGGCCGCCCAGGCCAGGTCGCCGATGCGCTGGAAGCCGAACATCGAGTAGTAGATGTAGAACGGCAGCAGCGGCAGGTTGTGGTTGCTGTAGGAGGTCGCCGCGGCGATCCACGCCGACATCGCCCCAGCCTCGGTGATGCCTTCCTCGAGGATCTGGCCCTTCTTGTCCTCGCGGTAGAACATGATCTGGCCCTTGTCGACGGGCTCGTACTTCTGGCCTTCCGAGGTGTAGATGCCGAGCTGGCGGAACATCCCCTCCATGCCGAAGGTACGCGCTTCGTCGGGCACGATCGGCACCACCTGCTGGCCGATCTTCTTGTCCTTCACCAGGCCGTTGAGAATGCGCACGAAGGCCATGGTGGTGGAGATCTCACGGCCCTTGGAGCCGGCCAGCTGGGTGGCGAAGGTCTTGTCCTCGAGCGACGGGATCGTCAAGGCCTCGAAGTCGTTGCGCCGCTGCGGCAGGTAGCCGCCCAGACGCTCGCGCTGCAGATGCATGTACTTCAGCTCGGGCGAGTCGTCCGCCGGCTTGTAGTACGGCACCTCCTTGAGCTGCTCGTCGGAGAGCGGAATGCCGAAGCGGTCGCGGAATTTCTTCAGCGCCTCGTATTCCATGGTCTTGACCTGGTGGGCCTCCATGGCGGCCTCACCCTCGCCGCTACCCATGCCGTAGCCCTTGACGGTGTGCGCCAGGATCACGGTGGGACGGCCGTTGGCGTTGTTCACCGCCTCGTGGTAGGCCGCGTAGACCTTGAACGGGTCATGACCGCCGCGGTTGAGCTTCCAGATGTCCTCGTCCGAGAGATCCTTGACCATCTCGGCGGTTTCCGGGTACTTGCCGAAGAAGTGCTCGCGGGTATAGGCGCCGCCGAGTGCCTTGTAGTTCTGGTACTCGCCGTCCACCGCCTCGTCCATGCGCTTCTGCAGGATGCCCTTCTTGTCCTTCTCGAACAGCGGGTCCCACAGCCGGCCCCAGACCACCTTGAGCACGTTCCAGCCGGCCCCGCGGAAGACCCCCTCGAGCTCGTCGATGATGCGGCCGTTGCCGCGCACCGGCCCGTCCAGGCGCTGCAGGTTGCAGTTGATGACGAAGATCAGGTTGTCGAGGTTCTCGCGGCTGGCCAGGTGAATGGCGCCGAGGGATTCCGGTTCGTCGCACTCGCCGTCGCCCATGAAGCACCAGATCTTGCGATCCTGCATGTCACGCAGCTCGCGGGAGTCGAGATACTTCATCACGTGGGCCTGGTAGATCGCCTGGATCGGCCCCAGGCCCATGGAAACGGTGGGGAACTGCCAGAAGTCCGGCATCAGCCACGGGTGCGGGTAGGACGAGAGCCCGTCGCCGTCGACCTCCTGGCGATACTTGTCCATCTGCGCCTCGGTGAGGCGCCCCTCCAGGTAGGCGCGCGCGTAGACGCCCGGCGCCACGTGGCCCTGGATGTAGACCAGGTCGCCCTCGAAGTCGCCGTTGGGCGCACGGAAGAAGTGGTTGAAGCCGACGTCGTAGAGTGTGGCGGCGGACATGAAACTGGCGATATGGCCGCCCAGGCCCGGGTGGGCACGGTTGTTGCGGATGACCTGGGCAATGGCGTTGTAGCGGATCAGCGAGCGAATGCGCCGCTCCATGAACAGGTCGCCCGGCATCGGCGCTTCGCGATGCACCGGAATGGTGTTGCGATGCGGCGTCTTAATCGAGAAGGGTGCCTGCATGCCGTCACGACGCAGCCGATCGGCCAGGCGTGTCAGCAGGTACCGAGCGCGTTCCTCGCCCTCACGATCCAGGACCGACTCCAGGGAATCCAGCCATTCCGTGGTTTCGACCGGATCGAAATCTTCTCTTGCCTCCAGACTCATAGACGTCTCTCCGAGTGACAATGTGATGTCAGATGGCCCCAGGCGGAAGAACGCCGGAGCGGATTGCACTACTGACGATCAGGGGAATGTCAGGCCGCGATGCGGCTGTTGTAGTCATTTTACAGAAGCGCATACAACGAATGGCGTAGAACATACCGTAAAGTGGTCTTCCTGCCAATCGAAACGGAATGGAATTTTTTTCCACAATTTGACTATTGCATTGCAACACAAGCTGTTACGTGCCTCGCCGATAGTTTCAGTCGAAAATGTCTCGAATGTAATAAAACTACCGTATGATCACTCTGCGCCCGGTTTCGCCCCTCGTCGTGTCGATCAACCCAACGCTTTGAGACACTGGCGGAAATAGGCCCAATCGAAAGCCGGGCCGGGATCGTTCTTGCGCAGCGGAGCGACTCTTGCATGGCTGGTGATGCGTGCGTAGTTCATGTCAGGGTAGTTTAGCTTGAGAGCCTTCGTGACCGCGGCAAGCGTGCGGTACTGGGCGTCACGATAGGCACGAATCTCGTCGCCTTCCAGCTCGATGCCCACGGTGAAGTCGTTCAACGCCCGCCGTATCCGTCCCTCATCGATCCAGCAGGAACGACCGGCATGCCAGGCACGCCGGTCGAAAGGCACGAACTGCACGCATTCACCGTCGCGCCGAATCAACAGGTGGGCGGAAACCCGCAGTTGCACGATACTCGGAAAGAAGGGGTGGGCAGCGGCGTCCAGCGTGTTGGTGAACAGCCGCTCGATGTGCTCGCCGCCGAATTCGCCGGGCGGCAGGCTGATCGAGTGCAGCACCACCGCCGATACCTCACCTTGCGGACGCGCATCCTGATTGGGCGACACCACGCGCCGGACACCCTCCAGCCAGCCTTCCTCGATTCTCATCTCGCTCCCCTGACGTCGCGGACCTGGATTCCCTATAATGACGGTCCCGACGCTCCATGAACATGAAAAGGCCCGCCATGCATTACCAGGACGCCCTAGTCGAAGCGATTCGCGAAGCCGCCGCTCACCTGCTGGCCGAGGACGTGGGCCCTGCCGACATCACCGCGCAGCTGATTCCCGAGTCGCAGTGGGCGAAGGCCCGGGTCATCACCCGCGAGCCGGCCATTCTGTGCGGCGTGGCCTGGGTCGAGGAGATCTATCGCCGCCTCGATCCTACCATTCAACTACGCTGGAGCGCCGCGGACGGCGACCGCCTCGAGGCCGACCAGTGCTTCCTCGAGATCGAAGGTCCCGCCCGCCGGGTGCTGACCGGGGAACGCGCGGCGCTCAACCTGCTGCAGACGCTCTCCGCCACTGCCACCCGCACCCGCCGCTACGTCGATCTGCTCGAGGGCACCGGCGTGCGTCTGCTCGACACCCGCAAGACCCTGCCCGGTCTGCGCCTGGCACAGAAGTACGCGGTGACCTGCGGCGGCGGGCACAACCACCGGATCGGGCTGTACGACGCCTTTCTGATCAAGGAGAACCACATCGCCGCCTGCGGCGGTATCGCCGCTGCCGTCAAGGAGGCGCGCAGCATCGCCCGCGATCTGCCGGTGGAAGTGGAGGTGGAAAACTTCGATGAGCTCGATCAGGCACTGGCGGCCGGTGCCGATATCGTCATGCTCGACAATTTCACGCTGGACGACATGCGCGAGGCGGTGAAGCGCAACGCCGGCCGGGCGACCCTGGAAGCCTCCGGCAACGTTGATGAGACCACCCTGCGCGAGATCGCCGCTACCGGCGTCGATTGCATCTCCAGCGGCGCCCTGACCAAGGACGTCAAGGCGATCGATCTGTCGATGCGTATCACGGCACTCGAAGAACGTTAAGTCTCGACGGCGGCGAGGGGCTTCTCCAGCCGCTGCCGCTCGAGCCTCACGCCTTCCCTCGTCACCCACTCGACGCCGAGGTCCCGCCAGCCGCGCCGCAGCAGGCTTTCGGCCAGCATGCGGCTGGCATCGTAGGCTTGTCGTCCGCACCACCCTAAAGTTCCTTTAGCTCTTGCCGATTAAACCTTGGATGCCGAATGTCCGCATCCAAGGAAAACGATCGCAAGGAACTGATATGCAGTTACACAAAAAGCCGCTGGTGGTAGCCATTGCCGCCACCTCACTGGCTAGTACGCAGATAGCCGCCGCTGGGACAGACGAGAGCTGGTTCAGCTACACAGAATGGGACGAAGGCGGAAACGAGCTCTATATCGGCCATGGCACGGGTGGGTACAGTATAGAGACAGATGTTCCTCTGTTCTTGGTGGTGGGTAGCGGTGCCAGCGAGCCTTACGTCTCTCAAAACCCTGGCTCCATTCATGCCGATGATAACGATGCCGTTACCATTGATGGCAATTGGGAATCCGCCATACTGGCTAATAGCAGCACAGTTTCTGCTCAAGGAATTACCACTCCTGACTTTTTCCCACTTGGCCTCAGCCGTGACGAACTGAATGCCTTGCTCGCAGAGGAGGGGGGTGCCCGTACAGAACTGTTGTTCGTAGAACGCGACGAGAAAATCGTGGGATGGCGTAGCAACGCCATTTATGTCAAGGGGGGCGAACTAGTTGGGCTATCAGCCCATGGCGACGAAGCCGAGCGGCTGGGTACGCTAGCGCCCTTCGAAGCTGATGAGCGAGTCTTGATCTTCAATACAGGCGAGATCAAAGCTGATGGGCACGGTATCGCGGTACTCGGCGACATGCCGGATATCGATGATGATTGGCGCCCTGTACTGCGGGGCAATATCTCCAACCGTGGTGGCTTAATTCATGCTGATAATGGCTATGCCGTTGTGATGACGGATGCTGATCTGCATGGGGACATTGTCAACACAGGGGAGCTAAGGGGGCGCTCCGGCGCCATTGCACTGCTCAATGGCAGCCGAATGACAGGCAATATTCACAACCATGGGGTGCTGACGGGGGTCGTAAGCAGTGCCGTTGTGCTGGATGGCGCTGAGTTCAATGGCCATATCACCAACTATGAAGACGGTGAAATTCATGGCTTCAACCAGCCTGCCATCGCTGTTCGCAACTCCACTGGAAATATCGGGATCGACCAGCGTGGCACCCTCCATGCTTACCGCTACTTGGATGCCCTTGGCTCTGAAACGGAACTTGGACAGGCCATGTATCTGCAGGGCCAAAACATCCATGCCCGCCTCTCCGATGGCAGCGTAATCGGTGATATCGACCTCGACGGCGCTACCATGACCCTAGCCGGTGGTGAATACCGGGGCACCATCACTAACCGTGGTGGTATTTTTGTGGTTGATGGCATTCATGCCATCGACGGCAACTATGAGCAGGACGGCGATGCGACCCTGCGCTTCTCCAGCCAACAGCTTAGTAGCCTGAGCGCCGAAAGGATCACCTTGGCCGATGGTTCTACCCTGGTATTTGGAAATGGGGAAGCCTATCGGGACGGCAAGCAACTAGTAGCTCTGATGGCTAATGAACTCGACTTCGACCTTACAGCCTTGAACCTTCAGACCGCCTCTGGACTGTATCGGGTAAGCAAGGTGGAGTTCAACGACGACGGCAGTCAGCTGTTAGTGACCTATGCGGGTCGCGATGGTGAAGAGATCGCACGTCGCGCTATAGAAGCAAGTAACGCTACGGCTGTCGGGGCACGTCAGCTGCTGGGACTCGGCAATGCCCTCAATCGCGTTCTTGCCAATAGCACCAACGAAGCTGCCGTGCTGGCATTGATCGATGCGGTTGGTGAGAGCGAACAGCTCGAGCAGTTGCTTCCCGACAGCAGCGGCGCAGTTGCCGGCGGTACCGCCTCCGCCAGCCAGACCAGCAGCAGCGCGGTTTCCGTGCGAGCCCGCGGCGTAGCCGCAGGAGACGCCGTAGCAAGCCACGGCATCTGGATTCAGGGGCTGTATGGCGAGATCGACCAGCGTGCCCGCGACGGCGTGGAAGGTTTCGATAGCGACACCCGCGGCTTCGTGCTGGGTGGTGATATCGAGACGCACAACGGCAGCGTGCTCGGTTTTGCCTGGTCGCGGACCAGCACCGATGTGGATGGCAAGAATGGCCTGGTTCGCAGTGAAATCGACTTCGACCAGCTCACTGCCTATTCAGGTCGCGCCTATGGCAACTGGCTGTTCGATGCCCAGCTGGCCTACGGCTGGGGCGATAACGAGACCTCGCGCCGGGTGCTGGGCAACACCGCCCGCGCCAATTTCGACAGCAAGCAGTTCAGCGCCGTGGCTGCCGCCGCCTATGAGCACCGGCTCGATAGCACTACGCGCCTGACGCCGCGTATCTCTGCGACTTACGCCAATCTGGAGCTGGACGCCCATGAGGAGAAAGGTGCTGGCGCACTCAACCTGCGCCAGGATAAGCAGCGGATCGAGCGTTTGGAGCTGGGCCTGGAAACCGAGCTTGCGCACACTATGCCGCTGGGCGCTCTGATGGCCGAACCCCGACTCACCCTAGGTGCCTACCACGACTTCCAGGACAAGGCGCGCAGCACCACTACCGCCTTTACCTTCGCCCCGGAAGAGACCTTCATCGTGGAGGGACCGAAGCCTGATAAGACCCGCTACAGTGCGGGCCTGGGGATTGACCTCTTCAGCGAAGGGGGCTTCACTACCTCGGCGGACTACGCCTACGGCTGGTCGAGCAGCATGAGCTCGCATGCCGGCAGCCTGCGGATACGCTACGACTTCTAAGCGACCCGGGTACGACGACGGGCGCCGATCATGGCGCCCGTCCTATGCCCTTCCCTTGCTTCCATCAGGCTGTCTCAGTTCGCCTTGCAGCTCTCCCAAGAGGCAAGGATGCGTGGCCAGTCGACTCGCCACGGCCCCGTATGCTCCACTCCTTCGAGCACCTGATGCGCCTGACAGCGCCCTCCACGAGCCTCAAGCATGCGCTCGGTCAATTCGAAAGGTATGGTGCGATCAGCACCACCGCTCAGGCTCCATAGCGGCACTTCTGGCATCGCTGCCGGAACATGCTTTGGCGGCGGCAACCGGTGATGCTCGGCAAACAGTGCGTCATGCAGGTTACCTGCCACCGATACCACGCCTTCGGCGTTCGCTAGATGAGGTACCAACTGCAACGCCAGATGTGCACCACCGGAAAATCCCACCAGCCGAACCGGTTGGTCGCCAGCTATCGTCTCGATGGCCTCCAGCAGCCATCGCTGTGCCTGCACGCCGTAGCGCTCATCGGTCCATATCGCTGGCCGGCAGCCATCCGGCAGCAATACGAACCATTGGCAAGGCCGTGCGAGATACGCCACCCGGGGGGAGTCATCCTCTGCAGCCAGCCAAAGAGCAACGGGGGTGTGTGGCGTCGGATTCGGGCTGGGCACACCGCCACGCAGCCAGGCATTGCCATCCCCTTCCAGATAGAAGTGCCAGGGGATAGTCTCGATATCGCCAGAACTCTCGCGCACCCATGCCCTGAGCGGAGTTCCCAGCTCTACGGGGGCAAACCCAGATTGTATCAATGCTTCCAGCGGTGGAGAGCGTTGCATACCTTCATCAAGGGTCGTACAGCTTGCCAGCCAAGAACATAGCAGCGCCATGGCCAGGTGGCTCCAACCACTCCTCGCCCGTCCAAGACTCAAAGGCGTGCTCCCTCGTTACAAACACACGGAAAAGATGATCGAATGACTCTGCTTCAGGCAACCGGGCATCTTTTTCTCAAGGTGAAACGCCACCGGCTCGATTGCATCTCCAGCGGCGCCCTGACCAAGGACGTCAAGGCGATCGATCTGTCGATGCGTATCACGGCACTCGAAGAACGTTAAGTCTCGACGGCGGCGAGGGGCTTCTCCAGCCGCTGCCGCTCGAGCCTCACGCCTTCCCTCGTCACCCACTCGACGCCGAGGTCCCGCCAGCCGCGCCGCAGCAGGCTTTCGGCCAGCATGCGGCTGGCATCGATGGTGGCACGGCCATGGCCGTGCTCCAACAGCATCCGCTCGGCATACAGCAGCAGCGTCGAGCCGATGCCGCGCCGCGCCAGTGAAGGCCAGACATACAGGGTATGGATATGGCCGCCGGGCACGTCGAGTTCCAGGAACCCCACGCAGCGCCCGTCGCAGGTTGCCACCAAGGTGGTGTAAAGCGCCTGGCGGGCGGCCCATACGCTGCCCTCTCGTGGCATCGTCGCTGCCCACGCTTCGCGCTCCACCACGCTGTAGTGCGTGGCCGCGCCCTGCATCACGGCGTGATGGAATACCTCGGCCTGATCGGCGCCATCGCGGGCCTTGGCCTGGCGATAGAGGATCCGCGGCGAGCGGGTCGCCGCGGACGGCGAATCGTTCGGGGTCGTCGTTTCCATCTCTACTCGTGTCTCGCGTGACTGTTACGGCATGCAGAGTACACAAGCTCGCCGCTGGGGCCAATGGCAGGCATAATCTGCGCCATGACCCGCCCACTCCACCCCATGGAAAGCTACTCGATGAAGCCCATCGGCTACATCGAAAGCGATTTTCCCGACAAGTTCGGCGTACCGCGCCAACCCGGCCTGGCCGCGGCGGCACGCGCCAGCCTGATCCTCGTCCCGCCCTATGACGACCCGCTTGCCGTACGCGGCCTGGAGGCCTTCAGCCATCTGTGGCTGACCTTCGTCTTTCATCACAGCCCAACGCGCTGGACACCCCTGGTGCGCCCGCCACGGCTCGGCGGCAATGCCAAGGTCGGCGTGTTCGCCAGTCGCAGCACCCATCGCCCCAACCGCCTGGGACAGTCGCTGGTGAAACTATGTGGGGTCGACATAGGTGGGATCGACATAGCTGGGATCGACAATCGAGCGGGAGTGCGTCTGGCCCTGACGGGCTGCGATCTGATCAGCGGCACGCCAGTGCTCGACATCAAGCCCTACCTGCCCTGGGCGGAGGCGCTGCCCGATGCCCGCGCCGGCTACGCCCCCGACCCGCCGCCGCAGCTGGCGGTGCGTTTCAGCGCTGCAGCCGAAGCGACGCTGGCCACGCGCGAGGATGCCGCCTCGCTGCGTGAGCTCATTCGCCAGGTACTGGCCCAGGACCCTCGCCCCGCCTACCGCAAGGGCGTCGAGGAACGGCTCTACGGCGTGCGGTTGCGCGACGTCGACGTGCGCTTTCGCAGCCTCGACGATGACGGTATGCCAATGATGGAAGTGGTGGAAATCGTGCCGGCTTGAGGTCGCCAACGACGAAGGGCCCCGCAGGGCCCTCCGGAAGCAACAGGCGCATTTGTAACGATCAGTCGAACTCGACGCCGATGCGACGGCCCACCTCTTCGTAGGCCTCGATCACGCCGCCGAGGCCTTGGCGGAAACGGTCCTTGTCCATCTTGTTGCGGGTTTCGGCATCCCACAGGCGGCAGCCATCCGGCGAGAACTCGTCGCCCAGCACGATCTGGCCCTTGAACAGGCCGAACTCGAGCTTGTAATCCACCAGCAGCAGGCCGCCGTCGGCGAACAGCTGCTTGAGCACCTCGTTGACCTTGAAGGTCAGCGACTTCATCTCGGCGAGCTGTGCGGGCGTGGCCCAGCCGAAGGTCTCGGCCAGTGACTCGTTGATCATCGGGTCGTGCAGCGCGTCGTTCTTGAGGAACAGCTCGAAGGTGGGCGGCGTGAGCTCGCGCCCCTCCTCCACGCCGAGGCGCTTGACCAGACCGCCGGCGGCGATGTTGCGCACCACACACTCCACCGGAATCATCTCGAGCTTCTTGACCAGACTCTCGGTGTCGGAGAGACGCTTCTCGAAATGGGTGGGAATGCCCGCCGCAGCCAGCTTCTCCATGATGAAAGCGTTGAAGCGGTTGTTGACCATGCCCTTGCGTGCCAGCGACTCCATGCGCTCGCCATCGAAGGCGCTGGTGTCGTCACGGAAATGCAGGACGAGCAGATCGGGATCGTCGGTGGCGTACACCGATTTGGCCTTGCCGGCATAGAGTTCTTGACGCTTTTCCATGGGGGTCTCCAGAAGGTGAAGGCAATGACCTTAGCGTGGCAATTCAGCGGATCGCCTGCCACTGCAACCCGCTGTCCTGGGCGGCAATCGTCAGGCGTGATGCATCGCCGTCGAGCAGCGGCGTGAGTGCCTCGAGGGCCAGCTCGGGGCGGTTGTTGTGTTCGGAAAGGTGCGAGCAGACGATGCGCTGCAGGCGATCGAGCCCCAGGTGTCGCAACAGCGCCGCGGCCTGAACGTTGGCCAGATGCCCCCAGTTACCGCCCACGCGCCGCTTGAGCTGCGGCGGATAGGGGCCAACCTCGAGCATATGGCGATCGTGGTTGCACTCGAGAATGAGGGCGTCGCAGCCGCGGAATGCCTCGATGACGTGCTCGGTGGGATGCCCCAGATCGGTCAGCACGCCCAGGTGGCAGCCACGGGATTCGAAGCGAAACTGCACCGGCTCGCGGGCGTCGTGGGGTACCGTGATCGGGTCGATCACCAGGCTCTTCACGGCAAAGCGCGACTGTGGCGTGATCCAGTGACGCTGGGGCACCTCGCCGAGGCGTCCGGAGAGCCAGGTACCCGGCGTGAGGTAGACCGGCACCCCATGGCGGCGTGCCAGCGGCCCCACCCCGCGCAGGTGATCACCGTGCTCATGGGTGACCAGCAGCGCATCGAGCTGGCGCGGATGCATGCCAAGGCGCGCCAGGCGCCGCTCGGTCTCGCGCAGGCCGAAGCCGCAGTCCACCAGCACCGAGGTCTCGCCGTCGCTGACCAGGGTCGCATTGCCCTTGCTGCCGCTACCGAGCGAGGCAAAACTGAGCTTGCCTGGTGTGGGAAGCGGCACGCTGGCGTCGCCTTGCGGCATCAGCGCAGCAGGCCCGACACCCGCTCGAGCAGCTCGCGGGCGTCCTCTTCGCTGAAGCGCCGCTCGCTCTCGTTGACGGCCCGCAGCGTGGTGCGCTCGGGGCCCTCGGCCTCGAGCACCAGACGAATCTCCTGGGGCATCTGGCGCACGTCGGGGCTCAAGGCGATCTGCAGGAAGCCGCGGCCACGCTCCGAGACGGTCATGTAGTTGACCAGGAAGTCGTGCTGCTGCGGGTTCTGCTCGAGCAGCTCGCGCCGCCCCTCGACGGCAAAGTCGGCCTGCAGCTGGTGGTTCAGCTCGGCCCACACGCGGTCGACGTCGAGCGGAATGCGCACCACCCATTCGCCGCTGGACAGCTGCTCCAGTCTCAGGCGGTCCTCGCTGGCGATCTGCTGCCCGGCAAGTGAAGCGGCGCTGGCGGTGGCGCTACGGGCACTGAAGTGCTGCTCCAGCGCATCCAGACAGGCGGCCACCGGGCGGCCGTTCAGGTCGCAGCGCACTTCGCTGTCGCCGGCGCGCAGCCCTTGCCGCACGCTCAGTCGTCCCTGGGCGGTTTCCAGCACGCCGCGCGCATCGTCGCTGGACTGCACCTGCAGACCGCGAGCGCGGGTGAAGTCCTGTAGCTGGGGCCACACCATGACCGGGTCGGACGCTACCACCAGCCACTGGTCGTTGCCGATTTCACGCCGCTCGACGAAGTCGCGCTCCACCGCACCGCCAGAGGTCAGGCGCGTGGGGCTGGGAGCACGGAAACGCTCATCGCTGGGGCGCAGACTGCCCTGTGCTTGCGGCACCGGCATGGCATCGCGATAGCGCTGTTCGTTGCGCCCCTCGGGCAATACCAGAGGCGCACTGCGCTGGGCGCTCACGTAGTCGATGTTGCGGTCGTCGTAGAAGCCTTCGCGGGCGCAGCCGGCAGTGACCAGGGCGGCCACGGCCACCAGCGGCATCCATTTCAGCGCAGAATTCATGCAGTCACCTTGCAGTCAGGTTCTCAGGGCGGCGGGGCTTCCCACTCGCCTCAATCGTCGATCACGCCGGCCAGTTGCAGGGCCTCGTCCACCGTCGCATGGTACTTGCCGGACAACCAGGTGAGAGGCAGACGAATGCCCTGGTCGATCAGGCCCATGCGGTGCAGTGCCCATTTAACCGGTATCGGATTGGACTCGATGCCCAGGTTGGTATGCAGCGGCATCAGTCGGGTGTTGATCTGATGCGCACGGTCGGCATCGCCCGCGACCGCTGCCACGCACAGCTCATGCATGGCCTTGGGCGCCACGTTGGCGGTGACCGAGATGTCGCCGTTGCCGCCCATGAGCATGAATTCGCAGGCGGTGCTGTCATCGCCGGAGTAGAGCATGAAACCGCTGCCCTTGAGCCGTGAAATGAGGTCTTCGGCGCGCTCCAGGTTACCGGTGGCATCCTTGAGGCCAATGATGTTGTCGACCTCGGCCAGGCGCATCACGGTCTCGTTGTAGAGATCGGAGCAGGTGCGACCGGGCACGTTGTAGAGAATCACCGGCAGGCGGCTACCCTCCGCCACGGCCTTGAAGTGGCGGTAGAGGCCTTCCTGGGTCGGCTTGTTGTAGTAGGGGCACACCGAGAGGCAGTAATCGGCACCCACTTCGCTGGCATAGCGAGCCAGCTCGACGGCCTCGGAAGTGGCGTTGGCCCCGGTGCCGGCGATTACCGGAATGCGACCGTCGACCTCTTCCACCACGGCGCGAATCACGTCGAAGTGCTCGGCGAACGACATGGTGGTGGGCTCACCGGTGGTGCCGGCTGCCACGATGCCGTCGGTACCGTTCTCCAGGTGGAAGTTCACCAAGCGGCGCAACGCCTCCCAGTCGATATCGCCATTGGCCTTCATCGGCGTCGCCAGGGCGACGATACTGCCAGTGATCATCCTCTCGTTCCTCTACGCAATAGCACGCAATAGCGCTCTGCCGCACCCGAGGGTCATGTTTCGACATGGCCACGAGCAAAAGGTAAATGGTACTCAGGCCGCACAGGCCTGTACAGCACGCCGACGGGCTCTTTGACAGCGAACGCCGAGCTGCGTGTAATGAAACGCTTTCCAACGACCACAGGAGGCGTCATGACGCTTGCCATCGGACAGCCCGTCCCCGACTTCACCGCCCCCGCCACCGGCGACACCACCCTCTCCCTCGGCCAGTTCAAGGGGCGTCAGGTCGTGATCTTCTTCTACCCCAAGGCCAGCACGCCCGGCTGCACCACCGAGGGTGGCGATTTCCGCGACCGCAAGGCCGACTTCGACGCCGTGGACACGGTCATCCTCGGTATCTCCCGCGACGGCATTCGCGCCCAGGAGAACTTCAAGACCAAGCAGGCCTTCAACTTCGAGCTGATTTCCGACAAGGACGAGGAAGTCTGCAAGCTGTTCGACGTCATCAAGCTGAAAAAGCTCTACGGCAAGGAGTATCTCGGCATCGAACGCAGCACCTTCCTGATCGACGCCGAGGGCAAGCTCGCCCGTGAGTGGCGCAGCGTCAAGGTCAAGGGGCACGCTCAGGAGGTGCTGGAAGCCGCCCGGGAGCTCCACGCCAGCAAGTGAGACAGCGCACGGGGCGTTTTGCTCCGCCCGGCCGGTGGCCGGGCGGACAGTGGCTGCCCATTACTCCTCGGTGGATTGCTCCAGCTCCACCGATTGCTGTGAGTCGTGGTATTGGCGAATGCCCCTTGGCCAGGCATAGACCAGCGCCTTGAGCAGCGTCGCCAGCGGAATGGCGAAGAAGATGCCCCAGAAGCCCCAGATGCCACCGAAGAACAGCACGGCCACGATGATCGACACCGGATGCAGGTTGACCGCCTCGGAGAACAGGATCGGCACCAGCACGTTGCCGTCCAGCGCCTGGATCACGCCGTAGGCGATCAGCACGTAGAGGAACTGCTCGCTCATGCCGAAATGGAACCCCGCCACGGCGGCCACCGGCAAGGTGGCCACGGCGGCACCGATATAGGGCACCAGCACCGAGAAGCCCACCAGCACGGCCAGCAGCGCCGAATAGGGCAGGCCGAAGAAGGCGAAGGTGAAGAACGACACCGTGCCGACGATGATGATCTCGACGAACTTGCCGCGTACGTAGTTGGCGATCTGGGTGTCCATCTCCTGCCAGATGCGCGTCATCAGGGTACGCTGCTGCGGCAGCAGCGAGAGGGTGAAATCGACCAGTTGCTCGCGATCCTTGAGCAGGAAGAATACGAGGATCGGCACCAGTACCAGATAGATGATCAGCGCCAGCACGTTGCCCAGCGAGGCCAGCGAAAGCGTCAGGGCACGCTGACCGAACTGGGTCAGTTCACGCCCCGCCACCGCGATCCACTCCTGCACCTGGTCCGGCGTGACCAGAGTGGGATAGCGCTCCTGCACGTCATCGAGCCAGCGCTGCCCGCTGGCCACGATGCGTGGCGTCTCCTGCACCAGCCCCACGAGCTGATTCCATATCAACGGCATCAGGATGAACGCCAGGGCCAGCAGCACGCCGATGAAGGCCAGGAAGATCAGCGTCACGGCCAGCAGATGGGGCACGCCTCGCCGGGTCAGGGCATTGACCCCACCCTGCAGCAGGAAGGCGATCACCAGCGCCGTGAGGAAGGGCGCCAGCATGCGGCCGAACAGGATCACCACGGCGAAGCCGAGCACCAGCAGGACCAGCAGGATCACCGCCTCCTCGTCCGAGAAGTAGTGTTCGATCCAGCCCTTGAATACCTCACGCAAGGTCATGAAGCGAGCTCCTCGCCCTTGCGCAGCCAGTAGTGGTAGACCTCGCCGCGCTCTTCACGCTGCAACAGTTCATGAATGCTGTTGTCGGCAAAGGTCTCGAAATCGCGCCAGGAGCCGGCATCGGTCGCCATGATCTCGAGCACCTGGCCGGCCTTCAGCCGGGCCAGCGCCTGCTTCGCCTTGAGCAAGGGTAGCGGACAAGGTAGACCGCAGGCATCGAGTACATCATCTGGTTGCACAGCCATGTCGTCTCCCGGGAAAATGCCGATGGTTCACGCTGCCTTGCAGGAAAGCGTAAAACCCTTGAGATTTAAAGGCACTTTGCAGGCCGAATCAATGTCGGAGAGAAACCGACCGACGCTTCGAACGAGACTGGCACATGCTGCGCAAGACCCGAACCTGCCTGACCGCTGGCGCTGCCGCCCTGACGCTGGCCTTGACCCTGGCCGCCCCGGTCACCGCCACGGACGACTATGGTCTACCCAGCCTGACCGGCACCAGCCAGGCCATGACCGGCGAGGAGTTTCGCCTGGGACGCGCCTGGCTGCGCCAGTTCCATGCCCGGGCCCCGATCTGGCAGGACCCCATCGCCCAGGAGTACGTGGAAACGCTGCTGAGCCGGCTGCTGCCCCACAGCGGCCTCTCCGATACCCGCTCGGTGGTAGTGCTGGTGGACAGCCGTACGCTCAATGCCTTTGCCGTGCCGGGCGGGGTCATCGGCGTCAATGCCGGCCTGTTCGCCTTCGCCGATGAGGAGGATGCGGTCGCCTCGGTGCTGGCCCACGAGTTGGGCCACCTGTCGCAGCGCCATTATGCCCGCGGTCAGGCGCGCGCCGAGCAGACCCAACTGCCGGCCATGGCGGCGATGCTGGCCGGCATGCTGATCGCCGCCAGCGGTGGCGGCGATGCCGGTATCGCCGCCGCCATGGGCTCCCAGGCCGCCTTCATTCAGGATCAGCTGGCCTACTCGCGGCGCTTCGAGCAGGAGGCCGACCGCCTCGGCCTGCAGACCATGGCCCAGGCCGGCTTCGATCCCGAAGCCATGGTTCGCATGTTCCGCGCCATGCAGCGCCAGGTAAGCCTCCAAGGTGGCAATCCACCGGAGTTCCTGCTCACCCACCCGCTGACCGAATCGCGTATCAGCGACGCCGAATCCCGCGCCTCTCAGCTCGAAGCCATCCGCCCCCGCGAGGGCGACCCAAGCTATCACCTGGTGCGCGCCAGGGCACTGCTGACGGTGAATCAGCGCGACCCGCAGCAGGCGGCGACTCGCCTGGCCCAGAGCGACGCCCCGCCAGCTGTGCGGCGCTATCTGGATGCGCTGATCGCCGCGCACAACGGCCAGACCGATACGGCCCTCAGCCAGCTCGATGCCATCGCCCGGGAATTGCCCGACCTGGCCATCATCCCGGCCAGCGCCGCCGACGTCGCCTTCCAGGCCGGCCGCTACGACGACGCCATCGAGCGCAGCCGACGCATCCTGCGGCTGATGCCGGGTCACATGCCGGCCACCCGCACCCTGGGCGAGGCGCTGCTGCAGCGCGAGCCCAACGAAGCCTATCGCATCCTGCGCGACCTCTCCGAGCGGCGCCCCGAGGATCCACAGGTCTTCGCCCTACTCGCCGAAGCCGCCGGACGCAGCGGACGCGAGGCCTGGGGCCATCTGGCCCGGGCCGAGCACATGCAGCTCACCGGCGACATCCAGCGGGCCATTCGCCAGCTCGACGTGGCACGCCAGGTTGCCGAGCAGAGCGGCGACGGCAACGCCCTGGCGCGCATCGAGCAGCGGCGCGAGGCCTTTGTGGGGTATCGCGAGACAATGGAAAAATTTAGGTAACGAAAAGGCCCGCGCTGGATGGCGCGGGCCTTGAGGTTCCTAAGGCAGAAAGCTGCCTCTTTTACTTCTGGAAGTTGAGCATGCGCTCCAGCGGCTTGAGCGCGGCCCGGCGCAGCTCGGCGTCGACGAAGATCTCGCCGCTGCCGTCGCGCAGGGCGCCGGCCAGGTTGTCGAGGGCATTCATCGCCATCCACGGGCAGTGGGCGCAGCTCTTGCAGGTCGCGCCGTTGCCGGCGGTAGGCGCCTCGAACAGGGTCTTCTCGGGCACCATCTGCTGCATCTTGAAGAAGATGCCGCGGTCGGTGGCCACGATCAGCTTGTCGTTCGGCAGCTCCTTGGCCGCCTTGATCAGCTGCGAGGTCGAACCGGCCACGTCGGCCAGCGCCACCACCGAAGCCGGCGACTCGGGATGTACCAGCACGGCGGCGTCGGGATAGAGGGCCTTGAGGTCCTCGATGCCCTTGGCCTTGAACTCCTCGTGGACGATGCAGGCACCGTCCCACAGCAGCATGTCGGCGCCGGTCTTCTGCTGGATGTAGCCGCCCAGGTGCTTGTCCGGTGCCCACAGGATCTTCTCGCCGCGCGCTTGCAGGTGCTCGATGACGTCCACCGCGATGGAGGAGGTCACCACCCAGTCGGCGCGCGCCTTGACCGCCGCCGAGGTGTTGGCATAGACCACCACGGTGCGGTCGGGATGCTGGTCGCAGAAGGCGCTGAACTCGTCGGCCGGGCAGCCGATGTCGAGCGAGCAGGTCGCTTCCAGGGTGGGCATCAGCACACGCTTCTCTGGCGACAGGATCTTGGCCGTCTCGCCCATGAAACGCACGCCGGCCACCACCAGGGTGTCGGCGTCGTGACGCGCACCGAAGCGGGCCATCTCCAGCGAGTCGGCCACGCAGCCACCGGTCTCCTCGGCCAGCTGCTGAATCGCATCGTCGGTATAGTAGTGAGCGACGAGTACTGCGTTATGCAGCTCGAGCAGACGCTTGATCTCGTCGATGCGGGCCTCGTCCTCGGCCGGAATGCGGGTCGGACAGTAGGCGCGGGCGAGGTGTTCACGCACCTCGATTCGGGAAGTCATGATCGTCATCGTGTCTACCACCGTGACTGGCAGGGGCTCCCCCTGCGTGTACCGGGTGCACCGTGAACCGTACGCTCCGTACGGGCGATGCGCCTGAGGCTGTCGTCGGCGTCTCTCGCCATCGCAGCCCATCACTCTATTCTACACCACCTCTTCGTCTACACCACCTCTTCGCCTACATCACACTAGCGAGGATCGAGGCATGACAAAAACGCCCCCGACTCGAAGAGCCGGGGGCGTGGAATCTGGTGGGTCGTGTAGGATTCGAACCTACGACCAATTGGTTAAAAGCCAACTGCTCTACCAACTGAGCTAACGACCCAGCACTTGCAAACAAGCTTCCAGGTCCGGAATGGTGGGTCGTGTAGGATTCGAACCTACGACCAATTGG
>MTEX01010921.1_pt2 | contig 24567 bp, 25 predicted proteins | sample 1042691 | NCBI WGS metagenome assembly MTEX01 (sample SAMN06185810, study PRJNA358809) | soil metagenome | isolation source: soil biostimulated with molasses as carbon source | place: India | collected 2015-05-23
CGTTCATGAAAGGGCAACGCGGTATCACCCTGATCGAACTGATGATCGTCGTCGCGATCATCGGCATTCTGGCGACCATCGCCTTACCGATGTACACCAACCACCAGTCACGCTCCAAGGCAGCGGCCGGCTTGCTGGAGATCAGCGCGCTGAAGACGGCGATGGACCTGCGGTTGAATGATGGGAAGGATGTTGCGGATGTAGCCGCGCTGGGTGGCCAGCCAGCGACGTCGCACTGTGCAATCACGGCTAGCGGCAAGGCGGCGGATGGCAGCGGGAGCATCGTTTGCACGCTGGTGGATGCGCCGGCCACTGTGCTGGGCAAGGCACTGACCCTGACGCGTTCGGCTAGCGGGTGGGCGTGTACGACCGACATCGAGGAAGACCTGGCGCCGAAGGGGTGCAAGGCGCCTTGAGGGTAGGGCAATAAACTAGCGGAAACAGGGGTTTGCGTAACGGGGGCGAGCAGTGGTACGTTGCGCTACACGCCGGTGTAGCTCAGTCGGTAGAGCAGCGCACTCGTAACGCGAAGGTCGCAGGTTCGATTCCTGTCTCCGGCACCATCCAGCTGTTCCGATACGTCTCTCCTTGTACACGGAACCCCCTGAAAGCCCGCCAAGTGCGGGCTTTCTTGTGGAGAGGTGCTAGGCGAACGACGCCACTGATTGGGCTTTGCTCAAGCGCATAGTAGGTTTTCAGTTTTCTTCGTAATGGATGGCCGCCCATGCGCTGTGCCAGCCTAGCTTTGACCGCAGCCGTTACCCTTTCTATTGCCGGGTGTTATTCGCCCGGTGAGCTGATCCAGAAGGGGCCAACCTATGCTGCTCAGACCCAAAAGTCTCCCAAGCAATATGCCTTGTGTGTTTTCCCTCAATGGCAGGAATCGAGGCCGGATGCGACCTTGAGCGAGACGGAGAACGGCTACAGGTTGTTGAGCGGGAACGACATGAACACCAATGAAGTTCTGCAGGTCAGCAAAACCGCCAAGGGGAGCGATGTAAAGTTCTATCAGCGCTCGTATCTCGATTTTGGGGCTGGCAAGGCGACGGCGTTGGAATCGACAAAGAACTGCCTGTGACTGTTAGTGCGCCACGAAATGCTACCTCACCGTTTTGTGGCGCGAGACAGACCAAACCGTCTCACTCGGACTATATCGTCTGTCTCGCAGAGCTGGCGCCAGGTTGTGGGAGCGAGGTGGTGACCAATGCTGGTAACCACGCCTGGTAACCAGTCGGGCCTGGCTACCGGGAGGCGTTCCACGGCCACTACCGCGCAGGGGCAACCTTGACAATTGTTAACCGGTTGCTGGGTTGGCCATCCCCGTCCAGGGACTAACATTCGCCAACAGTGCAGGCGCCTGGAGGGCGGTGCTGGGCCACTCCGATGTCAACATTTGTCAACGTGTGGCCAAGCCCAAACTACGTCGAGTTGGAATGAATCCCGTCTGCATACCCGGTATGGTGGGCCTTGCGTCGAAGGTCGACGCGCTCATCAAAGAGGAAGTATGCTTCATGCAGGTAGTTATTCGTTGTAGCGCTTTGCTGGCGTTAGCATTTGTTGCGGGTTGCGCAGGTGGAAAATCTATCCCGAGAGATTCGGCTGTCGTTACCGTCTCTGCATATGGTCCTGACTTATTTGGCAAGCATGCTCATGGGGTGGGAGGCCGGATGGATGTCAAAGAGTCGTCCAGTGAGCCCACAAAACTCAGCTATCCGCCCATGAATCTTCGTGAGTGCAACCAGTCGAAAACAGTCTGCGCATTGGGCATTGGAGTAGTCGAGGGCACTGCTCAAGTAATTTCCTCGTCCGCAACTGGCGCAACAATTTCCCTGGACCTCACCTACCAAGTGGGGCGCAGCTACTCATTCAACGCCAATGGCCATAAATTCAAGCAGGAAATCCCGCCTGGTGTTCAGGCATTGCAGGGTCATGAAGCGATCTTGAAGACGATCGAGGTGGCCTATGGCGAGGTGGTTCATCTTCCGTTGCCATATGGTGTGGATGTGGCGGTGTGTGCTCAAAAGTACTATGCGGGAGAGATCACGCCAGATCGCAGCATCTGCCACGGGTACTGAGGGCAGCAAGCCTGCAGTCGTTCGCTCAGCCGTCACGTATCAGTACCCGCGCAGCTGAAGTCCGTAACGGCACGCAGCCGGGTACGCGCTGCTGGTACGCATTCTGCGCTGGTGCTGGGCCAGTTCGCACCGGTGGTTTGCACGCCCGGTTCGCAACCCCCATTACGCGAACCAGGTAACTACAATTGAACACCAATCTCTCCCGCGCATGAGGAGCATGTGTATGTGGGTTTTTGAGTTGACTGTGCCTGGCGTTCGCCTTGAGATGGAAGATCGTCAGTTGTCTTGGGAACTGGAGGGCCTGCTTCGGCACCTCGAAGGGAGTTTTTTTGAGGCCAATACAGCTCTGAACCTATTCCACCAAACCCGGACAATCGATTCCCAAAATTCGTCGTTCAGTCCCAACGACTGGGAGAGGGATAGGGCGCGCCGCAGTGAGATACAAGACGCGCTGACCAAAGCCAGGGGTGGTTTTAGTCATGACCACTACATGGAAACCTATTTCGAGGCTGAGGTTATTCATAAGCGGGAGAAATGGTCTCAAGGCCATATACCCCGGGAGTTGAAACACAATGTCGTTTTCATCTACGCCAGAGCTTTCCTCTACGCGATGGATGCGTTCGACAAATTCCTCACGGTTCTCAGCAAAACCACCGGCGCCCCCCCCAGAAATAGCCCAACTAAGCAACAAGATGAGTGAGCACTTTCCTGATTTGCGAGGTGTCAGGAATTCTGCTCAGCATCAGGAGGATCGAGCGAGGGGGCTCGGAGTGCGTGGGGCTAAAATAGATCTCAAGCCGATCGACAACACGTTAGTAAAAGCCCCGGGCGGGGTGTTGATGTTGAACTGTTTGAATGGATCAAAGTACGGCTCAACAATGGCTGACGGCCACTACGGCGAAGTTGATGTATCTCCCGAATCGATGGAGCGCCTACAGTCCGTGCTCATTGAGGTGCTGAATTGCTTCAACTGGAGCGGGCCCAAGCGGCACCTTCCTAGCGATTGACGAGCCATTCGTGATTGTCCTGGTTCGCGCATTTAATCTCCGGCGCCAGAGCGAACCTGGGCGGCCTGCCTGTTGAGAAATGTTGAGGTTGACAGGTAGCGTGGCACTCCGAAGTTGAACCTTTGGACTGTACGGCATCGCCTACCTCCGCTCGAGGTTGTCCACGCATGATCAGACTTTGGGTATTCTCCCCGGGAACGTGATCCTGACCTACCAAGCAAGGGTTACCCCAAAAGACGAAAAGGGAAAAGAAATGGGTGAAATAAATATCCCTCGCTCCCAGCAGGACGCTTTGAAGGCAGTCGATATTTCAGCGCTGGATAAGGCTATAGATGAATGCATTGCTGACGAGTCTTCTGCGGCTCTACAGCGCTTCCGGCTTTCGACCTGCGGCCCATATGTGGCGAACCATTTAAGGGTGTTTGAGCGAGCGGTGGCCAGGTGCGGTGACGCCAAGTCAGCTAAGAAACGTGCTGAAACTGAATATGAACTCCGTACTGCTGGCGATGATCTGGCACACGCGGTCTCGCAGATGAAGCACCGCCTGGAAGTCGAAGCGGAAGAAACTTTGCACTTCTACGTCGAAGACCAATTCATGCAGCCGACCTACTTCACCGAGAAATTGAGCGCTCAGGTCAGTTACCGCTGGCGTCGGTCGACTAGCGCTGGGTGGGAGTACGGGACGATTACCTTCACACACCAGGCATGCTCTCACCTCCGCTACGTGATGCCGAGCACCAACCGTAAGCCCAGCGCTGCCAAACAGAAGCAAGACGTCCAAGACAAGCTTAGAGGAGAGTGGGAACACCTGATGAGCCTGGGACTTCAGGCTGTCAGAGATTATTTCAGAGAGGGGCGGGATGGCGCTGAGATTCCTGAGACGTTCCATGTCAGGGCTGAGCGCGGGCTGAATAACTTCAGTGCGGACTTTTGGGCTGTATAGGTTCGAGACCTCGGCAAATATTGCCGAGGCCACGTATGGTAAGGCTGGTGTGGTTCCGGCCTAAACACTCAAAGTTTAAAAAAAGCGCGCGCTTTGGCTAGCTGCTCCTGAACATGGGCGGGTGTGCTCCCCTTCAGAATGCGCGTGATCTCCGCTTCGATGTCTGTCCACGATACGCTGTCGCGCTTGATGATTTTTCGCGCCTCGCGTGCTTTCTGCTCATCCATTGGGTGGCCAGAAAAACGCTTGTCTATGATGCCAAAAGATTGTTTTAGGTGGGTTTTCCACATACTGAGACCATCCTTTAAAAGAGAGTAGGATGCCATGTGCTGGGCAAAACGAAATCATGGCTCGTCGAGGTCGATATGATCAGCTTAGCGGCTCAGATAGCCAAACCCTCACCTTTAGCAACTTACGCGTCAGGAGAGTCAAATGATCGCTTTCGCGGATGACGATATTTTAGCGCTGGATGAGCGATTTGCCGCTGAGGGCATTCCGTTTCATGCCCGTCCACTTCGAGCGGCTACAGAGCTTCTCAGTGGGCAGCTCATGATTGATGTGCTCCGCCATCCTTGTGTCGAAGAGGTTCGACAAGCATATGCGCGGCTTATTCCTGAGGTGGAATTTACTTGGCCAGGCATGGGGACAGGCTTGGCTGCATCCGTTGACCGAGTGAAAAAGGTGATTGTTGGTGTCGCATTCGGGAGCGTTTGCGTCACCGTCTCTGAGGGATTGGGTTTCACTAGCCATGAAGAGTGGGAAGCTTGGTGTCGAGGTCGTGTTGATATTGCAACTCGATCTGCATTTGCTTTTGCAGACATGCACGACTTGGTGTACGGCATCGGACACTACTGTTCCCTCGAAAACGCCAAGACTTTCTGGGGGCTCGCGGCGGAACAACTTAGGCTTGTGGCAGAAAGCCTTTCTCAGTCAGGGGCAATTAGCAGTGCTGTGCTACAACCAATTTCCTTGGCCGTCGAACTGGCAATGAAAGGTACGCTGCTCCACTTAGGGACGCCTGAACGAGAACTAAGGAACCCCAGACTGTATGGCCACAATCTTAAAAATCTTGCCAAGACAATGATTGAGAAGATCCCTCACAGAGATGATGCTCTGCTGCTGGAAGGTTTGAGCCGGTTCCCCGACTATGTGGGTGACCGTTATCGGGAAACGACATTGGGCAGGATGGAGGTTATCGAGCTTGCCCTTCACGCGCAGTTCGTTTCAGCTTCTGCTGTACGTCGAGTTTCCGGAGAGGACTTGGCCATTCGGTTCGAGGAGAATTGGCCCGGCTCACGCTCGATGGTTTTCTCCAAGGAGAGTCAATCTTAGCCGAGTAGCTAAAGCCTCCGGATTTACGCGTCTGAGGCGGCTTGCGCCTAATCGTGAGCCCCGCATAGTACTGGTTTGGTTTTCGGCATGTTTTACCCAGCCTTTACCGAGTGTGAGACAGGTATGAGACAAAACCCGCATGGCCTAGGCGCCTGAGGCCACATGCCAGGCCGTTCCGGTAAAGGCTGGTGGCCGGCTCCGTCTCACATTGGCGTCGGAGAGAACCAAAATATGGCAAGGTTTGATTTGAGGATTAGCCAACAGGGATGGCCTTGACCACCTTAAACATGGTCATCATGTCGCCGGCCTTCAAAAATGCTAAGGACACAAAGATATAGGCGGCGAGCACTAGGCTACAGGTAAGCCATTGGAGGTAATTTCCTGTCCTTCTATGCCAGGGAAGACGTTCGGCAAAGAAGTACTGGGAAAGGTACCGGAAAGCTGTAGCCGCTCCTGTGAGCACTATGGCAATGCTCAGATAGATCAATGTGACACTGAGCGCCTCAAGCCCTTCAGGCTTTAAACCCGACCAAGCCGAACCGGCAAACGCTAGGAGGGCAGCAGCAGAGCCGCCAGAAATCAGCAGGCACGTCTTTAGGGCGTTGGCGCCAGCCTCTATTCCGGAGCGCACCATCTCCACCCCCCATTGATGAGTGTGCTCCTCCGACTGTAGGTATTGTTCTGGGCTTTGAAGCTGACCAGAATGCTTAAGCGCCTCTAGAAATCCTTCGAGGGAGTCGATGGTGACTGATGTATCGCCCAGGCCCTTGCGCTCGGTGAGTGCTTTCTGGATGACGTCGATCGTTTGGTGGCTGTCCATGAGAATTATGCTCGCGCCGCTGAGCGCTCTATCCTAGCAATACCTTCAAGGCAAAGCGCTAAAAGGTCGAGGGCAGGGGGCGGGAGGTGGCCAGATCGCAGCCCGGTTCTTCTACAGGCCCGGCTATATACAACCCCTAGCCATCGCTTAAACAATGGCTATACATGACCCCCTGGCATCGGCTTGGCTGCAACGTACATACCCGGAATTGCGGGCATGTAGTGGTGGGCAAAACCGACCGGAGGCTTGGGTTCACGCTGATAAGCGCCCGGTTCCCGATCATCGATAGTGTCTGCGTCGGGCAGGGCGAACAATCCGTCCACCCCGTGACCTACTCGTGGCAGGTGCCGCCCACCACCCCGCGGCGGGGTGGTGGATGGAGTCGCAAACAAGGGCGGGAGCGTGGGTACTTTTCGTTTTAGGTATATGTTTAGGTATACAGTGGTGGCTCCAGGCTATCCAGGTGCCTTATTTTGCTGGGGAAAAGGTGCCCGATTCGACTCCTGTCTCCGCACCAGTTCAGGTTCCAGCGAAGGCTACCAAAATCTCTGGAACCCCCGTAAAACCCGCCTTTTGGCGGGTTTTTTCGTTATGGCGCTTCGTCGGATTCCGACAGCTGCCAGCCGATTTTAGGGTGAGTTTATTGAGATGATTGTTACTAATTAGCCAGCAATCAGAGCGATGATCTTTAAAATTGTCACATACCTTTAGCAGGCAACTTTCAGTTTAGGGTTTGCCACTACCAAACAGATTACGACTTCAGTCAGCCTACGGGAGATCCGCGCCAGCAACGACCTGCCGATCTTCTCGACATCCGCTTGAGTCACCTCACATGGTGGAAGGCTGGGCATACACGTCTGGGCGGTGGAGTTGCCACAGGTAGTCAGGCCTATTGACCGGCGTGAAGCCGATCTTTTCATACAACCAGGGAGCAGTGGTGGTGGCCAGGAGGATGCGCCGCAGCGAACGGACCTCGGGTACTTCGAGCAACGTTTCCGACAAGCGCCGCCCCAGGCCCCGCCCCCGGTACGCTTCGTCTACGAAGACGTCGCACAGGTAACCGAACGTCGCGTAATCCGTGACCAGCCGGGCAAAGCCCACCTGCTTGTCCCCCTCGTAGGCACCCACGCACAGGCTGTTGTTGATGCTGGTTTCCACCCGCTCCCGGGAGATCCCGGCGGCCCAGGTAGAGGTGGTGAGGAAGCTGTGGACGTACGGAATGTCCAGGCGGTTCTTGTCCAGCGTCAGCGTGATGGTGTCCATGAAGCCCTTCCTTGAATGCCGGGTTGTCTTGTTTGCGGTAGAGGGCCACCAGGGTAACCGCCAGTGCCGCAAGCACGCAGTTAACATACCAGAACAGGGTGCGGTCGCCTGCGGCTAGCGACCGCCTTGCCTACCGTTGCGTTCAGCAGCCCTAGCACACCGAAGCCCACGGGGAGCAGGTCGGACGCCAAGCCTTTGCTGAGCAATGCGTCGATCGCCGATTCGATGGTCATTTTGCCAAGCGTGAACAGCAGTACCCTGATCAAGAACTGTAGGCGGCCGGGCGAGTCGGCCAGAAACCAGAAGGCCCAACATACGTCCGGCTAATTCGCCGTTTGAAGGGCGGGCTGCATGGCCTTAGCGCTTGAGTCAGGGAAATGTATTGACCGGACAAATACGCCTGACTCGCTTTGCCACGTCATCCTCATGCTCTAAGGTGCGGAAAGATGACTAAAGCACTACGTAAAGTTGGCTTCTTAGGTGGCCCGTAGCTAGCAGCTGCTGGTGGGATTGAAAACCCTCGAATTATTAGCCTGCAATCCGCGCAGGCCGCTCAAGCGCACGCGGTGGAATCGGGGTCGACATCACAATGGACGTCCGCGTCTCCCCATAGTGGTTGATCTTTTCAATCAACCGCTCCAAATCACCCATGCTGGCCGCCACCACCCGAAAGATGTAGGAGTCCGCCCCCGTTATGTGATGGCACTCCAAAACCTCGGGTATCCCTTCCAGCACCTTGAGAAACTTCGCCTTGGCCGGTTGAGGCACGGTCATCGCCAACATAGCGCCAACCAGGTAGCCCGCAGCTATCGGATTTACCCGAGCCGCATAGCCCTCAATCACCCCCTCTTCTTCAAGGCGCCTGACGCGCTCGGTTACAGCGGGCACCGATAGATGCACATGCCGCGCAAGCTCGGTATAGGTCATGCGGCCATTGCCTTGAAGGCGCTCGAGGATTTTCCAGTCAATATCATCCATGTGCCTTAATTCCTTAGGTAGATTTGTTTTTCTCCTTGGAAAACCCATTCTGCACAATCGCCGGTATACCTACCATTCTCCCGAGCCCCCTGCCTATCGTCTGGAGAAACCCATGCTGCTGGCTAAATCATTCGTTATCGGCTTTTCGATTGCTGCGCCTGTCGGCCCGATCGGACTGCTGTGCGTTCAGCGAAGCCTGAAGAACGGCTTCCGTTCGGGGCTCGCGACCGGGCTGGGGGCTGCCAGCGCCGATACGGTCTATGGGTTGATCGGCGCGCTGGGCATTACCGGGATTTTCCTGTCTGCCCCTTCGCTGGCCACCGTGCTCAAAGTGTTGGGTGGTGCATTTCTGCTGTGGTTGGCCTGGAGCATTGCCCGAGATGCGTTGAAACCCAGGCAGGCTGCGGAGGCGGCCGCTTCTGCGTCGGTGACGCGCGACTTTCTCACAGCGTTTGGGCTAACCCTGTCAAACCCGCTGACCATATTGGCCTTCATTGCCATTTTTGCAGCGCTCGATCCCTTGGCCAGCCAGCGACAGCAGAGCGACAGCGCAATGTGGTTCGCCACCTTCCTGATGCTCGCCGGGGTGTTTCTAGGGTCGGCTGCCTGGTGGCTCTGCCTGAGCGGGTTTACCGCAGCACTGCGCAAGAAAATGCCTGTTGCCTTCATGCGCGTCATCTCTGCCGTTTCCGCAGTCGCCATCGGCACTTTCGGGTTCGTCCAGGTGTTCTCCGAGTTGTGGCAGGTCGTTCCCCGTTGAGCAGGGGCTGTGAATCGCCCCTGGTTTCAAGCCCGCAGCAAATGCACCACCAGGCCAAGCACGGCACAGCCAAACAGCACCTGAATCACCCCCCGCTTGAAGCGGAACAAGGCGACCGCCGCGGCAACCGCAATCACCGCCGAAGGCCAGTCGAACGCGCCAGCAAACCCCTTCGGCCAAAGCACGTGATAACCGAAGAACATCGCCAGGTTCAGGATCACCCCCACCACCGCCGCCGTAATCCCGGTCAGCGGCGCAGTGAACTTCACCTCGTCATGCGTCGACTCCACCAACGGCCCACCGCCGAGAATGAACAGGAACGACGGCAGGAAGGTGAACCAGGTGACCAGGCTGGCCGCGACCGCGCCAGCGAGGAACGGGTGTTCCGCGCCAAACATCGGGTGCAGGTAACCTCCAACGAAGCCGACAAAGGCCACCACCATGATCAGCGGCCCTGGCGTGGTTTCGCCCAGGGCGAGCCCGTCGATCATCTGCGCCGGTGACAGCCAGCCGTAATGCCCGACTGCGCCCTGGTAGACATAGGGCAACACGGCGTAGGCCCCGCCAAAGGTCAACAACGCGGCCTTGGTGAAGAACCAGCCCATCTGGGTCAGGGTCGCACCCCAGCCAAACGTCAGGGTCAGCAGCGCCATGGGCAGGCACCACAGCGCAGCACCGACCAGCAGCAGGCGCAGCAGGTGACCCCAGCTGAAACGGGCATGCTCAGGCGTCGGGGTGTCGTCATCGATCAGCGCCGGGCCATAGCTGTTCTTCGCGGCCCCATGGCCACCACCGATCACGAACTTGTCCGGGGCGAAGCGGCCGCCTGCATAGCCGATCAGCGCGGCGGCCAGCACGATCAGCGGGAACGGCACATTGAGCGCGAAGATGGCCACGAATGAGGCCGCGGCCATGGCCCACAGCCAGCCGTTCTTCAGGGCCCGCGAGCCGATCCGGTGGGCCGCGTGAACGACGATGGCGGTGACCGCCGGCTTGATGCCATAGAAGATGCCGGCGACCACCGGCACCTCGCCGAAGGCGATGTAGACCCAGGACAAGCCGATCAGGATGAACAGCGAAGGCAGCACGAACAGCGCGCCGGCAATCACGCCGCCCCACGAGCGGTGCATCAGCCAGCCGATGTACGTGGCGAGTTGCTGGGCCTCGGGGCCGGGCAGCAGCATGCAGTAGTTCAGTGCATGCAGGAAGCGCTTTTCGCTGATCCACCGACGGCGCTCGACCAGCTCCTGGTGCATGATCGAAATCTGCCCGGCGGGCCCGCCAAAGCTGATGAAGCCCAGCTTGAGCCAGAACAGGAAGGCCTCGAACAAGCTGACCGGCCGCAGCGCAGCTTGCGGCTCTGGCTGTTCGCCCACGGCGGAGGGGGTATCAACCATTTTCGATTTCCTCACTTGCGAAAGCCGTCAGCAGCCCATCGAAGATGCCCCCGGCAACGGTTGTCAGTTGGTCGTCATCGCCGATGCTTGCGCGCAAGCCGGCGAGGACACGCTCGATACCGGGTGCTTCGGAGGGTTGGTAGCCTCCCACATCCAGGTAGTGAATCACACGCGCCAGGCGTGCCAGGCCTGGCTGCTGAACATCAAAACTGTCGATAAGCGTTTCGAACGACACCCGCTGCCCGACATGGCTGAACCTGGCGCCATCGAAGTCGAAGCCCAGCGCATCGTCTGGGCAATCGCCGGGGCTGTCGAGCCAGATGAACCGGGCGTCGGCATCAATGAAGCGGCGGATAAGCCAGGCACTGGCCAGGCGATCGACCCACGGGCGTTTGCGGGTCGCCCAGCGGCGGCCCTGATAGTCGCCACGCGCCAGGCGGGTGATGACCTGGTCGCGGGCGCGCGGCTCATCGGCAGACAAGGCGCGGCTGATGTCGGTCTCGAGCGCCTGCAAAGCCGAGTCGGTCTGGGCTTTCAGTGCGCCCGGGAAGAAATCGATGGCTGCCAGCTGAGTGAACATCTTCCTCAGCTTGCGCGCCTGCCGGGCTGTCTGCAGGGCATTGTCCGGCGACAGGTCCGCCCGGCAGCCGGCAATTTCAGCGAGCAGCTTGGCGTATTCGTCACCGCGGTCGAACAGCCCGCTGAAGCGCTCTTCACGTTCCGCCAGCGTCAGCAGAAATGCCGTGCCGTTGATGGCCAGCACGTCTCGTTCCACGGCTTCGAACGTTTCACGCCCCGCACTGTGTTCCGGCAGCAGGTATACGCCATCCCGAAGTACTGCGGCACCGCAGGCTTTCAGGGTTCTCCAGGCGCGCATACGCTCGGTGGCGTTGGCTGTCGGCAGCCCGAGGATCAGTAGCGTCCAGTCAATCATGTAGGAAGCTCAACATAAAATGTATCTCTCCCTACATTAAGCCAGGTTGGCGCAAAAGTAACGGTATTTGACGAGGTGTCGTGGACAGCAGGGCGCCGCGTTGCGGTATCCCCCCTGGGGGGATAGGCTATTGGCATGATGATTCAGTCCAGGCGATAGCAATCGCCTTCAGCCTTGCCCCGAGGTGCCATGCTCTCCGTCCTGCAAAACCGCACTTACAGGCACCTGTTCATCGCCCAGGTGATCGCCTTGATCGGCACCGGCCTGGCGACCGTGGCGCTCGGGCTGCTGGCCTACGATCTGGCCGGCGCGCAGGCCGGTGCCGTGCTGGGTACGGCGTTGGCGATCAAGATGCTGGCCTACATCGGCGTGGCGCCGATTGCCGGGGCGTTCGCGGAACATTTGCCGAGGAAGGCCATGCTGGTCACGCTCGACCTGGTCAGGGCCGCGGTGGCGCTGTTGCTGCCCTTCGTCACGCAGATCTGGCAGGTGTATGTCCTGATCTTCGTGCTGCAGTCGGCTTCTGCCGCTTTCACCCCGACGTTCCAGGCCGCCATTCCCGATATCCTTCCGGATGAGCGTGAGTACACCAAGGCGCTGTCGCTTTCACGCCTGGCTTACGACCTGGAGAGCGTCATCAGCCCGATGCTGGCGGCGGCGCTGTTGACCGTGCTCAGCTTCCATAGCCTGTTTGGCGGCACCGTCGTCGGTTTTCTGGTTTCGGCGGCCATGGTGGTTTCGGCGGTACTGCCGGTTGCCGTGCGTGGGCCCAGGCGCAGCATCTACGAGCGCACCACCAAAGGCCTGCGGATTTTCCTGCATACCCCACGCCTGCGCGGCTTGCTGGCGCTGAACCTGGCGATTGCTGCGGCCAGTGCGATGGTGATCGTGAACACGGTGGTGTTCGTGCAGGCGCAGCTGGGGCTCGACCAGCGTGCCATGGCCATGGCCTTGATGGCCTTCGGCGGCGGGTCGATGGTGGTGGCGTTGGTATTGCCGCGGCTTCTGGAGCGCCTGGACGACCGCAAGGCCATGCTGGCCGGTGGCGCGATTCTGGTGGTCGGCTTGCTGCTCGGCGCTTTCGTCTCGAGCTATTCGGCCTTGATCGCGCTTTGGGTGGTGTTGGGTGCGGGCTACTCGCTGGCACAAACGCCGTCGGGGCGGATTCTGCGTCGATCGTCCTCGGCGCAGGACCGGCCAGCCCTGTTCGCGGCGCAATTCGCGTTGTCCCATGCCTGCTGGCTGGTCACCTATCCGTTGGCCGGGTGGCTGGGTGCCAGCGTCAATCTCAGCGCAGCGTTCATCGGCCTGGGCCTGCTCGCCGGGTTCGCCTGGGTAGTGAGCAAACGGATCTGGCACCCTGACAGTGAATCAGCCGCAAAGCTGCACGTTTGACCCAACCCCGAGGGGGGGATAGCATCGCCAGCGTAAATAACCCCTGACAGAGGCCCTGGATATGTCCGATCATTCCCATGATCACCCACATGATGCCAAGCCGGGGCATACCCATGTACACCAGAGCCATGAGGCGATCATCAAGCGCCTGAAGCGTGCTGACGGGCACCTGCGCAGCATCATCGCGATGATCGAGGACGGGCGTGAATGCCTGGACATTGCCCAGCAACTGCATGCGGTTGAAAAGGCGGTCTGCCAGGCCAAGCGCACGCTGATCCAGGACCATATCGATCACTGCCTGGAAGATTCGGTCACGGCCTTGAGCAAGGGCGATCGCTCGGCCCTCGACGAATTCAAGCAAATCACCAAGTACCTGTAGCGCCGTGTTCGCACTCAGCAGCTACCTCGGGCTGTTCCTGGCCGCGTTTGCAGCGGCAACCTTGTTGCCCATGCAATCGGAAGCGGCGCTGGTCGCGATGCTCCTGTCCGGGCACTACCTGCCAGTGGCGCTGGTCGCGGTGGCCACCGCCGGCAACGTGCTTGGCTCAGTGGCGAACTGGGTGCTTGGCCGGGGCATCGAACATTTCCGCCACAAGCGCTGGTTTCCGGTCAGCGAGGCCAAGCTGGAAAAAGCGCAGGTCATGTACCGGCGCTACGGATACTGGTCACTGCTGCTGAGCTGGGTGCCGCTGGTCGGCGATCCGATCACCCTGGTGGCCGGGGTCATGCGCGAACCGTTCTGGCGGTTCCTGTTGCTGGTCATCCTGGCCAAGGGTGGGCGTTACCTGGTGCTGACGCTGGTGGTGCTCGGGAGCATGGCATGACGCCGGCCCCCATCTGCCCGCTGGCAGCGCGGCACACCGGCCAGGACCTGATCAAGTGGATCGCCCTGATCAGCGTGGTGCTCGACCACATGCGGTTGGCCTGGCCAGCGAGCGCTGACCTGTTCGTACTCGGCCGGCTGTCCTTTCCCTTGTTCTGCCTGGCAGTGGCGATCAATGTCTCGCGAAACCCGCGAGGCGAGTTGTTCACCTGCAGCAACGCTCGCTACCTCGCACTTCTGCTGCTGTTCGCTGCGCTTTCCGAAGTGCCTTACCGGCTGCTCGGCACTTCGGCAACCTTCAACGTGCTGGTCACCCTGGCGCTGGGCCTCATGGTCGCTTGGGGCGTGCAACACCGGACCCTCGCAAGCCTGATAGTGGCTGGCGCTGCACTGGTGGCGGGCTATTTGTTGAGCGAACCGTTGATGTACGGTTTTTACGGGGTGTTGCTCCCCGCTGCGCTGCTGCTTGCACTCAAGCGGCCCGAGCGGTTCTTGCTGGTCCCGGTCGCCTTGTGCGTTGCCAGCAACACGCGAAGCGACCTGTTCGAACGGGCCGCACAGCTTGAGCCATTCGCGATCCTGGCGCTTTCGACCGCAGCCCTGGCGCCGCTGCTCGGGTTGGCCCTGTTCTGGGCACGCCTGCCGTTCAAGGTCTTGCCCGTCACGCAGTGGGGCTACTGGTTCTACCCTGGGCACCTGCTGGCGTTGTTGGGTATTCGCCAGCTGTTGTAACGCTCATCACGTCATGCCTTGAGATGTGCCCGGGCCCACTGCTCGGCAGTCGTCGCCTGAATCGAATGCCGCTCATTGAACGTGCCGGCTTTCGGCCAAGCCACGCCTCGGCCTTGGGCAAACACCGCGCGGTACTTCTTGATGTGATGCGTGGGATCTTTTTCCAGCTCCTGCAGCAGGTACGGGACCGTCCACACGTTGCGTTTGAATGGCCGTCCCAGCACCCGCTCAAGCAGTTCGGCAACCTCGCCATAGGTCACCGTGTCGCCCGCGAGGTAGACGATCTCGTTACGCAAGCGTGGTTCGAAGAACACGATCTCCGCTGTCAGAACACCAATGTCGTCCGGGGTGGTGAGGGTAACGCTGGTTTCAAGGCTGCCAAGCGCATTGACGGTGTCGTTTTCGAAATCGACAACTTCAAAGACCGGTTCGAACAGGAAGCTGGTGAACATGCCAGTCGAGATAATGACCCACTCGGTCCGGTCCTGCGCCCGCAGCAGCTCGCGCACATCAAGCTGGGCATCGAAAAGGTCCTGTGGGCTGCCGCGCCCGATTACTTCGAAGTCCACGCCGAACTGCCAGGGGAAATAGCGTTTGACGCCGGACTTGAGTGCTGCGGTTGCCAGTTTCATCGGGGTATCACGGCCCGCGACCATCCCTGCACAGCCGATCACGGTGCCGAACTGGGCGAAGACCTCTGCCAGCTGATCGATGGAGTCGTTTACCAGGTCGGCAGCGACCATGTGGATGCCCAAGCTACGCAACTCATCAATTTCGGCCTTTTTCTCAGGCACCTGGGTATGGATGCTCGAGTGCCTGAGCAGGACGCTGACCGTGGAGCCGGGAACGCGTTTCGCGACACGGGCAAGGTTGCGCAAAACCGGCAAGCCGAGTTCTCCTGCGCCTAGTACGAGGATCGATTGAGGGGCGGGGTGGGTTGATCGGGTCATGATTTGTCCTGAATAGCGTTGCGATAAGATGGACAAATGCTTACACGACCGAGCCGCGCTCGTAAGAAGGCACACGCGTGATACCAGGGGAAACAAATGACCGACCATGAGGCCCTGAAACAGGCCGAAACCATCTGCCGGACACTCAGGGAGGACGACGACGGGGTTCGGCGGGAGGTGCTCGCGCATGCGGGTAGTCGCTGGTCGTTGGGGATTCTGCATGCACTAGGGGTGTACGGCACGATGCGCCACGCCGACATCAAGCGGCAGATGACAGGCATCACCCAACGCATGTTGACCAAGACCCTGCGCTCGCTGGAGCGTGATGGGCTGGTGAGCCGTCATGAGTTCGAGGAAATTCCGCCGCGTGTCGAATATGAACTGACCCCGCTGGGGATGGGGCTGCTGTTGCGCATGTCGCCGGTCTGGACATGGGTGGTTGAAAACGCCGGGCACATCCGCGAGGCGCGTGCGCAGTTCGACAGTCAGGACGGCAGGTTACCGTTCTGGCAGCAGCCCGCTTCGATGCCTGTGGATTGAAATGGCTGTCCTATGAGGATACATGCTGTACCCGTGGCAGTGAGGGTAGGTGATGGGGTGGATGGCAAGGGCTTCGTCCATGTTCGCGGTACAGACAGACCGCGCGGTGTCTTCGAGCGTATCGGCGGTAGGCGCATGGCTACCGTGCATCGACCTGCGAGTGGTCATTCAGCCCCCGGCAGACAATACTTCCTCTCTATACGCAGGCGTGTTCCTGGTGGCGCGCGCCGCTGGGAGGTGTCAGATGAACAAACTGTCAATCGTAGGCGCCGGCATCGTCGGCGAGGCGGCGGCGCAGATCATTGCCCGGGACGAGCTGTGCCGTGAACTGGTGCTGATGGACGTGCAAGGTGAAATGGCCAAGGGCAAGGCGCTGGACGTGTGGCAAGCTGCAGTCGAATCAGGTTCCGATACCCGCGTGCATGGCGGCGGCAACGCCGAGTTGCTGCAGGGCTCCGAGCTGGTGGTAATCACCGCAGGCGTGCCGCGCAAGCCGGGCCAGTCGCGTCAGGATGTACTCGCTACCAACCTGCCCATCCTCGACGGCATCATGGCGGACATCAAGCAGCATGCGCCGACGGCCACCGTGCTGGTAGTGTCCAACCCGGTCGATGTGCTCACCTACCGCGCCTGGAGCCTCAGCGGGCAGGGGCGCAGCAAGGTGTTCGGCCAGGCAGGGGTGCTGGATACCGCGCGAATGAAATGCTTCATCGCCGAACAGACCGGTTTCTCCGCCCGCGATATCACCGCGCTGGTGCTCGGCGGGCATGGCGACAGCATGGTGCCGCTGATGCGCTACTGCCAGATCGGCTCGGTGCCGTTGTCGCACTTCCTGTCCAGTGAGCAGATCGAGCAGATCGTCGAGCGCACGCGCAAAGGTGGCGGCGAGATCCTTGGCCTGAAGAAGCTGGGCAGCGCCTGCGATGCGCCGGGCGTGGCCATCGCGCAGATGGTGGACGCGATCGCCAACGGGCGGAACCGCATCTTGCCGGCGGTGGCGATTCTAGAGGGCGAGTATGGGCGCAGGGATATCGCCATGGGCGTGCCTTGCGTACTGGCCGAGGAGGGGCTGGCGCGAGTGATCGAGCTGCCGCTGGATGCGCAGGAGCAGGCAATGTTCGACCAGTCGGCCGACCAGGTGGCGCGGGATATTGGCGAAATGAAAGCGCTGTGACTGTCTGTGGGAGCGGGCATGCCCGCTCCCACCGAGAGCTGCCTACCGAGCCTGGCCCTCAGCGCTGGTAAGCCCGGCCGAAATGCCGCTCCAGCCGCGCCTGCACCAGTTCCAGCAATATCGACAGCACCCAGTAGATCACCGCTGCCGTGGTCAGCATCTCCAGGTAGCGATAGCTCGAACGCCCGTACGACTGCGCCAGGAACATCACCTCCCAGACGCCCATCACCGAGATCAGTGACGAGTCCTTGAGCATCGAGATGAACTGGTTGGCCGTCGGCGGAATGATCACGCGCATGGCCTGGGGCAGGACGATGTGCCAGAAGATCTGCGGCGTGCGCATGCCCAGCGCCAGCGCCGCTTCACGCTGCCCGCGGGCGACACCGAGGATGCCGGCACGGAAGATCTCGCTCAGGTAGGCGCCGTAGTTCAGCGACAGGGCGATGATGCCGGCACTGATGGCGCCCGGCACCAGGCCCAGCTGTGGCAGCCCCAGGTAGATCAGCAGGATCTGGATCAGCAGCGGCGTGCCGCGGAAGAACGAGGTGTAGAAGCTGGCGATGCCCACCAGCACCGCACTGTTCGACAGGCGCGCCAAGGCGGCGGCAAAACCGAACAGCACCGACACCAGCATCGAACACAGGCACAGGAACAGGGTCAGCGCTGCGCCCTGCAGAAAGCCGTTGGGCCCCAGCTTGAAGCCGGCGAGGTTGGGGAACTTCTCCAGGATGATCGAGAACTTCAGGTCGAAGCTGAGGAAAAACGCCACGAACAGGCCGAACAGCGCCAGCCAGGTCAGCAGCAAGCGGGTACGAAAGCCGAACAGGCTGGCACCCGTGGCTTTCACCACGGGCTTGAGGGACGGGGGGAAGGTGCTCATTTGCTGATATCGGCGCCGATCCATTTCTGCGACAGCTTGGCCAGGGTGCCGTCAGCCTTCAGCTCGGCAAATACTTGGCGCACCTTGGCATCCCACTCGGGGTCGCCTTTCTCGATGGCCACCGAGTTCGGCTCCTCGTACAGCGGGGCGCCGGCCAGCTTGAAGCGTTTGTCCTGGTCCAGGCGCGGCTGCGCGGTCACCAGGTTGGTGAGGATGGCATCCAGGCGCACGCCGGCGCCCAGGCCCAAGTCCTGGAAGGCGACGTTGTCGGTGTCGTACGGCGCGATCTGCACGAAGTCGAAGGGGTAGTCGATCTTCTGCTCTTCCTTGCCTTCGATCACCAGGTTCTTGTTCAGGTAGCTCTCGTAGCTCGATGCACTGGTCAGGCCGACCTTGCGGCCGTCCAGGTCCTTCGCGCCATGGATGCGCTCATCCTTGGCGTTGACCACGATCACCGCGGGCGAGGCGTAGTACTCCACCGGGAAGTCGAACACTTCGGCGCGGGCCTTGCTCGGGGTCATCGAGCAGATGCAGATGTCATAGCGGCCACTCCAGCGGCCGGCGGCGATCACGTCCCACGACGGGGTCTCCAGGCGCAGCTTGACGCCCAGCTTGTCTGCCACGGCCTTGGCCACATCCACGTCGAAACCGGCCAGCTGGTTCTGCTCGTTGACGAAGGAGAACGGCGGGTAGCTTTCCATCAGCACGTTGACCAGTTCCTTGCGCGATTCAACCCGCTCCAGCGTGGCGCCAGCAAAGGCCTGGGAAGCAGTCGCGAGCAGCACGAGGCCCGCACCGAGCACAGTAGAAAGACGCATGTACATACCTGAAATGTTGGCCAATGGGGAGAAAGTGTATTTAATAGTTATAAACCAAACTCACATAATGAATTTAATTCATAAGAACCTGCAGAGTAGTTATATGAAACAGCGAGCGATGGTGATTCTCGACGGTGGCATGGGCCGTGAACTGCAGCGCAGTGGGGCGCCGTTTCGCCAGCCCGAATGGTCGGCCCTGGCGCTGAGCGAGGCGCCCGAAGCGGTGGTTGGCGTACACGCTGCGTTTATCGCCGCCGGTGCCCAGGTCATCACCAGCAACAGTTATGCGGTGGTGCCCTTCCACATTGGCGAAGAGCGTTTTGCCAAGGAAGGCCGCCAACTGGCCAATATCGCAGGGCAGCTGGCGCGGCACGCGGCCGATGTTGGCGCGCACCCGGTCAAGGTCGCGGGCTCGCTGCCGCCGCTGTTCGGCTCCTACCGCCCGGACCTGTTCCAGCCCGAGCGCGTCGAGGAAGTGCTGTCGCCGCTGTTGCAGGGCCTGGCTCCGCATGTCGACCTGTGGCTGGCCGAAACCCAGAGTTCGGTTGCCGAGGTACGGGCCATTCACGCCCACCTGCCGGAAGACGGCAAGCCGTTCTGGGTGTCGTTCACCTTGCAGGACGAGGAAGTGGATGAAACCCCGCGCCTGCGTTCTGGCGAACCGGTGGCCGAGGCCATCGAGGCGGTGGTCGGCCTGGGTGTGGCGGCGGTGCTGTTCAACTGCAGCCAGCCCGAGGTCATCGGCGCTGCGGTGGATGTGGCGCGCTCGGTGATCGAGCGACACAACGCTGACGTGGCCATCGGTGCCTATGCCAACGCCTTCCCGCCGCAGCCGAAGGAAGCCACCGCCAATGATGGCCTGGATGAGCTGCGCGAAGACCTTGACCCGCCGGGTTACCTGGCCTGGGCCGCTGACTGGCGCAAGCGTGGCGCCAGCATGATCGGCGGCTGCTGTGGCATTGGCCCGGAGCACATTGCCGAGCTGAAGCGCAACCTGGCGTAAGGCCATGAGGGGGCCGGGCGGCTGCCGCACCCGCCCGGCCCCCAGCCATTAAAAAAAACGCCACTCAGACCCGGATTCCATCGTTTTTCAGTCCCCCGCCATGTCCCTATAGTCCGCTGAAAGCCGATGCTCGATCGGCATACACAACTCAGCCGTGCGGGAACCGGAATATGAACAACAACGAAAAATTCGAGGGCAATGCAGCGGCCGGAGTCGGTACGCGCGTGGTGTGGGGCGGCGAGCAGGTGCAGCACCCGTACAACGCCACCCAGACCCCGATCGTGGTCAGCGCCGCCTACGGCTACAACGATATCGACGCCTGGTATGACGTGGCCCAGGGCAAACTGCCGGGCTACATCTACAGCCGCATGAGCAACCCGACGGTCGCCACCCTGGAAGCCAAGCTGTGCGAGCTGGAGCAGGCCGAGTCGGCCGTGGCCTTCAGCAGTGGCATGGCGGCCATCAGCGCGGTGCTGCATACCTTCCTGTGCACCGGCAAGCGCGTGGTATCGACCCGCGACAGCTACGGTGGCACCAACAAGATCTTCGAAGAGTTCCTGCCGCGCATGGGCGTGCAGGTGTGCCTGTGCGACACCCTCGACACCGAGGCGCTGGAGCGCGAAATCGCCGCCGGCTGCGACCTGCTGTACCTGGAAACCCCGACCAACCCGACCTTGAAGGTACTGGACATCCAGCGCCTGTGTGCCGCTGCCCGGCGGGTGGGTGCCGTGGTGGTGGCCGACAACACCTTCGCCACCCCACTGAACCAGAACCCGCTGGCCCTGGGCGTGGACGTGGTGGTGCACAGCGCCACCAAGTTCCTGTCCGGGCACGGTGACGTGCTGGGCGGGGTGGTCTGCGGTGCCGAGCCGCTGATGGCGCAGGTGCGGCACTACCGTGAAATCAACGGTGCGGCGCTGGACCCGTTTTCCGCCTACCTGATCATCCGCGGGATCAAGACCCTGGCTTTGCGCCTGCGTCAGCAACAGGCCAGCGCCCAGGCCCTGGCCCAGTACCTGAGCAGCGAACCGCTGGTCGAAGCGGTCAACTACCCAGGGTTGCCGGAGCACCCGGGCCATGCGATCGCCAAGGCGCAGATGCGCGGCTTCGGTGCCATTGTCAGCTTCGTGCTCAAGGGCGGCATGCCCACCGTGGCGCAGCTGCTGCCGCGCCTGAAGTACGCCCACCGGGCGGGCAACCTGGGCGCGGTGGAAACCATCTATGGCCCGGCGCGGACCACCAGCCATGTGGAAAACACCCTCGAAGAACGCCTGGCCCTGGGTATTTCCGAAGGGCTGGTGCGCATCTCGGTGGGTATCGAAGACACCGAGGACCTGCTGGCAGACCTGGCACAGGCGTGTGCAGCGGTCCGCCAGGAGTTGGCCGCAGCAAAGGACTTGCACGGTGACGCGTACGCCGGCCTGGCCGCAGTACAGGCCTGAGGCAGGCGCGTGGCACCCGTTCCTTGCGGTGGGTGCCAGTTCATGAAGTCGAACAAAAACAATATGCAAGGCAATTCGCTTCGCTCTGCCAAGACGAGGTCGTTGCAACGTCCTTGCCCGCCAACTTTCATGAGAAAACCACAATGTCCCTGCAGACAACTACAACGACAAATGCTTCTGCGCATGGCTTCAAGCAGGATATGCAAACCCGCCATATCGTCATGCTGGCGCTGGGCGGTGTCATCGGTACCGGCCTGTTCCTGACATCGGGCTACACGGTCAACCAGGCCGGGCCCCTGGGTGCGGTCATCGCCTATATCCTCGGCGCGATCATGGTCTACCTGGTGATGATGTGCCTGGGCGAACTGGCCGTGCACATGCCCGAGGTCGGCTCGTTCAGCAGTTACGCCACGCGCTACATCGGGCCGGGTACCGGCTACATGGTGGCGTGGATGTACTGGCTGACCTGGACCGTGGCCATCGGCTCGGAATTCACCGCCGCCGGCATCCTCATGGTGCGCTGGTTCCCCGATACGCCGGTGTGGCTATGGAGTGCCCTGTTCGGCCTGGCAGTGTTCATCAGCAATATCATTTCGGTGCGGTCGTTTGCCGAGACCGAATTCTGGCTGTCACTGATCAAGGTGCTGGCGGTGGTGGCCTTCCTGGTAGTGGGCGGCGGGGCGATCCTCGGCGTGTTCGAGATTACCCAGGCGCACAGTGTCGGGCTGGGCAACTTCACCCGCGAAGGGCTGTTCCCTACCGGCTTCTGGTCGATTGCCATGACCCTGCTGGCGGTGGCCTTCGCCTTCTCCGGCACCGAGCTGATCGGCATTGCCGCCGGCGAAACCCGCGACCCGGAAAAGAACGTGCCCAAGGCCATCCGCACCACGGTGCTGCGCCTGGCGCTGTTCTTCGTCGGCACCATTTTCGTCCTCGCCACCTTGTTGCCGCGTGAGCAGGCTGGCGTGGTGGAAAGCCCGTTCGTGATGGCCTTTGAAATGATCGGCATCCCGTACGCGGCAGACATCATGAACTTCGTCATCATCACTGCGCTGCTGTCTGCCGCCAACTCCGGGCTGTATGCCGCCGCGCGCATGCTCTGGACCCTCAGCGACCAAGGCAACATGCCACGCCGCTACGCCGCGCTGTCTCGCCGTGGCACGCCGTTCAATGCCATCGTCCTGAGCATGGCCGGCGGCATGGCGTCGCTGCTCAGCAGCGTGTTCGCGCCGGACACCATCTACCTGGCGCTGGTGTCGATTTCCGGGCTGGCAGTGGTGGTGGTATGGATCAGCATCGCGGCCAGCCAGATGGCCTTCCGTCGCCATTACCTGGCCCATGGCGGCAAGCTCGAAGACCTCAAGTTCCGCGTGCGCGGCTACCCGTTCGTACCGCTGGCGGCAATCTTCTGCTGCGTACTGGCCTGCGTCGGCATCGCCTTCGACCCGGCCCAGCGCGTGGCCCTGTACTTCGGCCTGCCGTTCATCGCCTGGTGCTACCTGGCGTACTGGCTGACTTGCAAGTACCGCGCGCAGCGTCCGTTGCCGCTGCAAACCGTGACGCCAGGTTCCGAGCCCGCCTGAGCAGAGTGATACTAGGCCACCGGAACGTTGCCACGAGAAACCGCCGATGACCCAGAAAACCCTGCCCCCCTTGAACTGGCTGAGAGCCTTCGAAGTGTCGGCGCGTTACCTCAACTTCACCCATGCCGCGGAAGAGCTGCACCTCACCCAGGGGGCCGTGAGCCAGCAGATTCGCCACCTGGAGAGCCAGTTGGGGGTGGCGCTGTTCAAGCGCCTGCCCCGGGGGCTGGGCTTGACCGAAGAAGGGCAGTCCTACCTGCCGGTGGTGCAGGATGCGATCAGCCGCCTGGCAGTGGGCACCAACGAGATCTTCGGGCAGCGCCAGCGGCGGCCGCTGAAGGTGCGCGGCAGCCTGTCGTTCCTGCACTTCTGGCTGGCCCCCCGGCTGGCCGATTTCCGCCGTGCCCACCCACAGGTGGATATCCGCTACATCAGCAACCTGTGGGTCAAGGAACTGGATGCCGAGGACGACCTGGAAATCCGCTGGGGCAGCGGCCAGTGGCCGGGGGTGGAGGCGCAGCGGCTGACCCGCGACCTGCTGGTGCCGGTCTGCTCGCCTGCGCTGATCGCAGGCTCGCCGTTACGCGAGCCGCGCGACCTGGCCGGTGTGCCGTTGCTGCATGTGCTGGGTTACGAGGAGGGCTGGGGCTACTGGCTGGAGCGGGTTGGCGCCGATCAGGTCGATTCCTCCAGCGGCCTGCAGTTCGACACCCTGGTGTCGACCTTGCGCATGGCGGAGTTGGGGCTTGGGGTGGCGCTGGCGCGTTCGTCGCTGGTCGAGGACTTGCTGCAGGAAGGGCGGCTGGTAGCGCCTTTTACCCAGCGTATCGAGGCGAGCGAATCGTTCTACCTGGTACGCGGCCTGGGTGAGGCGTTGTCCAGCGATGCCCAGGCCTTCAGCCACTGGTTGGTGGCGATGGCTCACCGTTAATCAATACATACCTGGAGCACCGATGCAGTACACATCCACGCGTGGCAACGAGATACGGGTCGATTTCCGCACGGCGCTGCTTTCCGGCCTGGCCGACGATGGCGGGTTGTACGTGCCGACTGCGGTGCCAACCTTCAGCCAGCAGGAAATCGCCAGCTGGTCCTGGCTGCCGTTCGATGAACTGGCCTGGCGGGTGATGGCGCCGTTTGTCGGCGATACCCTCGACGAGCCGACCCTCAGGGCGCTGGTCAGCGACAGCTACCGTGGCTTCAGGCACCGTGGCATCGCGCCGTTGCAGCAGATTGGCCATAACGAATGGATCCTGCAGCTGTTTCACGGGCCGACCCGCTCCTCCAAGGACTTTGCCGCGCAGTTGCAGGCGCGGCTCATCCGCCATTTCCTCGGCGCCGATTGCGAGCGGGTGATGCTGGTTGGTGCCAGCAACGGCGACACCGCGGTGGCGGCCATCGACGCCTTGCGCCATTGCCCGACGGCACGCCTGCTGGCGCTGTACCCCAACGCCGGGACGCCACCCGACCGGGCCGCAGTGATGCGCAGTGCCGCGGGCGAAAGCGTCAGCTGCGTGGCCGTGGCTGGCAGCTTCGATGACTGCCAGTCGCTGGTGTCGGCGCTGCTGCGCGCATGGCCGTGCCCGGAGCTGATTCCGGTCAGCTTCAATTCGACCAACTGGGTCGGCGTGCTGGCGCAGATCGTGTTCTATTTTCATGCGGCGCTGCAGCTGGGCGGGGGCATCCGGCCGGTCGGCTTCAGCATTCCCACGGCCAGT
>MTEX01005629.1_pt1 | contig 24450 bp, 22 predicted proteins | sample 1042691 | NCBI WGS metagenome assembly MTEX01 (sample SAMN06185810, study PRJNA358809) | soil metagenome | isolation source: soil biostimulated with molasses as carbon source | place: India | collected 2015-05-23
CCATCCCCCTGCAGCCCCTGAGCGACTGCTTCGCCACCCTCGCCAGCGAAGCCGACCACGTCCTCGACCAGCTCCGCTGGCACTCCGACAAACCGGACGCCGAACCAACGACGCGTAACAAAAACGCGGGCTGCTAGCACCCGCGTTCTATGAATTGCATGCCGTACTACGCTCGTTTGTCCAGAACAGAATTCTTTGACTTACTCGCACGCTTTATCTGTCTCGTAGATATGCTAAGCAGGCTTTGATTCATCAGGGAAGCGCTGGAAATGGCCTACAGGAAGCTACCTAAAGACCGTTGGTGAGATAAGGCATCACCCTCAGCTTCCTTCTATCTCCTTTGAGAAAAATAAGCGTAACCCGCAATAGCGAAAAAAACAGTCGAAAAGAAATACTTATATCCCCCCAATTCAACACCAGCTCTTGGCACGTAGCCATCTGGAGAAAAGAGGATCATAACTCCAAACAGAAAAAATACTATTGGTATAGCAATATTGCGCGGCCTTTTCATCGTAACGCCCCCCTCTCCCCGGGCTCTTGGTCTGGCTCTGGCTTTTTAGGTGGCACTGGTTTCTTCTGTCCTTCACTTGGATCCGGTCTGTTCTGATTATTAACCCATTCCAAATAGCTCTTAATGGCACTAACAGTCCAGCCTCCCATCGCATCTGAAACACTCCCAGGCGGACTACTCACTCCAGCCATTTCCCCGAGAACTCCACTTACGAAGGCCATGACCTTGTCTGGATTGGCGATGATCCATTGCCCTTCCATAGATAACATTCCACCACCAATCAAGGTACTAGCAGTATTGGATGCCGTGTTTGCAAGGGATTGACCTCCAAGCCCCGTTGCCAGGCTTGCCGATTCGGCGCCAATCATAGCTTGGCGCCCTGCAGCAACCACCGCTGCGCAGCCTCCGACTGCGCAAGCTCCCCCAGCAACTGCACTCGTTGCGATTCCGCCTAGCACCATTTGTCCAGACCGGCCGCGCGCGGCATCTGCTTGGACTAGCCGGGGATCACGTTCCGAATCCGGAATCGGTGTAAGCCCAAAGAAGTTGCAGAATGGACCCGATACAGGTCCGCAGCATCTACCATCAGGATCAACAAACCTATAAGGATTATTGAAGGCATACGTATAGCGATTAAAGAATCGCCAATCCCCATTGCTATACGCGGATACCGGGTCCACCGACAGGAACCGCCCGATGACCGGGTCGTAATACCGCTGCTGCATGTAGGTCAGCCCGGTAGCCGCATCCTGCACATGCCCGGTGAAGCCCGGTCCATCCGTCAGCGGCCGGTTGACCAGCTGCCCGTAGGGTTCGTACTCGCTCCTGCGCACCACCGTCCCGCTGGCGTCACTCTCGGCCAACGCCGTGCCCAGCGCGTCGTTGTGCTGGTACTTGACCGTGGCCGCGTCGCCTCCGCTCATGGGCACCTCGCGCAGCGCCAGGAGGGTGTTGCCCAGGTACATGTAGTTGGTGGCCCGGTTGTTACGCCCGTCGTGCGCGAACATCAACCGGCCGTCCAGGGCGTATTGCCAGACGGCGTAGCTGGTTGTTCCGGTGTAGACCCTTCGACCGTGGCCATCATAGCGATAGGTTTCCTTGCCCGGCACCTCGCGTAGCCGGTTGCCGAAGTCGAAGTGGTAGGCCAGGCCGTTCTTGTTGCGCAGGTTGCCCTGCTCGTCGTAGTCCAGGCCCACCACCGTGGCCCCGCCCACGGTATGGGTCACGCTGCTCAGTTGGTTCCGGGTGTTGTAGTGGTAGGTGTGGTCGCGGACCTGGCTGCCGGCGGTGACCTTCAGCGTGGTCAGGTTGTCCAGCACGTTGTAGCCGTAGCTGGCCGTGCCGAAGCTGGCGCCGCTGGCCTGGGTCAGCCGGTCCAGGCCGTCGTAGGTCATGGAACGGCTCTGGCGGGCCCCGGCCGTGTAGTCGGTGATGCTGTCCACGTTGGCATGCGGGTCGTAGGCATAGCCCAGGTCCAGCGCCCCGCCGCTATCGGTGCTGCGCGCTGGTAACTGGCGAGCATTCTGGGTCATGAGGTGGGTCAGGCCGTTGCCGTAGGTGAACTGTTTGACTGCCCCGTTGGGGTAGTACTGCACCCCGATGGCGTAAGTCCCCACCTGGGTCGGCTGGCCCAGCGCATTGGGCGCATACGTCACGCTGGTCCCGTCGGCATAGTGCTGGCTGAGAGCATGGCCCAGGGCGTTGTAGCCGTAGCTCAGGCCCCAGGTGTACCAGCCGGTCTGGCCCGAGGTCTCGGCCGTGAGCAGACGTCGCCGGTTGTAGTGGTAGACGTTGACCACCGGCAGCGTGTTGCCGGCACCGTTGTAGGTGGTGATGGTCGAGGGCAGCCCGTCGGGCGTGTAGGTCCAGGTCTGGTTGCCCTTGCCGTCCGGGAAGGCCAGCGTCTTGATCCGGTTGCGCGCGTCGTAGGTACGCACGGCTTCTCGGCTCGACGCCAGGATCCAGGCCACCATGTCGCCGCAGGACGCGGGGTCCTCGCGCCCTGGTACGCCCGACGCTGTCCGGGCCAGATTGCCCGCCCTGTCATAGTCGTACAGGGTCATACCCGTTTCCGGTTCGATGCTTTTGCACAGTCGATCGCCCTGATAGGCGTAGTGCCGCCAGACTTGTTCGCTACCCGTGGCGTTGCGACGCTGCAGCGCCGTCACCTTGCCAAATACGTCCCGATGGATCTCCGTGCTGGTCCCTTCCGGGTGATCAATACCAATCGGATAGTCATAGGTGGGTCGATCGAACACCTGGTAGATGCTGGTGGTCGTCTGCTGGCGAGGATTAATCACCCGCGTCTTGAACCCAGCGAGATACTGGGTCGTCGTAATCAAGGGGCCAAGCTCCGAATCCTGCTGGTTGCGGGTCAAGCGGCCTAGTGCGTCGTAATGGGTCCAGATGCCGATGGCGGGCGGCACTGCGTCGGATGACGGATAGGACCGAAAGGCCACCCGTCCCGCGCCGTCGTATTCGGTACTGGCGCTGCGCCGCGTCCCGGCCACATTGCTCTCGTCGTGCTCGTGGCTCAGCACCGGACGCCACAGGGCGTCCGTATATACAAGGCTACGATAGTTGCCTTGCCGGATCCGCCGCACCCATTGCCCCGCCGTTATACCGACCGGTCGCGCATCCGATGCTCCCAGCCGAATGAAATCGAAGTGCCTCGCGGCCCATTGGCTGGCATCACATACGCCTGCCTGGGTCTCCGATGGATAGGTGATGCTAGCCAACCGCCCCATCCGGTCGTAGGCATAGCAGGTCCTGGCTCCCGCCTCGTCGGTTACCGAAGCGATCCAGCCGTTGTCGTCAACGACTGCCGACTGGCTGGTTCCATCCGCATGGCCGATGGTCTGCGGGATGCCCCGCTTCCAGCGGTTGAACGTCGTCGCATTGCCGTTACCATCCGTCACCTTGGCCACGGTGCCATCCGGATGGTAGTCGAGCTTCTGCCGGAGTTCGCCAAAGACATGAATCGCTACGGGCTGGCCCTTTGCATCAAAATCGGCACGCGACGTTTCGAGGGTATTGGTAAGGGTTCGCTTTACCCGGCCCATAATCCACTGGGCCGCATCATCACGATACTCCGTGGTTTCGACGACGGCATGGGTATAGTTTCCGGTAGACGACGGGATTCCCGAAATATCAACCGTCGCGAGCGTCTTTCCGTCCGCGAGTTGTATCAGGTGGAATCTGCTTCCGGACGTCGGGATAGCGACGGATATAGACCCCTTGCTCCCGCTTGAAAGCAGACGCATGTTTGCGTTGTTGAGATCGCTCCTGCGAACCACAATCATGCCATCGAGCGTGTTGTAGGAGGTCCAACTGATGGTCGCTACGCACGTGGCTTCGCGCTCTGGAATGAGGCAGGGGCTCGGGCTCGCGGAGATCCGTCCGTGGGGCGCGGGTACCGGGCTGGCACTTACTTCCACGTCTGCCAAGATATGGTTTTTGAACTCCAGATAGAATCGCTGCCGGCTCGAGCCCGGCAAGGCAATTGAAATCCTGCCATCGTCCGTGTGCAAATAAACGGTCGGCTTACCGCCTTCTGTCACCTTCCATAGGCGGGTCCCCGGCGCATTCTTTGTCTGCCATTCCAGAATTATCTTGCAATCCGTGTTCCCCGGCTCGACCGTACAGGGATTCGGCGTTGCGGTCAGCGTTCCCGAGTGCGGTGGGGGCGCGTTGCCCCTGACATCCACCGAGGCAAGCGTCGCGCCACCACTCTTCAAGTGGAAGCGCGCTCCACGGGCGGCAATCCAGCTCGCGACCCGAGCGCCAGCGGAAGCTCTGGCGAAAAGCTGAGCGCCGCTGTTGTCTAAGCCGGTTACCCAGATCTCCGCATTCCGGGCATTGACGGAATTCCAGCTTACGGTGACGGCGCAAGTCGTTTCGCCAGGCGCGATGTTACAAGGGTTGGGAGTGGCGGATATGCCGCCGGAGGGCGCCGGAGGCGCGTCAACACGAATGGTCAGTGGCGCCGACTCGATGGCAACTTCATGCAGGTTGACATCATTCATCGCTGTCGCAATGGCTTTGTACGTATAGCGCCCCATTGGCAGGTTGCGCTCGACGTAGTCCTTGCCCCCACTGTGGACCAGCTTTCCATCGCGGAACAGGTAGATGCTGCCCTTATCCACTCGATACCGGTTTTTCCCGCTTCCTCCATCGTAGGTGATGAACTGCATCTTGAAGCTGGCCGGGGCAACCTGGACCTCCCCCGACGCCACGTTCAGACTGATTGACTGCGATTTCGCGTGCGTGCACAGACCAAGAAGTCCAAATACAAGAACTCTCATTCCCACAATCCATGGCTTCATTGACCATCCTTTTTTTGTAGCAACACCATTCGTTTCATGCGTCCATTGGAGGAATTCACGCCTACGGAGCGGGCTTGCTGGCCCTGGTCACTTTTACGGGCCGTGCATGTCCATCGAACTCATTTACGTGGTAGATGAATTGCATGCTGTCGCGAAACAGCTCGCGACTCACAAGTGGACGGTGGTATACCTCGTCGAACTGCCCGCCCTCCAGATGCCCTTCACCGAAGAAGGCTGGATAGACGCCGTCCTCAAGGGACAAGTCGTAGTGGTATCTCTCCACCTCCATGATGTTCTGCTCGCTGGCTCCCCGCTCCACCTTGAGCAGCTTGCCTTCGTTGTAACGAAAGCTGTTTCCATAGGTGTAGCGCGTCCAATCACCCGCAGGACCGATGACCACGGTTCTGCTCGAGCCCGCACAGTCATCAGCCAGGCAAGGGGGCATCGAGCAGTTGTACTTTTTCCAGTCGCACACTGGATAAGTGTGTGTCGTTCCCGGATACATATAGATGGAGTAGCCAGGCTTGTAGGTGTAGCGCCATTCCATGGGCATCATTCCCGGGCCACTGATTGTTTTTCTTATCAGCGTGAAACTGTAGTTTTTTGTGGCCCAGAGGTTGATGTCATCATTGGGATCATTTCCAGCACCCAGCGGTTTGTTTGGAAAGCTGTGGACGTTTCGGCAACTTATTGGAACATTGCTCCGACCATGCAGCTGAAGATCCATGACGAACGTTCCCACTGCCCCGGATGGATGGGTAATCGTTCCACTGAACGTTTTGTCCCAGTTGATGGGAAGGGCCACATGCATTATGCAGTCCCGAATCAGCTCTCCATCCATGCTGGCATCCCTGTATTTGATTTCTCCCTCGTGAGTCAGTCCATACAGATTTATCTTCCATGAGTTTCCATCCGGCAGCGTGACCATGGTCAGGGTGCTTCTCCGGGACGGAGTCGCGGCATATCGGTACGACCAGGTGCGCCGGCCGGCAGTGATGTTCGAGATGAAACCTCCCGCATACTGGAGATCTATTCGCCTGCCGTCGCTGCTGGCGATCTGCGTAAGCCTGCCCGGCTGATTCCAAGCATTGGTGTAAGTGAATCGCGTGCTGTTGCCGAAACGGTCCTCCACGCGCGTGGCATAGAGCGTATTGACCTTCAGCGCCATGCCAAATTCCACCGGCGGGACGCTTGATCCGGGGGTGTACTGATAGCCGAGTATCGACGGTTCCGGCGTCTGTGCCATCCAATCGAACCAGTAGCGGGTGCCGTCGGATGTCACCGCGACAAAGCCTTCGCCTCCCCCATTTTTTATTTTTGGGATGCAGGAAATTCTGACTTTCCCGCTGCCACTCACCCACGTGTACGCTTGCCCATCCGCCAAGGTGACGGGGGTACGCGCCCTCATCGCTTGCCCTGTCTCATAGCCGGGCAAATTCAGGGCGATTCCGTTATGGAAGTCGGACTCCGTGAAATTGCCGGATAGCGGTGGCCCACCCGCGCCGGAGCAGCGATTGGTGGTTGGTGGAGTGAGCCTGTTGAGTTGCAGCATCCAGTTGGGGTTGAAGGTGCCGCTCAGGCTCGGGAGATCGAGATCCCAGTCAGCCAGCATTCCCGTGGTACCTCGCCATAAACGGTCCTGCACAAGATACTTGCGTGTTATTTCCACGGGCAGATCAGGGTTTCCGGAAAGCGCCAGATCGGTGATCTGGAACGCCAGTCCACCTTTCGCCATGCCGATACGGTCACCAAACAGATCTTCTCCGAGAGGCGCGATTGTTTCGCTGGAGCTGATCCGCGCGTCGTACTTCTCCCAGACATAGAGACCCTGTTGGCTTCTGCTCTGTGCACTCGTAGGGCCCGCGACGGCCAGCACGATGCCGAGTGCCGGGAGGTACTTTGCGAGCTTCGGCCACCGTTTCCATCCAAACGCGCCGTGCCTACACAGCCAAGAGATTGACCAGACAGCTCGGTCACTGTCTTCTCTGACGCAACGGTTGATGTGAGTGCTGGCACCTCGTTGCCGAACGCCCACTTCAGGATGTCGGACAGATCTGCGAATCGCGAAGCGCATCTGTTTCTCCCGCATTCAGGAGTTCGGAAGATGGTTCCGTGGTCTATCGCCTTTCCATAGGAAAATTCTTAATTGTTCTAATGATCTTTTGTTTTTGCTCCGTGCTCAGCGCCGCTTCGCAGCTTCCTGCTCCTTCAACGCTTTTTCGAACGCCGCGCTGAAATCCTTCACCAGCGCAGGGAGCAGGGTGGGCTCAACAAACGCACCCGCTTCCCCCGCATCGCGCCTGGCCGCCCGCTCCAGCACGTCCGACATCTCGGGGTGGCTGGTCAGCACGATGTCCGCGCGCATTGCAGCGAGTTTGGCGAAGGTGGCGCGGTAGTCGTCGGCGATGCCGGGATAGGTCCTGTTGCCGACCAGGGTGTTGCCGGCCACGGTGATGCTGCACAGGAACAGCACCTGGCGCGGGGTGCCGTGGTCGTCCACGGTCATGCTCCAGCTGGTGCAGCCGCGGGTGTGGCCGGGGGTGAGGTGGGCGGTCAGTTCGACCTCGCCCAGGCGGACGGTCTGGCCGTCGCGGATGACCTCGTCGACCGGGATGGGGTCGAACGGCATGACGCCGTAGTTGTTGTCGCCCTGGTTGCGGCCGTTCTCCAGCGCCCAGCGGTCGCCTTCGCTGGCGAGGACGCGCGCGCCGGTGTCGCGCTTGAGCTGCGCCATCGCGCCGACGTGGTCGGCGTGGGCGTGGTCGCTGAGCAACAGCTTCACTTCGCGCAGCGGCACGCCCAGGCTTTCGATGTTGCGTTCGATCTGGCCGGCGTTCTGCGCCAGCGTGGTGTCGAGCAGGATGGCACCGTCCCGGGTGGTGATGAGGTAGGCGGCCAGCCCTTTCGTGCCGACATAGTGGACGTTGCCGGCGATGCGGAAGGGTTTGACGGGTTCCGACCATTCGGGCGGATCCTGCGCCAGCGCCGGCAGCGCTGCGGCAACCGCGATGAGCATGCTGAAAACCCGAAGCGCCGAACGGAACCCATGACCTGCATTCATGCCGATTGCCAACCTCTGTCTGGAAGGACGAAGACATTGCCCTGGCCCGCTCCGCCGCACAAATGACCAAAACTTGTCCGACGCATGAGTTGTTCTAATGGAAGCGCGATGGTGCGATGGCGGCCGCTTGGGCGCTTCCACGAGGGCCCGCCGTCAGACAGAAACAGACATGCGCGCCGCAGCATCCTGGCGGCCAGCGAAGCCGCTTCGGCTTGAATGGAAATCGTCAGTCCGATCGTCGCGCACGCGGGATGGCGCAGGCACCGGCATGGGACCAGCGGCATCGCGCCGCGGGCCGGTCGAAGAACCCGAGGGATGCGCAGCGTCATCCGCCGCGCGGTCTCCCTGCAAGGCAATGCGGATACGCCGTCAGCGGCGCGCGGACCGTTTGTGTTTTCCGTCGTCGCGTTGCGTCGTCGCGCGGCCCTGCGCGAATTCCGGGAAGGTCTCCGCCAGCGAGTCCTTGTCCGGCAGGATGTAGAACACGCCGCCCTTGTCGAACGTCGGGCTGATGATCTGTTCGTAGAACGCGGGCGAGACGTTGATGCAGCCGTGCGTGATGCGGTTGTCGTCCGGCGAAGGCGATGCCAGGCGTTCGGCGCGTTTCTCGGCGGGAACGCCCGTCGCGGTCGGATGGATGGAGACCGCGGACTCGTAGTCCACCCACAGCACGCGCCCGGCGTCGATGGACGGGCCGAAGCCACCGATGAAGCGGCCCGCGGGCGTGGTGCGATCGCGGCCGGGAATCTCGCGCAGCGCGAGGCCGGCGATGCCGGGAGCGGTGTGATCACCTACCGCCGAACCGAAAAGTCCCGGTGCCGCGCCACGAAGCCGGCCATCGCCGCCGAACACCAGAATCTGCGCGGCGGCCTTGTCGATCACCGCGAACGGATAGCCCTGGTTGTCCTTGCTGGCGACCACCCAGCCCGCGAGCTCGATGACCGTGCTGGACACTTCCTGGCCCTGCGGAAGTTCGTCGACGGCGGCGACCGGTTGTGCGTCGGCCTGCCGGGCTTTGGCCGCGCCGATGTTCGTGAAGGCGAGTGTCAGCGCCAACGCGCCAACGGCCCGGATGACAGGGTGCGTGCAGGTACGAATGGGACGATTCCTGGGAATGGCGAAAACGGTAACGACAAAGGAGACCGGTGGCCGGCGAGGCCACGCGGTCCCGGTTCAGGCCGCTCGTCGCGACCTGTTCGAGCAATCAACCGCGCGGCGTGCGACGCGGCGCCGATTCCAGGCTCTGCACGCGGCCTTCGATCTGATCCAGCCGCTGGTTGGCCTGCTGGGCGGACTGATTGGCGGCGTCGGCGCTCTGGGCCGCGCTCTGCACTTTCGTGTCGAGCTGGTCGAGGCGCGAGTTGATGCCCGCGAACTCATCGTCATAGGTGGCGCAACCGGCAAGTCCCAAGGTGGCCACGGTCGCCACGACGAGCATGCGCGCCATTGCTGTGTGTTGTTTGCTCATGAACATTCCACTCCTCGTTGTCTGGGGTATCGGAATATAGCGGGCCAGACGGCAAGCGTCGCAACCTGCCTTCAGCTCGTATTGGAGCAGGTCGACGGAGTGTGAAGACGCGCAAGTCGATGACGCGTGAAGATGCGAACCCGCGGGGGCGCAGGCCGGAATTCCCCGTTACACGGGGATGTACGGCGCATGGCGCGTGCGGAGTGGCGATACGCCGCGATGTTCGCGGCGCTTTGGAAGCAGCATCGGAACCGCCGGGCGTTCCAGCGAAAGGGGCCACGGCGCCGGAAGGGCGCCCGCCTCTTTTCAGGCACCCAGTTCCCGGGAGACATGCGCCATCAATGCTTGGGTATTGCTGGCGAATTCCGCTTCCAGGTCGATGCCGCATTTGTCCGCGAGCACGATGATCGACCACAGGCAATCCGACAGTTCATGACCCAGCTTCGCCTGGCAGTCATCGATGTCCCGCACGCCGGCGTGCGCCTGGACCAGTTTGGCCAGATCGCCCACGTCTCCCACGAAACCAAGCGCGAGTTCTTCCGTGGTCCAGGCGCGTCCCCATCGTTTGATCTCGAGCTGCTCGTAGAGCGCGTTGAGCTGCATGGCCGATGTCTGGAGATCGCTGAATTTCATGTCCGTGCTTCCGCCTGGCTATCCGGGAACGGGTGAGCGGGAAGATGCGCGCGGATCCGCTGCGCGGTTTCCGCGAGTTGCGCGGCGGATACCCGCACCCGCTGCATGCGCTGCGCGTCTCCGCTGGAGTCGTGCACGGTTCCGCGCGGGCGCCCGGCGCCGTCGAAGGTCGCGAGTTGCGGCGGACCGATGCCCCAGTCGCTGCCTTTCTGTCGCGGAACGACATGGAAATGGAAGTGCGGGGTTTCCTGTCCGCTGTAGACGCCGTTGTTCTGGAACGTGAGGATGCCGAGCGGCCGATAGGCTGCGACGAGCGCCTCCGCGACTCGTTTCGCCGCGGACAGGATGGTCCGGCATTCCTGATCGGACAGATCGAGAAGCGTCGCGACATGGCGGCGGGTGATGACGCAACACTGGCCGACTTCGAACTGCCAGGGATTGATCACGGTGAGCGTGTGCTCGCTTTCGTCGATGATGGCCCAGCGATCCTCGCGGGCCGCCACTTCGCAGAGGTCGCACGGATCCCTGATGGGGAGTTCGATCATGTCGTGTGCTCCGATGATGCGTCCCGGGTCGAGAAGGCGCGGCCCGCCCAGTCGATGAAGGCACGCAATCGCGGGGACGGCAGGCGCGTGCGTGCGTACACGATGTTGACCGGGCTGGGCGCCGGCGGAAAGGCTTCGAGCAATGGAACCAGCGTTCCGGCCGCGAAGTAATCGTCCAGCCGGTAGCGCGGCGCCTGGATGATGCCGAAGCCGGCGAAGGCGGCGCCCACGTAGGAATCCGCGCCGCTCACCCGCACGCGCGTGGGCAGGGCGACATGGCGGACGCGCCCGTCCTGCTGGAACTCCAGCGGCAGCAGGCCGCCGATGGCGGTGGACTTGAACCCGACCATCACGTGGCCGTCCGCTTCAAGCGATTCGATGCGGGTCGGCGTGCCGTGCCGCCTGCAGTAGTCCGGCGATGCCGCGGTGGCTTCCGGCAGCAGGGTCAGGCGGCGGGCGATCAGGTCGCTGTCGCGCAGTTCGCCCACGCGGATGGCGCAGTCGACGCCTTCGCGCACCAGGTCGACGTAGCGATCGCCTTCGCTGACGTCCAGTTCGATGTCCGGATACGCGTCCAGGAAGGCGGGAAGCCGGGGAAACAGCAGATTGCGCGCCAGCGTGCCGTGCACCTCGATGCGCAACGGACCGCGCGGTTGCGTCTCGCGGAAGGCGCTTTCGGCATCCTCCATGTCGGCGATCAGGCGCTGGCAGCGGCCGTAGAAAATCTCGCCTTCCAGGGTGAGGGTGACCTGGCGGGTGGTCCGTTGCAGCAGGCGGACGCCCAGCCGTGATTCCAGCGCCTTGATGGCGTCGGTGACGGTCGCCCGCGGCAGGGACAGGTCGTCCGCGGCCTGGGTGAAGCTGCGGCGCTCGGCAATCCTGGCGAAGACCCGCATGGCGTCGATACGGTCCATTGTTCGGATTTCCGGATGATGTTGATGGATTCTGCCAGATTATTCCCATTGGGCGAATGGATAAGGTGGCTCCACCGCAAACCCGCGGTTCACCCGAGACCCCTCATGAACATGCATACCCCATCCCGTCCGGTCGTCCTCGTCACCGGCGGTTCGCGCGGCATCGGCGCCGCCATTTCCGAACGCCTGGCCGCCGACGGCTGCACGGTGGTCATCAATTACGCCGGCCGGCGCGACGACGCCGAGGCGCTGGCGGGCCGCCTGTCCGCGCAGGGCGGCGAAGCCCTCGCGCTGCAGGCCGATGTCAGCGATCCGATGGGCGTGCAGCGGCTGTTCGACGCCGCCGAGGCCCGCTACGGCGGCGTCGATGTGCTGGTCAACAACGCCGGCATCCTGGAGCAGGCGCCCATCGCCCAGGTGGAGGACGACGCCTTCGACCGGCTGATCGCCATCAATCTCAAGGGCAGTTTCAACGGCATGCGCGAAGCGGCGCGGCGCCTGCGCGACGGCGGCCGCATCGTCAATCTGTCCACCAGCCTGGTCGGAACCAAGCTGGAAACCTATGGCGTGTACGCCGCGACCAAGGCCGCGGTGGAAACCATGACCGCCATCCTTTCCAAGGAACTGCGCGGGCGCTCGATCACCGTCAACGCGGTGGCGCCGGGTCCCACCGCCACGGATCTGTTCCTGGAAGGGAAGTCGCCCGAACTCATCGATCGGATGTCGAAGATGAACCCGCTGGAACGCCTGGGCACGCCGGCGGACATCGCGGCCGTCGTCTCGTTCCTTGCCGGGCCGCAGGGGGGCTGGATCAACGGCCAGGTGATCCGCGCCAACGGCGGCATGGTCTGAACCCGCTTTCCCACCAGAGAAAAAACCCATGAACAAGATCATCCTGGTGACCGGCGCCTCGTCCGGTTTCGGCGCGCTGACCGCCCGCCACCTGGCGGAGCGCGGACACACGGTGTACGCCAGCATGCGCGATACCGCCGGACGCAACGCGCCGCAGGTCGAAGCGGCGGCGCGCCACGCGCGCGACACCGGCGTGGACCTGCGCACGGTGGAGCTGGACGTGCTGTCCGACGCGTCGGCACAGGCCGCCGTGCGGCACATCCTGGCCGAAAGCGGCCGCATCGACGTGGTGGTGCACAACGCCGGCCACATGGTGTTCGGCCCGGCCGAGGCATTCCTGCCCGAACAATACCTGGCGCTTTACGACGTGAACGTGGTGGGGACGCAGCGCGTGAACCGCGCGGTGCTGCCGCACCTGCGCGCGCGGGGCAAGGGACTGCTGGTGTGGGTGGGATCCAGCAGCACGCGCGGCGGCACGCCGCCATACCTGGCGCCGTACTTCGCCGCCAAGGCGGCCATGGACTCGGTCGCAGTGTCCTATTCGACCGAACTCTCGCGCTGGGGCATCGAGACCACCATCGTGCTGCCGGGCGCCTACACGTCCGGCACCCAGCACTTCGCACACTCCGGCACGCCCGCCGATGCGGCGCGCGCGGCCGAGTACGACGCGGGTCCCTATGCCGGCGTGCCGGCGCGGATCATGGAGCGGCTGAAGGCGATGGAACCGGCGGACGCGGACGTGGCCGATGTGGCGGCCGCCATCGCCCGCGTGGTCGACCTGCCGCATGGACGGCGCCCCTTCCGCGTGCACGTGGACCCTTCCCAGGACGGCGCGGAGACGGTGAACGCGGTGGGCGATCGCGTGCGCCGCGAGATGTACCGCAACCTCGGGCTGGAGGACCTGCTCGTGCCGACGTCGCCGGCATGAGTGCGGAATGTGGTGCCGCGCCGGACGACGCCGGCGCGGTGCCCTTCCGCGTTTTGCTCCGCCCGTCGCCGCGACCCGGCCGGTGTTCCGTCACGCGCCCGCAACGGAACATCGGCGCGCGCGACCGCTGCGAAAGACCCCGCCGGCCCCTTCGAAGGCGCTGATATAGTTCCGCCCACGCGTGGGCACGGTGCCCGTCATCAAACGGAAGGGAGTTGTCATGGGTCTTGTACAGGCGGTGGCTGGGGCGGTCGGCGGTGTTCTGGCGGACCAGTGGAAGGACTTCCATACCGTGCCGGAAGGGCTGCCGCCGACGGCGGCGCTGTTCGCGGCGGTGCCGCGCGGAACCAATGCCGGGCGGGGTTCGAATACCCGCGGCTCCTCCCACATCATCACCAACGGATCGAAGATCGTCGTGCCCGAAGGCTACGGCCTGCTGTTGATGCAGGACGGTGCGGTGACCGGTTTCGTCGCCGAGCCGGGCGGTTACGAATGGCGCTCGGACGATGTGAACTCGCAGTCCATCTTCGCCGGCGACGGGCTGGTCAGCCCGTTGATCAGGCAGAGCTGGGAACGTTTCAAGTTCGGCGGCCAGCCGGGTTCGCAGCAGGCGGCGTTCTTCGTGTCGTTGAAGGAGCTGCCGGACAACCGCTTCGGCACGCAATCGGAGATCTACTGGGACGATGGTTTCCTCAATACCCAGGTGGGCGCGGTCACGCGTGGCTCGTACACGCTGAAGATCGTCGATCCGATCCTGTTCGTGAAGAACTTCGTGCCGGCCCGCTACCTGCAACCGGGCGAGGTGTTCGACTTCACCGACATGGACAACGCCGCCGCCAGCCAGTTGTTCAACGAAGTGGTGGGTTCGCTGGCGCCGGCCTTCAGCCTGTACACGAACGATCCGGCCAAGGGCAACCGCATCACCCGATTGCAGCAGGATTCGCTGGGATTTGCCCGGAGCCTGTCCGACGCGGTGGAACAGGGTTACCAGTGGCGCTCGGATCGCGGGTTGGCCATCGTCAAGACGGCCATCGTGTCGATCGAGTACGACGCGAACACGCGCGAACTGCTGAAGACGGTGCAGCGCGCCGACGCGCTGTCCGGCGGGCGCGGCAATTCCAACCTGCAGGCGAGCGTTGCGCAGGGCATCCAGTCGGCCGGCGAGAACGGCGGCGCCGCCGGGCTGGTCGGACTGGGCATGGCGACGGGCATGGTCGGCGGCGTGGGCAGCCTGCAACAACCGGTGGCGCCGCCCGCGGCCGCCGCGGACGACCCGGTCGCGCGGCTGAAGAAGGCCAAGGAAATGCTGGACCTGGGCCTGATCACCCAGGCTGACTACGACGCGCTCAAGGCCAAGGCGCTGGGCCTGTAAACACACAGATCGCGCCGCGACCATGTCCGACCCCAAGACTCCGCCGCCCTTGCCGGCGGCGCCCGTGACCGGCCCCGGCTCGCCACGGGACGTGCCGCCGCTGCCCGGCCAGTTTCCGATCGACCCGGCCACGTTGCCCGGCGCCATCCGCGATGAGCTGGAAGCGCCGGATCCGGTGGCGCTGGATACCGCGTCGCCCGAACTCAGGGACGGCCTGAACCGCTGCCCGAAATGCGGCGCCACCGATATCCGCCACAAGCTCGGCTCGGATGTGCTGGTCTGCCAGTACTGCCGCCACGAATGGCAGGGCGAGCGGGTGGAGGAAGCCTTCGGGCTGGGCGAAGGCCTCGATCGGTTGCGTGGTACGGTCATCGCCTCGGGCGCCCGCGACATCGATGCCGGCGCGGCCAGCCTGATGAGTTTCAAGTGCACCGGCTGCGGCGCCGAGGTCACCATCAATACCGAAAGCGCGATGACCGCGCGCTGCCACTGGTGCCGCCATGTGTTCGGCGTCAACGAACAGATCGCCAACGGCGCGGTGCCCGACGCGGTGCTGCCGTTCCACATCGGCAAGGAAGACGCGGTCGCCCGCATCCGCCAGTTCGTCGACAAGCGGCGGCTGTTCGCGCTCAAGGCGTTCAAGGAGCAGTTCAAGCCGGAGAACGTCGTGGGCGTCTACCTGCCGTACATGATCGTCGACGGCAACGCGAGCGCCGCCGTGTCCGGCAAGGGCGAAATCAAGACGCGCGAGTACACGCGCGGTTCCGGCAACAACCGCAAGACCTATTACGACGCCGACGTGTACCAGGTGGATCGGCGGGTGGATTTCACCGTGGACGATCTGCCGCTGGAGTCGTCCGCCGAGCGCGGCAACCTGGACACCCGCGTCAACACCAACAACATCATCAACACCATCCTGCCGTTCGATACCAAGAACGCGCTGAAGTGGAACGCCTCGTACCTGCTGGGCTACACCTCGGAAAAACGCGATCTGGACGTGGAACGGATGCGTCCCCGCCTGGAGGACCAGTTGCTGTCGATCGCGCGCGCGCAGGTCGCCGGCTCGGTGCGCCGCTACGATCGCGGCGTGCGCTGGGAGCGCGAGCAACTGGAGGTGCACGGCACGCGCTGGGTGTCGATGTACCTGCCGGTATGGCTGTATTCCTACCACCAGCCAGGCCGCAACGGCGGCCTGCTGCACTACATCGCGGTGAACGGCCGCACCGGTGAAACGATGGGCAGCGTGCCGGTGCAGCAATGGAAGCTGCTGCTGGCGGCCCTGACCACCGGCACGATCATCGAATCCCTCGTTCTCTGGTTCCTGGTGGTGGCGTCATGAGCGATGACGGCGGACTCTGGTTGCTGGCGGCCGGCCCGATCGGCGCGACGGCACTCTATTGGGCGCTGTACCGGTACTACCGCAACACCGACAAGTCGCATGCCTTCGAGCGCGAAACCACGGTCGAAGCCAAGCCGGTGACCGGCTCGGACACGCTGATCGATACGGTGACCGGCACCCGCGAAACGCGGATAAGCGGCGACAACGTGCATGACTATCGGGCGCGGGTGCGGCGGGACGGGTGAAACGGCACGGACCGCGGGTTGGATTCGATCCATGCGCGGGCGGCTCTTTCGGGCATCGGGCCGCCCTTGAGCGGAATCGAGGCCGACCTTTCCGCGCGGGAGCCCGGTGCGTCGAAGACTTCGAACGGGCCGCCTCAAGCTTCCAACCGCCCGCGCCAGATTGCCGGTTTCTTCGCCACCAGCAGCACGAACTCGCCCGGTATCCGGTAGCCCTGTCCATCCCGCCACGGTTCGATCGCGTCCACGTAGCGGGCCTGCACGCGCCGCCGGGTTTCGGCGTCGAAGCGCGACCACGCCATCGCCACCGGACCGCCGACGAAGGCGGCATCGCAGGCCTGCCCGGCGCTTTCGTAGCAGAGCGGCGCGGCGATGCGTTCTTCACGCAGGTCGGTGAAGCCCGCGGCCTTGCAGAGGTCGGCGAGCATGCCGGGGTGGCCGAGCTGGAAGAACAGCGGGCAGACATCGCTGGCGACTTCGGCGTCGACGATGGGGAAGACGGCCGACCAGCCGCAGCGGGCGCGTTCGCCCCAGACCGCCAGGGCGATGCGCCCGCCGGGACGCAGGACGCGGTGCATCTCGCGCAGGGCATGATCGAAGTCGGGCATGTACATCAGGCCCAGCGCGCAGCAGAGCAGATCGAAGCCGGCATCCGGACAGGACAGGCGCTCGCCCTCCATGCGCAGGAAGCGCGTGTTGTCCAGGCCCAGCGCGCGGGCGCGCCGGCTGGCGGATGCGATCATGCGTTCCGAAATGTCCACGCCGAGCACCTGGCCCTGCTCACCGACGCTTTCCGCGGCGGCCAGTGCGATCAGGCCCGTCCCGCACGCCACGTCCAGCACGCGCTCGCCGGTTCCGGGTGCGGCCAGTTGCAGCAGGCGACGGTGCGCGCGCGACAACTGGCTCTGCCAGAGGCCTTCGTAGGCGTCGGCCGCGAGATCCCAGCCGTAGCGCTGGATGCGGCGTTGCAGGCGGGCTTCGAGGCTCATGCGCGGGTGATCACGATTTCCAGGTATTCGCTGGGAACCAGCAGCGCGGCCTCGCGGCCGTGGCTGGCGGTGCTGACGTTCAAACGCATCTGCAGATCGACGAGATCACGCTCCAGTTCCGCCGCCTTGTCGGCGGACAGCGCCTGGAACGCCTTCTGCACCGGACCGTACCAGGCGCGGAAGATCTCGATGAAATGCGCGGGCGAGCGATAGCGGAAGTTGAAGGTGCGCGGGGTGATGGCGATGGCGGCGGCGCCTTCGCCGAAGAGCTGTCGCAGGTGCGGCAGCGTGCCCCAACGCGAAGGCGGTTGCAGGCCCGTCGGCGGCGGCAGGTATTTGCCCAGCACCGTGAACATCTGGCCGATGAAGCCTTCCGGCGTCCAGTTGGCCATCGCGATGCGGCCGCCGGGACGGCATACGCGCAGCAGTTCGCCGGCGGCGCGCGCGTGGTCGGGCGTGAACATCACGCCGAAGGTGGACAGCACCGCGTCGAAGCTGGCGTCGGCGAACGGCAGCGCTTCGGCATCGGCTTCGCGGAAGGTCATCTCCAGTTGTTCGGCACGGGCACGCTGCCGGCCGAGTTCGAGCAGCGCCGGCACGTAGTCGGTCGAGGTGACCACGCAGCCGCGGCGCGCGGCGGCCAGGCTGGCGTTGCCGTTGCCGGCGGCAACGTCCAGCACCTGTTCGTCCCAGCGCAGATCGGCGGCCTCGGCCAGGCGTTCGCCGACGATCTGCAGGGTGGTGCCGACCACGGCGTAATTGCCGCTGGACCAGGCGGCCTGCTGGCGCTGCTTCACGGCGGCCAGGTCCAGGTTGGCGGGAAGGGGTTGGATCAGGGCGTTCATGCGGTGTGTTCCGGAATCGCTGTCGGGGGTGTCCAGATTGCGGAGGAGGGGTGCGTGGCGTCCTGACAGCGCGTCCGCGGGAATTGCCACGGCGTCCGCGGGTTTGCCGTCGCAGGTGGCGCAAGGTGCGCCGACCGGCGCGTTGGATGACACGGCCGCATCTCTTGCCGGGCAAGTCCGGCTCCGCGCGCGGGTCGCATGGGAATCCGGGTTCGCCGCGGCGCCGGGATTCCTTGCCATGCGTCCGGATGCATGGCCGCGTGGCCTGTCGCGCTGCGTTACCTCGTCAGAATCCCTCGTCGCCGCACCCGGCGCGGATGGAGATGCCAACATGAACAGCCCGAGCGATATCGCCGACGCCATGACCCGCGCCGTCACGGTCTTCACGCGGCGACCGGACAAGGGCCTGCACGACGATGCGTCCGCGCGCGCCTGCTGGCGCGGCGGTACCCGCATCACTTCCCATCATGCGTCGGGAACGAGCGTGGATACCGACATGCCGACCGAACTGGGCGGCACCGGCGATTGCGTGTCGCCGGGCTGGCTGTTCCGCTCGGGCATCGCCGCGTGCGCGGCGACCGTGATCGGGATGGTGGCGGCGAGCGAAGGCATCGCACTGGATCTGCTGGAAGTGATCGTGGGCAGCCGGTCCGATGCGCGCGGCGTGCTGGGCATGCGCGAGGCCGACGGCACGGCGGTGCCGGCCGGTGCGCTGTCGCTGCAGGTGGAGGTCCGGATTCGCGCCGGCGGCGTGGACGAGGCGCGACTGCGGCGGCTGGTCGACGACAGCCTGAAACGCTCGCCGATGATGGACACGCTGCTGCGGCATCCACCGGTGCGGGTGGACGTGCAGGTGGAGGCGGGTCCCGGCTGAGATGGATGCGCTTTCGGAAATCCTGCGCGTGGTGCAGATGTCGGGCGCGTTCTTCGTCAACGCGCGCTTCAGCGCACCGTGGTGCTACCAGTCGCCGAAGGCATCGCTGGCCGCACCGTGGCTGGCGCCTTCGGCCGAGCAGATCGTGATCTTCCACTTGGTCACCGAGGGCGGATGCCTGGTGGAAATGGAGGGCATGGATCCGCTGCGCGTGCACACCGGCGACGTGGTGCTGTTCCCCACCGGTGGCGCGCACCGGATGACCTCGCACGCCGGGCTGTCGCCGCCACGCGGGGCGGTGGATCTGAAGAAACTGCTGTCCGCCCGCCCGCGCCGGCTCGCCTATGGCGGCGGTGGCGCGCCCACGCGCATCGTCTGCGGTTATCTGGCCTGCGACACGCGGCTGGCGCGGCTGTTGCTCAACGGACTGCCGCCGGTGGTGCGGGTGAGCCTGCGCGATTCGGACGCGGGGCAATGGCTCGAATCATCGGTGGCCTACGCGCTGGCGGAAGCGAAGGCACCGCGCCCCGGCAGCGCCGGCCTGCTGGCGCGGTTGGCGGAACTGCTGTTCATCGAGGTACTGCGCCAGTACGTGCACCAGTCGGACAATCACGCCGGCTGGCTGGCCGGCCTGGGTGATCGCGTGGTCGGCGGTGCGTTGAATGCGTTGCACCAGCGTCCCTGCCACGACTGGACGCTGGCGGAACTGGCACGCGCCGCCGGCACCTCGCGTTCGGTGCTGGCCGAACGCTTCCAGCAACTGGTCGGCACCTCGCCGATGCAGTACCTGACCCAGTGGCGCATGGTGATGGCCGCCAACCTCCTGCGTTGCAGCAACACGCCGCTGTCGCGCGTGGCCGAGGAAGTCGGCTACCAGAACGACACCTCCTTCAGCCGCGCGTTCCGGCGCGAGTACGGACTGCCTCCGGCGGCATGGCGCCGGAACCTGCTGGCGCGGAGCGGCGCGCCGGCGCATCCGGCCGCGGGATGACCGCGGGGATCCGCGGGATCTGTCGATCCCCGGGCGAGTCGTTCGTCGATGGAACAGAAACCCCTTTCGCGCATCCCCCGCGCGTCCGGGGCACTGTCATCCCCACCCTCGCGAGGCCCGCCATGAATCCGATCATCACCTCCTTTGCAACCTCGCCGGATCGGGGCCAGGGCCTGGCCCGCGACATGCGCGTGCGCTGGGCGCTGGAGGAAGTCCGCCAGCCCTACGACGTGCGACTGGTTTCCTTCAAGGAAATGAAGGAACCGGCCTACCTGTCGCTGCAACCCTTCGGGCAGATTCCGGTTTACCGGGAAGGCGATCTGGTGTTGTTCGACTCGGGCGCGATCGTGTTCCATGTCGCCGAGCGCCATGCCGGCCTGCTGCCGGCCGATGCGGATGCCCGCGCGCGGGCCATCACCTGGATGTTCACGGCGGTCAGCACGCTGGAGCCGCCGGTGGTCGAGCACGGCATGATGATGATCATGGAGCGCGGCGAGCCGTGGTTCGAGCCCCGCATGGCGCTGCTGGAACCCCGCGTCCGCGCAAGGTTGGCCCAGTTGTCCGCGTACCTGGGCGATTCCGACTGGCTGGATGGCGCCTTCAGTGCCGGCGATCTGCTGATGATCTCGGTCCTGCAGCGATTGAGAAGCTCCAAGCTGGTAGACGGATATCCCAATCTCGCGGCTTACGTGGCGCGCGGCGAGGCGCGGCCCGCGTACCAGCGCGCGTTCGCCGCGCAGTTGGCGGTGTTCCGGGCATCGCAGGCGGGCTGAAGCCAGGCGGGTGCCGCCGTGCCGATCGGCCCGCGCTCAATGCGCCGGTCGGTCCACCGCGCACAACGGCGCTTCTCCCGGTCGCAACGTCAGCACGCGCACGCCGGTGCGGGTCACCGCGACGGTGTGTTCGAACTGGGCCGACAACTTGCCATCGCGCGTATGCACCGGCCATTCGTCGGGGTGTGAACGGATGGCCGCCCGGCCTTCGTTGAGCATCGGCTCGATGGTGAAGACCATGCCCGGTTCCAGCACCCGTCCGGTGCCGGGCCTTCCGTAGTGGAGCACCTGCGGCTCCTCGTGCATCTCGCGGCCGATGCCGTGGCCGCAATATTCCTTCACCACGCTGTAGCCGTGCGCTTTCGCGTAGCGCGCGATGGCGTGGCCGACATCGCCCAGGCGCGCGCCGGGGCGCACCGCGGCGATGCCCTGCCACATGGCGCGGTAGGCGGTCGCGACCAGCCGGCGCGCGGGATGGGCCACGTCGCCGACCAGGTAGGTGGTGCTGGAATCGGCGATGTAGCCGTTCTTCTCGAGGGTGATGTCCAGGTTGACGATCTGGCCGCTGCGCAGTACGTCCCGCGACGATGGCACGCCATGGCAGACGACGTCGTCGATCGAGGCGTTGAGCACGTAGGGGAAGCCGTACTGGCCCTTGCTGGCGGGCCGCGCCTTCAATTCGTCGACGATCAGGCGCTCGACGAAATCGTTGATCTCCAGCGTGCTCCTGCCTTCCAGGTCCAGCCGTCCCAGCGCGTCGAAGACATCCGCGAGCCGCGCGCCGGCTTCGGCCATCAACGCAAGCTCGGCATCGCTCTTGATCATGTGCGCGCCGGGCGCAGCGGTTGCGGCTTCACCCCGGCGGCACGCAGCTCGCCGGCGACGATTTCCTGGAAGCTCAGCTCCGGATTCATTTCGCAGAGCATGCCGACCTTGATCCAGAAATTGGCCTGCGCGTTGATGGAGCGGTTGCTCACGGTGCAGGCGCGCCGCAGTTGGTCGTGCAGTTCATCATCGATATTGACGATGCCCATGAAAGTCCTCTGGCCCGGAAAGTAATATATGAATCATATATGATTCATATACCCGTTTTCCAGCGGGCCGCCAGGCCCGCCCTCAGCGGTAGGGACCCGGTCCCCGCCACACCAGTTCGCCCTGCTTGTAGACCCGCAGCATGGTGACGGCCTGGCGGGCGTCGCCGATGGCCTGCATTTCCGGTGACTCCGGATCGACCGCGCGGCATTTGCCGGAGCCGCGCCGCAACGCGATTTCCAGCGGGCAGACCATGTAGTAGCGCGTTCCCGGCAGCGGAATCGAAAGCTCCTTCATGCCCTGCGCGGTCCAGGCGCGCAGCCGCGCTTCGCTGAGCACGTCGTAATAGACCAGATAGCCGCCCAGTTCCATGCTGGGTCCGTTGGCCGCCATGTCGCGGCCGCGTCCGTCGCGGATGGCGGGGCTGTTGGCCTGGCCGGTGTTCTCGGGTGCGAGGTCTTCCACGAGCAGGCCCGGCGGCCGCCCGGTCCAGGTTTCCGGGCGTCGCCGCGCCGATGACGGCGGGCTGGGCGGCTGCGGCGGCGAGTCACTGGAACGCTCGGCGGGATGCGGCGTGCGCCGCGCGGTCCGGCTGTCCGATGAAACCGGTCCGGCAGGCGGCAGCGGATTGTCGGACCGGTCGACCAGCGTGGGGCGCACGCGCGAGGCGGCGGGCGCTGGCGGCGTGGGTTCGGGCGGGCGCGGCGGCGGACTCGGCGGCGCTTCCACGGGTTGATCGGACGAATTCGGCTCGCCGATGAAATCCACCCTCACCCGGCTGCCGCCCGCGGCGCTCTGCGGCGTCGTCACCGTCGGCCTGGAGGAGTGAAGCAGGATGAGCAGCATCAGCAGATGCAGCAACGCACTGGAGAGCGCGGCGATCCACGATTGCAGGCGCTCGATCCCGGGGTCTGCCGCCCAGGTCTGCACGCGGGTCAGTTTGCTCATGCCGCCGTGGATGCGTCGGGGATGCGGGCCTTCATGGACGGGTTCGACAGCGGGCGACGTGAGAAGTGCCGCATCGTAACCCGATCCGTGGAGGCGGCCGCGCGGGCGTGCGGGGACCGGGCGGATCCAGCCCGTCGTCCGCGCGATGCCGGGGTCTCCCCGCGCCCGCCTGCGAATCAGGCCCGCAGGATCTTCTCCATCGCCTTACCTTTCGCCAGCTCGTCCACCAGCTTGTCCAGGTAGCGGATCTTGCGCATGAGGGGATGTTCAACCTCCTCGACGCGCACGCCGCAGACCACGCCGGTGATGAGGGAGGCGTTGGGATTGAACGCCGGCGCCTGCGCGAAGAAATCCTCGATGCTGTTTTCTTCGTCCAGTTGCCGCTGCAAGCCCGGTCCGCTGTAACCGGTGAGCCAGCGGATGACCCGATCCAGTTCTTCCTTCGAGCGCCCCTTGGATTCCACTTTCCTGACGTAGAGCGGGTAGACGCTGGAGAACTTCATGGCGAAGACTTTTTCCTGGCGCATGGCGACCTCAGTTTTCCGGTGGAACCCGACCCAGCCGCCAGCCCAGTCCCGACCAGCGGCTGGCATGCCGCGCCAGCGCTTCCCGGATCACGGCATCGCCGCCGGCCAGATGCAGTTCGCGGCGGGCACGGGTGATGCCGGTATAGACCAGCTCGCGTGAAAGCACCCGGTTGCCGCGCGCGGGCAGCAGCAGCCAGACGGTATCGAACTCCGAGCCCTGCGCCTTGTGCACGGTCATGGCGAAGGCGGATTCGTGCGCGGGCAGCGCGGCGGGATGGAAGGCCCGCGGTTGATCCGGCGCGTCGCCGGGGAACCACGCCGCAAGCGCGCCCTGCCCGTCCTTCAGGCAGATGCCGATGTCGCCGTTGAACAGGCGATGGCGGTAGCTGTTCTCGCCGACGATGATCAGTTGGCCGTGGAAGTGCCCGTGCCCGGGACGCGGCAGGCCCGCGCCCTGGCTTTCCAGCAGCAGCCGTTCGATGCGCGCATTGAGGGTGCGCGCGCCTTGCGGGCCTTCGCGCACGGCGGTGAGGATGCGCAGGCGCGCGGACAGCGCGAGCGCTTCGGCGGGCGAGTCGGCCGCGGCGAGCGTGCGCCAATGGGCGAGCAACCGGTCCTGCTGCGCCAGCAGCGGGTCATCCAGGTCTTCGTGGAAGTGGACATTGGACAACCGCTCTGCGCGCAGCAGATCGAGGGCCGCATCGGCATCGCCTTCGCGCACGGCGGCGGCGAGCGGTGCGAGTTGCAGGGCCTCGCTCTGTCGCCAGCCACGCCGGAGATGGACGCGGACGCCGGGAAAGGCCGGCGCGCGTCCGCGCTCGAGCGGGGACGGCGGCGCGGATGCGTTTTCCTCCGCAATGCCGATTCCGCCGAGCAGCGGAGCCAGCACCCGCGCGTCGTCACCGGACAGCCGATCGCCTTCGCCCGCCGCGGCGAGGATGGCGGCGAGCACGTCGCCGGCTTCCACGGAAGGCAGCTGATCCGGATCGCCCAGCAGCACCAGGCGGGTTCCGTCGGCGATCGCATCGACCAGCTTGGCCATCAGCGGCAGATCGATCATCGAGGCTTCGTCCACCACCACCACGTCGAACGGCAGCGGGTGATCGGCGTGATGACGGAAACGCGGCGAATCCGGAAGCGTGCCGAGCAGCCGGTGCAGGGTGGTGCCGCTCGTGGGCAGCGCCGCGAGCAGTTCGGGATCGACGCCGGCATCGGCCAGCCGCTGCACCGCATGGCGCACGCTCTCGGCCATGCGTTCGGCGGCGCGGCCGGTCGGTGCGG
>MTEX01007203.1_pt1 | contig 24177 bp, 26 predicted proteins | sample 1042691 | NCBI WGS metagenome assembly MTEX01 (sample SAMN06185810, study PRJNA358809) | soil metagenome | isolation source: soil biostimulated with molasses as carbon source | place: India | collected 2015-05-23
GGGCACGCCCGCTCCCACAGCTACAGCGCCGGCCTGGCGAGCCGCGCGATAGTTGCGGGAGCGGGCGTGCCCGCGAAAAGCCCAGTTCGAGAAGAAGCGCTTAGCGCCCGCGCCGCCGCGAAACCCGCGCCTCGATATTCTTGCGCCCGATCAGCAGCGGTGGTTTCTCCAGCACCGGTTCATCCGCCAGCCACTTGTACATCACCAGGCAGTCCACCAGCCCCAGGCTGGCATGGCGATAGGCCTTGGGTAGACGCCCGACGGTTTCGAAGCCGAGCTTGTGCCACAACGCCACGGCCACCTCGTTGGTGGCGACCACCGAGTTGAACTGCAGGGCCAGAAAGCCCTCCTGGCGCGCCAGTTTCTGCGAGTGTTCACACATCAACCGCGCCACACCCCGGCCACGGGCGCCTTCGCAGACCATGTAGCCGCAATTGCCCACGTGCGCCCCAGGCCCGGCGGCGTTGGGCTTGAGGTAGTACGAACCGAGCAATTCGCCGTCGTCCTCGGCGACCAGCGTACGCAACGGCATTTCCAGCCACAGCTGGCGCGCCTGTTCAAAACTCAGCGCCGGGTCGAATGCGTAGGTTTCGCGGGCCTGGACGACAGCCTGGAAGGTCGGCCAGAAACGTTCGAAGTCGTCGGCCATCATGGGGCGGATATGGATCATGCGGGTTCCTGCAAGGGCTGGGCCGCCCAGTCTGGTGGGCGCGGCGCCGTCGCGCAAGGGCGGCGACGCCGATTGCGCTCAGTCGGTCGCCTTGCCCACCGCATCCATGGCCCGTGCCGAGTAGACCAGTGCAGCACCGGCATTCATCGCCACGGCCACGCCGAGGGCCTCGGCGATTTCCTCGCGGCTGGCACCGTGCTTGACGGCTTGCTGCGAGTGCACGGCAATGCAGCCGTCGCAGCGGGTGGTCACGGCCACGGCGAGGGAAATCAGCTCGCGGGTCTTGGCATCCAGGTGGTTGGTCTTGGCGCCGGCGCCGCTGGCGGTCATGTAGCCGGCAACGGTGTCGGGGGAGAGTTGCTTGAGATCGCCGATGCCGGCCATCAACTGCTTACGGTAGGCGTCCCAGTCCATCATGCTCATTGTCTTCACCTTGGTAAGGTTGCGAGTGGAGCTTTCAGGCTAGTCGAAGCGCGGCAAGAGAGACTTGTACTTTGGTGCTGGCCAGCGTTGAAGCGGCCAGACCCGGCCGCTTGTGCAATTGCCAGCGGGCCGCTCAGATGTAGATGAACACCAGCACCAGTGCAGCGACGAACGCCCACTTTTCCAGGTAGTAGCGGGTGCGGTTGCGCTTTTTCAGCGCCTTGCCCCGTTCGCGGATCTTGTAGATACGGGTGAACAGCCGGTTGATGCCACCGGTCTTGTCGCCTGCATCGTTGGGCGCGGCGGCGGCGGCCATGACGTTGCGGCTGAACCAGCGGTTGAACGCAGTTGCCCAGCGGTACTTGAGCGGGCGTTCGATGTCGCAGAACAGGATGATGCGGTTGTGCTCGGTAGTGTTGGCCGCATAGTGGATGTAGGTCTCGTCGAACACCACACCTTCACCATCGCGCCACGAGTACTTCTCACCGTCGACGTCGATGTAGCAACCGTCATCGTTGGGTGTGTCGAGGCCCAGGTGGTAGCGGTACGAGCCGGCATACGGGTCACGATGACGCACCAGCTTGGCGCCCGGTGGCAGGGTGGCGAACATCGCCGCCTTGACCGTGCCGATGCCTTTGAGCAGCTCGGTGGTGCGCGGGCACAGGGTCATCGCCGAGGGGTGGCTTTCGCCGTACCATTTCAGATAAAAGCGCTTCCAGCCGGTCTTGAAGAAGGAATTGAAACCGACGTCATCGTAATTGTCGGACTTCTTGATCTCGCCCACGTGCAACAGCTGGCGCGCCTCTTCGCGGATCTCCTGCCAGTGGTCCTGCAGCGTCTGCAGTTCCGGGAAGGCTTCCACCGGCAGGTAAGGCTTGGCCGGGTGCCTGGAAAACAGGTACAGGAAGCTGTTGACCGGGGCCAGGAAGCTGGAGTGATCACCCAGCTGGCGGGTCAGCTTGTGGCGAACCCGACCGCGCAGGTGAACATAGGCGATCGAGAGGGCGAAGAGGAGGACTAAGGCGATTTTCATGGGCGGATACGTCAAGTAGTGGCCATGTGTGATGGCTAAGCCCGCCAGCATAAACAATCGAGCCGATGCTTTATAGAAGAATGTTACGTAGCGATGGCAGACCTTGGTACGAGCGCAACCGCCGTACAAGGCCTGCATCGCGATGCTTCAGGCCAGAGCCAGGTTGATGCTGCCATCCGATGATGCGTTGCTCCGTGCCGTGGCAGCGGCGGAATTGTCGGCGGGTCGAGTCTGGCCTGAACGCGACCGGTGCCGTCGTTGTAGTGCCTTGCATGGGTGGCCCAGTGACAGGGACTTGGGCTATTCAAGCGGATTAAGAAGCGACCGCTAAGTACAACGAGCCGTTCTCAACGTGATGTCGACTGGGTGTTTCAAAGCTAAACGTAGCGCTGAACGACGGACCATCCACCTTGGTAATTGTGATCTTACCTACGATCGCCCACTGCTTTACATCCGACAACGCATAAAGGACATGGTATGGAGAGTGCGGGCCCGGGATGAATTCGAGGGTTGCACCTTCACGGATGCGATCCTTCTCCAGATACAACGTTATGCTGTGGGTAAGTTGAAGATCCTCGAGGAGGTAGGAGGCGGTAACTGTACGGTATTTATCCTCGAAGTCTGTCGTAACGTCACGGCCCTCGAAGTCCAATACATTCCCGGTGCCCTCAATCACTTTTGCGTCCATAACCGACAGGTCGTTTTGTTTTTTCTGGTGCATTGTCATAGCCATCTCCAGATCATTGAATGGAAGCCCAAGCGTATGGCTGTAGGCCTGTCCGCGAAACTGGTAGAACTGCTAGTTGCACAATCCTGGCTACCGCGCGCATCTTGAGGAGCGGCACGATGGCACCGGTCTACGGAGATATCGAAAAACCATTCAAGCGTCTGTTCTTCGCCTTGCCGCTCAGTGCGCAACAAAGCCGGGCTGTGGCGCAGTGGCGAAGGGGCCTTGCGTTGCGCAGCGGCAAGCCGGTACCAGCCGCCAACTTCCATGTGACACTGCTGTTTCTCGGCGCTGTGGATGCCGCTCAGGTGCCTGCGATTTGCGCGGCGGTCGATCAACTGGCGCTACCCACCACACCCCCTCGTCTGCTGCTCGACCGCTTGCAGGTGTGGCAGCGGGCCAACGCCCTGGTGCTGGAGGCACAACAGCCTCCTGCGGCGCTGTTGCAACTGGTGTACGGCCTGCAGCAAGCGCTGCTGCCGCTAGGCGTGGAAGCGGCCAGCCGTGACTATCGCCCGCACCTGACCCTGGCCAGGGACTTTCGCGGCCGGCCGCCAGAAGCCAGCAGTACGCCGGATTTCTTCCTCGCTGCCCGCCATTTCACCCTCTACGAGTCGCGCAAGGGCGCCTATTGGCCATTGGCGCAGTGGCCGCTGTCGAACTGATTCAGGCCGGCACTTCGCAATCTGCGAACAACTGTTCACCCAGCGTGCGCGCCGTGTGCAAGTGCGGGGTCGGGTCCACGCCTTCGCTATCTTCCAGCAGGGTGGAGCTGAGCACCTCGGCGCCGCAATAGTCGAAAATACCGTGCTCGATCTGCACGCGCATCGCTTCGCCATAGCCATGCCGTTCGAAGGTACCGCGGTCGGCGCCGGCGACGCCGACCAGGTGCACCTTCATGCCGCGCAATTTCTTCACGGTGGTGCTGCCGTCATAGTCGAACGCCCAACCGTTGCTGAACACCCGCTCAACCCAGCCCTTGAGCAAGGCTGGCAGCGACCACCAGTAAATCGGGTACACCAACACCAGGGCATCGGCGCGTTCGATGCGCGCCTGCTCCTTGCGCACATCCGCCGGCGGGGCAGCCAGGCGGCGGTGCACGGCATGGTCGGCCAGGCCGAACCGCGGGTCGAAACCTTCACTGGCGAGGTCGGCGACTTCGCTGCTGTGGCCGGCTTCGGCCAGGCCATTGGCGACCTGCCGGGCCAGGGCGTGGGTCAATGAGTGAGGGTCGTGGTGGCCGACAACGATCAGGGCGTGCATGGTGAATCTCCTGGATGAGGATGCAGGGTTACCTTCAGCGCTATATACTCAAGGTAAGTTACGTCCAGTAAGTTACTTTTGGTAGGTTAGCGATGTCAAGCGATGATCCAACCCGCTCGCGCAAGCGCCTGAGCCGTGACGAGCGCCGTCGCCAGCTGCTCGACATGGCTTGGCAGCTGGTGCGCGAGGAGGGCACCGATGCCCTCAGCCTGGGCCGTCTGGCCGAGCAGGCGGGAGTGACCAAGCCGGTGGTCTATGACCATTTCGAAACCCGTACCGGGCTGCTGGTGGCGCTGTATCAGGAATACGATGCCCGCCAGTCTCGAATGCTGGAACAGGCCCTGGCGCGCTGTGACGCCAGCCTGGCCAGCCGCGCCAGGGTGATAGCCGAGGCCTACGTCGACTGCGTGATGAGCCAGGGGCTGGAAATACCCGGTGTCTCGGCCGCGTTGGCCGGGTCGCCGGAGATGGAAGCGCTCAAGCGGGCCTATGAGCAGCCCTTCCTGGACAAATGCCGGGAGGCGCTGGCCGGCTTTTCCCCCAGCGGTACCGTCGGGGCTGCGGGCATGCGCCTGTTGGTGGGGGCAGCGGATGCCTTGTCACAGGCGGCTGCGGCGGGAGAGCTGGAAGCTGAGGCGGCCAAGGCCGAACTGCAGGCCGCCATCATGGCGATGGTCGAGCGCCAGTGAAGGTTCGAGATTGCCCGGCTGCAAGGCCCATCAGCTCAAACCGGCAAGCTTTGATAGGGTAATTCGTCGCCGGGGCTGCGGTTGAACTGGCGCTTGTATTCGCGGCTGAACTGCGAGGTGCTCTGGTACCCCACCCGGTGGGCAGCCTGGGCCACCCCCAGGCCTTCGCCAATCAGCATCTGCTGTGCCTTGAGCAAGCGCAGGCGCTTGAGGTATTGCATCGGCGCCATGTCAGTGCAGCGCTTGAAATGTTCGTGGAAGGTGGAAACGCTCATGTTGGCGCGCGCGGCCAGCGCCTCCACGCTCAGTGGTTCGGCGTAGTGCTCACGCAGGTGGGCGAGGGCGGCGCCAATGCGGGCAAAATGTCCCTGTTGCTCGACCAATGCCCGCAATACGCCCGCCTGTGGGCCACGCAAGGCGGTATACAGCACCTCGCGTACCCGCGCTGGCCCCAGCACCTTTGCATCCAGCGGGTCCTGCAGGCAGTGCAACAGGCGTTCCACGCATTCGCGCATTGGTGCATCGAGCGCCGCCGAAGTCATCGATTGCGGCGTTTGTGCCTGCACCGCTGCATCCGCGGCCAGGTCCATGCTTTGTACCAGCTCCCCGAGCACGCCGCGGTCGATGTGTACTGCCACGCCCAACAAGGGCGCTTCGGGGGTGGCGAAGGTTTCGCACATGAACGGCACCGACAATGCCTGCACCAGGTAATGCCCGGCGCCGTACTCCAAGGTTCGAAGCCCTAGGCGTGCCAGTTTGCTGCCCTGAGCCAGGATCATCAGGCTGGGTTCGTAGATCTGCGGGCTGCTGGCCACGTAATGGTCCCAGCTCAGTACTTGTACCTGGGGCAGGTGTGTGGGCACGAAGCCTGGACGTGTGGCGAGGCTGCGGATCAGCGCGCAAAGCGGCGCGTTGGCGTCGACGTGGCGGGTCAGTTGCATGGTGGACCAGGGCAGAGAATCAGACAGTTTGATCATCGCAGATTAGAGGCTGGGCGCCAGCTGCGGCAGGGCATCTTCGGAGAATCAGGCATGAATGCCGGAGGATCAGCGGTGGGCGGGGCGGTACATGGCGCGCAAAATGCGCCGCCTGAATCGTTTCACTCCACAGCGAGGCCCTGTATGTACACTGCCATCGGCTATGCCGCCCAGACGCCAACCAGCCCCCTGGCCCCCATCACCTTCGAGCGGCGCAGCCCGCGCCCGGACGACGTCGCCATCGAAATCCTGTATTGCGGCGTGTGTCACTCCGACATCCACCAGGCACGCAACGAATGGGGCATTGCCGTGTACCCGCTGATGCCTGGCCACGAGATCATCGGCCGGGTCACCGCAGTCGGGGACAAAGTGACTGCGCACAAGGTCGGTGACCTGGTTGGCGTTGGCTGCATGGTCGACGCCTGTCGCCATTGCGACGCCTGTGCCAAGGACCTGGAACAGTACTGCCTTGAAGGCCCGACCATGACCTACGCCACTCCGGACCGGGTCGACGGCAGCAATACCATGGGCGGGTACTCCAGCAGCATCGTGGTCAACGAGCATTTCGTGCTGCGCATCCCGGCCGGCATGGACCTGCCCAGCGCTGCGCCGATCCTGTGTGCCGGGATCACCACCTATTCGCCACTGAAGCACCATGGCGTCGGCCCTGGCCACAAGGTTGGCATTCTCGGCATGGGAGGCCTGGGCCACATGGGCATCAAGCTGGCCAAGGCCCTGGGCGCCGAGGTCACGCTGTTCACCCGTTCGCAGGCCAAGGCCGACGAGGCGCGTCGCCAGGGCGCCGACCATGTGATCGTGTCTACCGATGCCGAGCAGATGCGCGCGGCTGCCGGGCGGTTCGATTTCCTGCTCGACACCATCCCGGTCCAGCATGACCTCAACCCCTACCTGGAAACACTGAAGTTCGATGGCGTGCATATTCTGGTGGGCCTGATCGAACCGATCGACCCCGCGCTGCATGCGGCCAATCTGGTGTTGAAGCGTCGGGTGCTGGCGGGGTCGCTGATCGGCGGGATTGCCGAAACCCAGGAAGTGCTGGATTTCTGTGCTGAGCACGACATTCGCTGTGATATCGAACTGCTGGATATTCGCAACATCAACCAGGCCTACGAGCGGATGATCGCCGGCGATGTGAAGTACCGCTTCGTCATCGACATGGCCACACTTCAGGGCTGATGCTCGGGCAATCCCGCTCCCGCTGGTCCATGCACCGCGGGCGCGGGGCTGCGCGCACGGTTACCAGGCCATCGGCCTGTCCCAGCCCTTCCAGAACAACCAGCGCCGCACTTCACCATGGTCCCCGGTGCCGATCTGCCAGGCTGGCCGCTGGCTGTCCAGCGCAATCAGCGAAACGAACCCGGCATGGCTGGCCGCCACCAGCGTCCGCCCATCGGCACTGACATCCATCGCGCTGATGGTCGAGCCCAGGTAATGCTGCCAATGCTCCACGCCATCTTCACCAAACGCCCGCAGGTAACCATACGCATCGCCAACGATGTATTCGCCGTCACGCGCCACGGCGGCATACACCCGTGCACCATCCTGCACCTGTGGGGTACGCGGGTCCTGGCTGTAGTAATCGGTATCCAGCCCCGGCAGGTCGGCCACCCTGACCGCCAGCGTGGCACCGCTGTAGAAATGGCAGGCGTTGAGTATCAACTGGTCCCCGGTGCGGTTGAACAGGGCGAAGTGCGGGTATTCGCTGGCCGGCCCGATTGCGGCCACGGGCCTGAGCTGGTCGTCCAGTACCAGGTGGCGGCTGCCCTGCTCGCCGACCGCGATCAAGCGGCCATCCGCCGACACTGCACCGTGCTCCATGCTCAGCCCCAGGCTGATGTCGTCCGGGTCGGTGCCTTCGGCCAGTTCATCGAGCACCCGCGCCTGCTGCGGCAGTAGCCGGGTTGCGCCCTGGCAGGTCAGCAGGAAGATACCCTCGGCACTTACCAGCAGTACCCGCTGGCCATCCGGGAAGGGGATCAATGCGGTGGGGGTGGGCGGTAGCTCGAACGGCTCGAACGGGTAACCTGGCGGCAACCCCTCCAGCCCCGTCGGCCAGGCCAGCCGCTGTACCTGGGGGCCGCCCCAGCCATCGGTCACGCGTATGCCTTCGGCATTGGCCAGCGCGAAGTAGCGACGCCCAGGGCAGCGGCCGAAATGCTCGACCCCGATCACCGGCGTTACCCCGAGGTTGTCGATTTGCACGACCTGGCCTTTTTCATAGGGCATGCCGATGCGCGCCAGCAGGCTGCCGTCATCCAGCAGCAGGACACTGCTGATACCCTGGCCGTGGGTATCGAGCAACGGCAGCAAGGGATGGTGCGCAGGCGGCCAGGCCTCGCGGAAGGCCTGGCGCTGCTGGTCATCAACGCCGGGGCGGTTGGCCGCCTGCAGGGCTGCCAGCCAGGCCTCCAGCAAGTGCTCGGTGGCAGCGGCCTGCGGTGCTTCGAGGTGGTCCCAGCCGTGTGCGCGGCCCTGCGCGACGTAGTCGTTGACGGCCTGGGCGTAGGCGGTGACCGCCTGGTGCCACTGTTGCTGGGGAGGCTGCTTGTCCATGCGCGGGTCGGGCTCCAAGTTGCATACACGTTTCACACAAAGCGCGCATGGTACTCCTTCTGCCCGATGCGCGGTTGTGAGGCCCGGGTGTGACGCGTACCATGCCGGGCATTCCTTCCAATAACAAAGCGTACGTCGACACCCAGTGCAACCGGGTGGCTGGCGCGCGGTCTGTTGCCTTGTCTGCGGAGAACCGGTTGCAACCCATGAATGGACCCATACCCACCCACATGCCCCCTACGGCCGGCAGCGGCAGCTGGCTGAGCGTGATTGCCCTGGCCCTGGCGGCGTTCATCTTCAATACCACCGAGTTCGTCCCGGTGGCGCTGCTCAGCGACATTGGCCGCAGCTTCGCCATGAGCACCGCCCAGGTCGGCCTGATGCTGACGATCTACGCCTGGGTGGTGGCGCTGGCCTCGTTGCCGATGATGCTGCTGACCCGCAACATCGAGCGGCGGCGCCTGTTGCTGCTGGTGTTCCTAGTGTTCATTGTCAGCCACCTGCTGTCGTGGCTGGCACAGAGCTTTGCCATGTTGCTGGTCAGCCGGATCGGCATTGCCCTGGCGCATGCGGTGTTCTGGGCCATCACCGCCTCGCTGGCGGTGCGTGTGGCGCCGCCGGGCCAGCAGGCCAAGGCGCTGGGCCTGTTGGCCACGGGCACAACCCTGGCCATGGTCCTGGGCATCCCGCTGGGCCGCGTGGTGGGTGAGGCACTGGGCTGGCGGGTGACTTTCCTGAGCATTGCCGGTGTGGCGCTGGCGACCATGTTGTGCCTGATGAAGTCGCTGCCGCTGCTGCCCAGCCAGAACTCCGGCTCGCTGCGCAGCCTGCCGATCCTGTTCAAGCGCCCGGCGCTGGTGATCACCTATGTGCTGGTGACGTTGGTGATTACCGCGCAGTTCACGGCCTACAGCTACATCGAACCGTTCGCCTTGCAGGTGGCGCAGATTGGCGGTGAACGCACCACCTTGCTATTGCTGCTGTTCGGTGGCGCCGGGGTATTCGGCTCGTTGCTGTTCAGCCGCTACAGCGAGCGCTTCCCGCATGGCTTCCTGGTCGGCTCGATCGGCCTGCTGGCGGCGTGCCTGCTGCTGCTGTTGCCGCTGTCAGGCAATTTCTATGCGTTCGCTGTGCTGAGCATGTTCTGGGGTGTGGCAATCCTCAGCTTCAGCCTGTCGCTGCAGTCCAAGACCCTGAAGCTGGCCTCCGATGCAACCGACGTGGCCATGGCGTTGTTCTCGGGTATCTACAACATCGGCATCGGCGGTGGCGCATTGCTCGGCAGTATCGTCAGCAGCCAGCTGGACGTGGCGTACATCGGCCTGGTGGGCGGAAGCGTGGCTGTGCTCGGGTTGCTGCTGGCGGTTGCCAGTGCGCCGCGGTTCCGCGAGGCACTGGCACACTGAGCTGACGCAGGCACGCGCTCCTCGGATACCCCGCAGACCTGCGCAGACAGCTCAGGCCAGCACGGCAGCCCACGCAGACACCAGCAGCACCATTGCCAGCACCTGGTTGAACAGCCGCAACCGCTGCGGCGCCTGCAGCCAGAGCGCGCTGCCTGCCCCCAGCAGCGCCCAGGCTGCCATGCACGGCAGGGCGATCAGCAGGAACACCAGCGCCAGTTGCCACACCGGCAGCGACGGTGCGGCAAACACCCCGACCACGGCCACGGCCATCAGCCACACCTTGGGGTTCACCACCTGCAACGCGGCCGCGCCGAGCGCACTGAAACCTTGCCCCGTGGCTGCCTGCAGCGGGGCGCCCGCACTGCGCAGCATCTTCCACGCCAGCCAGCTCAACCACAGCACACCGGCGCCACTCATCAACTGCTGAGCCAGCGGATGGCGCAGCAGCAGCTCACCCAGCCCCAGGCCGACCATCAGCACGATCGCGGCGGCTGCGCCACAGGCCGCCACGATCGGCGCCAGGCTCGCGCGCAGGCCAGCGCGGGCACCATGCGCAAGGATCAACAGGTTGGTTGGCCCGGGGCTGATGCTGGACACCAGGGCAAACAGGATGAAAGGCAACAGCGACTGCGACATGATCAATGGCTCCGGATGAACGAAGCACCATGCTGGCTGGTTGCCGCCGTTCAGTCTGGAAGGTTTGAGCAGCGCTTGCGGTAGTCGGCTGGGGTCAGCTGGTAGGCACGGCGGAACCAGCGCCCCAGGTGGCTCTGGTCGGCAAAGCCCAGGGCCATGGCCACCTCGGTGGGTGTCTGGCCCTCGGCGAGCAGGCGCCGCGCGCGAGCCAGGCGCAGCTGGATCAGGTAGGCGTGCGGCGCCAGGCCATATGCGGCCTTGAACGCGCGGGTCAGGCGGAAGCGGTCGATGCCACAGGCCTGGGCCAGGTCTTCGAGGCCAATGTCGCATACCAGGTGGGCGTGCAGGTAATCCCGCGCTCGCTGGGCGGTCAGCGGCAGGCGCGGGTCGGGGTTGATGCGCCGGCGCCAATGCAGGTGGCGAGTCAGGCAAGCCAGCAGGTCGTCCATGGCGGTCTGGCGCACAATCCGCCAGTCCTGCTGGTGCACGGCCCGGAAGGCGAGGGCGGTGGCGCGGGCCAGGTGCTCGTCCTGGCACAGGGTATCGGCAAAGCTGGGCAGGCTGTCGCCTGGCACGTGCTCGAACAGCGCCCGCAGTTGCTGGTCGAGCCAGGCGGGCTGCAGGTACAGCGTCGAATAGGTGAAGCCTTCCGCGGTCGGTGCCAGGCCGTCATGGAGGTCGCCGGGCTCGAGCAGGAACACCTGCCCCGGTGTACTGCGATGGCGTACCCGGCGGCAGTTGAACTGCTGCACCCCCTGTTCGGTCACGCCGACCAGGAAGCTGTCGTGCCAGTGCGGGTCGTAGGCATGCCCGACGAAATGCGCGCGGACCGACTCGATGCCGGTATCGGCGTCCTGCTTGAGGTCGATCCAGTTGCTCATTGGCGGCGTGCCCGGGTGGAAAATGCCCACCTTAGCGTAAAGGCCTGGCTCAGTCTGGAACGATTGTGCAACCGTTGCTCAGCGCCCGTGTGCGCAGGGCCTCGAAGCGTTCGCGCAGCCACACATGCAATTGCCTGATCGCGGGCGTGAGTTGCTTGCGGTGCGGGCATACCAGGGTGACCGGGGCAGCCTCACCGAGGTGCTCGGGCAGGATGATTTCCAGTTCGCCGGCGACCACGTTGGCGCTCACATCCAGCCACGACTTGTAGACGATGCCTTCGCCTTGCAAGGCCAGGCGGCGGATCACGTCGGCATCGTCGCTGACCAGCGGTCCGCGCACTTGCACGGTACGGTTGCCCACCCGCCATTTGTCGTAGACCCGATTGTGCTGCATGTACAGCAGGCAGGCGTGCTGCTGCAGGGCTTCAGGCGTGAGTGGGCGGCCGTGGCGGGCGAGGTAGTCGGGCGAGGCGACCAGCACCCGGCGGTTCCAGTCGGCCAGGGGCAGGGCAATGTAGTTGGCATCCTGGTTGAGGCCGTAGCGGATAGCCACGTCCACCGGGTCGCGGTTGAGGTCGGCAATCTGGTCGGACAGGAACAAGCGCAGGTGCAGCGCCGGATGCTCGCGGCGAAAGGCGCTCAGCCATGGCAGCAGCATGTTGCGGCCCAGGTCTGAAGGTGCCGACACCTGCAGCACGCCACGCAGCATGCTGGAGTTGCCATGCAGGTCTTCGCGGCCCTGGCGCAGGCTTTCCAGCACGTTCACTGCGGTCGGCAGATACAGCTCGCCTTCGGCGGTCAGGCGCAGGCTGCGGGTGGTGCGGGCGAACAGGCGTACATCGAGGTCGCGTTCCAGGCGCTTGATCGCGGCGGCCACCTGGCCGGGCAGCAGATCGGCCTCATGGGCGGCGGCGGTGAAGCTGCCCAGCACGCTGCTGCGGACAAACAGTTCGAGGTCGGCGATACGCAGCATTTTCACTCCCGGAATTAAAGTGTTGTTACATTGTGCCGGTTTTTCTTTTTTACCGGGAAGATAGGATTGCCGGCACATCCCCGTTCGATTTCAGGAGTTGCTGCATGGATACCGTCTCGCTGGCCAAGCGCCGCTACACCACCAAAGCCTACGACGCCTCGCGCCGCATTCCCCAGGCCACCGTCGATGCCCTGCTCGAGCAACTGCGCCACAGCCCGTCGTCGGTCAACTCGCAGCCGTGGCATTTCATCGTCGCCGACACTGCCGAAGGCAAGGCTCGCCTGGCCAAGAGCACTGCCGAGCGCTATGCCTACAATTCGCCGAAGATCCTCGATGCGTCGCACGTGATCGTGTTCTGCACCCGCACCGAAATGACCGAAGCTCACCTGAACGCCCTGCTCGAACAGGAGGCCGCCGATGGCCGATTCCGCGATGAGCAGGCGCGCGCCGCGCAGAACCAGAGCCGCCGGCATTACGTCGATCTGCATCGTTTTGACCAGAAGGACGTGCAGCACTGGATGGAAAAGCAAACCTACCTGGCGTTCGGTACGGCCATGCTGGGGGCTGCGGCCCATGGCCTGGACGCGACACCGATCGAGGGCTTCGACAGCAAGATCCTCGATGCCGAACTGGGCCTGCGCGAGCGTGGCTTCACCAGCGTGGTGATCCTCAGCCTGGGCTATCGCAGCGAGACGGATTTCAATGCCGGGCTGAACAAGTCGCGCTTGCCGGCTTCGCAGGTGTTCACCTTCCTGTGACATCGCCGGGGCCGCTCTGCGGCCCGGCAATCCATCAAGGTCACGCGCTCGACCGCTCGGCATGCTGCTTGGCAAGTTTCCGGCAAATACCGCATACTTGTCGGCAAACGCCGGAAAGGAGCTTGCCATGCTTGCCGAAGTGCTTCGCGACAACGGTTACCACGAGTACCGGGCGCGCCTGCATGCGCTGCTGGAAATCCCCGAGCTTGCCAGTGATTTCGAGATCCACACGCGCATCACCCATGGTTTTGCCGCCACCTGGCTGGTAAAGCTGACCGAGCTCGGCGTGTTCACGCCAGTGGAGCGCGACCAGATCATTCCGCTACGCACCTTGAAGTCCCGCATCGAGCGTGACCAGCCGCTGACCGTCGAGGAAAGCGACCGGCTGTTCCGCTCGGCGCATATCACCGCCATGGCCGAAGCCGTGTTCGGCGACGCGGCCAAGGCCAAGCGCTGGCTGTCCAAGCCCAAGGAGCGCTTCTCGGGGCTGACACCGATGCAGATGCTCACTACCCAGCAAGGCACCACCCAGGTCGAGGAGATGCTGCTGCAGATCGCTGAAGGCTTTGGCTTGTGATCCTGTGGCGGATCAGCGCCTACGCGGACCTGAGCGGAACCGGCGGCTTGCGTGTCAGTGGCCGCTGGCACCAGGCCGGTCGGCCAGTGGTCTATGCTGCCACCAGCCCGGCCGGGGCCATGCTCGAGGTGCTGGTGCACCTGGAGATCGACCCCGAGGACTTCCCCACCACCATGCGCTTGCTGCGCATCGAGTTGCCCGACACGGTATCGCAAGCGCAACTGCCAGCCTTGCAGCCCGGTTGGTCAACGCAGACCGAACTTACCCGCGGCCTGGGCAACCGCTTCCTCGATGACTGTTCGGCATTGCTGCTGCCGGTGCCCAGCGCGATCATGCCCAGAACCATCAATTACCTGTTCAACCCGCGGCATCCGCAGGCGCACAGTGCCAGGCTCGACGTCGAGGACTTCACCCCGGACAGCCGGCTGTTCTAGGGCGGGCTTACCAGAGAGCCGCCGCTGCCGCCGCCAGCACCCTGGCAAACACTTCGATCGCCTTCTCCACTTCAGCCGCGTTGCTGAAACGGCCGATGCTCAGGCGCACGCTGTTGCGTGCCCGACGTTCATCCAGCCCCAGTGCCAGCAGTACGTGCGAGGCCGCATTGCTTGCCGAATTGCAGGCGGAGGTGGTCGACAATGCCAGCTCACTGGCCAGTGCTGCACTGTTGAAACGCGGGTTGTCGATGCACAGGTTCAGCGTATGCGGAATACGCTGGCGGGCGCAGCCATTGAGGGTGACCCCAGGCAGCGCCAACAGGCCTTCGCGCAGGCGCCCGGCCAGCTGCTCGAGGCGCTGGTACTCGCTATCGCCCGGCTGGCCGGCCAAGGCAAAAGCGCTGCCCATGCCGACAATCTGGTGGGTCGCCAGGGTGCCAGAGCGCAAGCCCTGTTCATGCCCGCCACCGTGCATCTGCGCGCACATCAGCGGGCGTGCGCGCGGCCCGACGTAGAGCGCACCGATCCCTTTGGGGCCATACACTTTGTGCGCCGAGAACGACATCAGGTCCACGGCCATCGCGCTCAGGTCGAAGGCCAGTTTGCCCACCGCCTGCGCTGCATCCACGTGCAGCAGGGCACCGTGGGCGCGCACCTGTTGGCCAATCGCGGCAACGTCAGTGAGCGTACCCAGCTCGTTGTTGACCGCCATCAGCGACACCAGGCGCGTGTCGGCGCGCAACGCCGCCTGCACCGCTGCAGGTTGGATCAGGCCGGCGGCATCCGCTGCCAGGCGGGTAACGGCCCAGCCCTGGCGCTCCAGTTCGGCCACGGTGTCGAGCACGGCCTTGTGTTCCAACTGGCTGGTGATCAGGTGCCCAGGCTGGCCGAGGCCTTGGGCGATGCCCTTGAGTGCCAGGTTGTTGGACTCGGTCGCGCCTGATGTCCAGACCAATGCGTCAGCCTGCGCGCCGACGCGTTCGGCCACTTGCTGACGGGCCTGCTCGACAGCCTGGCGGGCGGCCTGGCCGAAGGCATGGCCAGTGGATGCCGGGTTGCCAAAGTTGGCCTGGCTGCCGAGGCAGGCGAGCATGGTTTCGATGACCCGGTCGTCGACCGGAGTGGTGGCGGCGTAGTCGAAGTAGAGCGGGGCGCTAGGCATTGGGCGGGTCCGTGTGTGCTGCCGTGAAATCGGCGATCGTTGGCGCAAGCGTACCCGCCACGTACGCGATGGTTTTCGCTTCTTGTGGCCGTTTTTCCAAATCTTCAAACAGATAATTCTAGCTGCTGATGAGTTTGTAGGAAATTTTTCTCTTGGCTGCTTCGGATTTCAGCCAAAACCAATTGGCTACCCCTTCAGGCCGGTGCCAGCGCCTTCTCTTCCTCGGCGACGACGCGCTCGCACAACTCGGTGATCTGTTCGCGCATCCAGCGGTTGGCCGGGTCCTGGTCGGTGCTTTCATGCCAGTACAGGTGGGTCTCCAGCGCCGGTACTTCCACCGGCAGGGGCTGGTAGCGCAACTGATGGCGGCGGGCGAAGCGCTCGGGCACGGTCATTGCCATGTCGGTCTGCTGCAGCACCTGCGAGGCCATCAGGTAATGCTGCGAGCGCAAGGCAACCTTGCGCTGCACGCCCATCTTGCCCAGGGCCAGATCGACATAACCCAGGCCGTTGCGGCGGCTGGAGATATGGATATGGGTCATGCCCAGGTAGCTTTCCAGGGTCAGTTTGCTGTCTGCCAATGGATGGCCCTGGCGCAGGGCGCAGACATAGCGATCCTGCATCAGTTTGATGTGGCGTACTTGCGGGTCGGTATTCAAGGGCGCGTCGATGGCGAAGTCCAGGCGCCCGGCGGCCAGTTCCTTGGTGGTCTCGCGGCGCTTGCACAGGAAACTTTCGATCAGCACCGCCGGTGCCAGGCGGCGCAGGCGCTGGAACAGCGGCGGCAGGATGACCGCCTCGGTCAGGTCGGTCATGCTGATGCGGAAGGTCTTGTTGGCCTGTTGCGGGTTGAAGATGCGGCTTTCCTGCACCGAAGTACGCAGCAGCGCCAGGGCGTTGCGCACCGGGCCGATGATGTTCTGCGCCATGGGCGTAGGCACCATGCCTTGCGCGGTGCGCACGAACAGCGGGTCATTGAAGGTTTCGCGCAGCCGCGAAAGGGCGTTGGACACCGCCGGCTGGGTGATGCCGACGATCTGCCCGGCGCGGGTCAGGTTGGCTTCGGTGTAGATGGCATCGAACACGATGAACAGGTTGAGGTCGACCTTGCTGAGGTTCATGGGCGCCGCTCTTTGTTGGAATTATCAGCCGATCATATATCGGTTATGAATGTTTATACACGCGGAAAATAGACTAGGTGGATGGGGGCCTGCTGCTCTAGGCTCTGCCCATGTACTTCGAACCGTGAAGGTAGCCCCGATGGATTTCGCCTATTCGCCCAAGGTCCAGGCACTGCGTGAGCGCGTCAGCGCGTTCATGGACGCCCATGTCTACCCCGCCGAGGCGGTGTTCGAGCGGCAGGTCGCCGAGGGCGACCGCTGGCAGCCCACCGCAATCATGGAGGAACTCAAGGCCAGGGCCCGCGCCGAGGGGCTGTGGAACCTGTTTCTGCCGGAATCGGAATATGGCGCCGGGCTTGGCAACCTGGAATATGCCCCGCTGGCAGAGATCATGGGCCGCTCGTTGCTCGGGCCAGAGCCGTTCAACTGTTCGGCACCGGACACCGGCAACATGGAAGTGCTGGTGCGTTATGGCAGCGATGCGCAGAAGCGGCAGTGGCTGGAGCCGCTGTTGCGCGGCGAGATCCGTTCGGCATTCGCCATGACCGAACCGGACGTAGCGTCCTCGGACGCTACCAACATGGCGGCCACGGCTGTGCGTGACGGTGACGAATGGGTGATCAATGGCCGCAAGTGGTGGACTTCGGGCGCCTGCGATCCCCGCTGCAAGGTAATGATCTTCATGGGCCTGTCCGACCCGCAGGGACCACGCCACCAGCAGCATTCGATGGTGCTGGTGCCCACCGATGCGCCCGGGGTGAAGATCGTTCGGCCGCTGCCGGTGTTCGGCTATGACGACGCGCCCCACGGCCACGCCGAAGTGCTCTTCGAAAACGTGCGGGTGCCGTACGAGAACGTCATCCTCGGCGAAGGCCGCGGTTTCGAGATTGCCCAGGGGCGGCTTGGCCCGGGCCGTATCCACCACTGCATGCGCTCGATCGGCATGGCCGAACGAGCACTGGAACTGATGTGCAAACGCGCGGTGGAGCGCACCGCTTTCGGCCAGCCACTGGCGCGACTGGGTGGCAACGTCGACAAGATTGCCGACTCGCGCATGGAAATCGACATGGCCCGGCTGCTGACGCTGAAAGCGGCGTACATGATGGACACGGTCGGCAACAAGGTGGCTCGCAGCGAGATTGCGCAGATCAAGGTCGTCGCCCCGAACGTAGCGTTGAAGGTGATCGACCGGGCGATCCAGATCCATGGCGGGGCAGGCGTGAGCGGCGACTTCCCGCTGGCCTACATGTATGCCATGCAGCGTACCCTGCGCCTGGCCGACGGGCCGGACGAGGTGCACCGGGCGGCGATTGGCAAGTATGAAATCGGTAAATACATGCCGGCGCGCAAGGGGCATGGTTAGCGGCTGGAACGGCTGTTGGTGTTTTCCGGTGTCGCCTTGGTTGGGCGGTGGAGATGGGCGCCGGTCGGGTCGACGAGCTGAATCACATCGCCCCGTTGCCAGCCGTTGGCCTGCGAGTCTGTTGCCGGTATCGCGATGTCGGCCCGTTGCGCCCTGCTTTTGACCGTATCGATGCCCAGGCGCCGGTTGCGCTGCTCGACCATGGCCGGGTTGGCCTGGCCATCGGCGGTAAAGCCCATCATCAATTGCGGGACCCCGAGCGGCAGCGCCTTGTCCTGGTCGGTGTGCCAGGTATGCCAGGTTTTTCCATAGGTATGCGCCAGGCGCTGCATCAGCGCATGTTCTGCCGGTGCGGGGATGCCCGGCGCGACCAACTGGCCGGACGATACTTCATAGCCGTGGCTGTGCCACATGGCTTTTTCCTTTGCCGGCAAGTGTGTGAACAGTTTCCGGTCGATGATGTACTCGATGCCCATGATCTTGGCGCTACGGGTATTGCCGTCGTAGATCACGCACTGAATCACATCTTCGTTCAGCAGCGAGCAGTAATGGTGGGCTTCCATCTGGATCTCGGGGTGGCCATTGTAGAAGTGGAAGCCATCCAGATAGGCATTCAGCGCTTCGATGGGGGGCTTGTCCTGCAACAGCGCTGCGCCTGCCTCCAGTAGTTGGGTGGTTGCGGACTCGGGGCTGCCGGGTGCGTCGACAGGCGATACTGTTCGGGGTGTCGAGCAGCCCCAAAGGGCGAGACAGGCGACTGAAAGGCTCAGGCAGCATGTGGTGAACTTCATGTAATCGGTCTCCATGGGGTGTGGGCAGAAGACCGTCGGTTGGTACATAACATTGAATGTACGGGACGGGCGGTACTGCTGGCGCAATGGCCTGGAACTTAGTTCTCGCCCGGCTGCACTAATTCGTTGTCAACCTCGCAACCCAGGCCGTCCTGAGGAAGGTACCCCCATGTCCCGTCTCGCAGAATTCCGCCAGCTGGAACAGAAACTGGCTGCTCAACTTGCCGAACTGGAAGCCATGAAAGGCAGCCCCGAGCTGCAAAGAGAAATCGAGTTTGAAACCAAACTGCGCAACTTGTTGGCCAAGTATGAGTTCAGCCTGCGCGACATCATCAGCCTGCTGGACCCGCAAGGCGGCCGCCGCCCGGCTCAGCCCGCCGTTGCGCCGAAAGCCAGGCGTCGCGCGCGCCAGGTGAAACGGTACAAGAACCCGCATACGGGTGAAATGATTGAAACCAAGGGCGGTAACCACGCGAAGATGAAGGCGTGGAAAGCTGAACATGGCGCTGAAGAAGTCGAGAGCTGGCTGGTTCGTTAGTGTGCCCAGGCAGGAGAGTTATTGCTTAAGTCTGACTAGCTGGAAATCAGACCCGCATTTGCGGGTCTTCCTCTTTTTGGTTGGCTGTAGAATCAACCTTCAGTGGCTGTTGGCATGCAGCATCCCTGGTTTCCGGTTTTCCCCCGCGCGTCTTGACCAGTGAAACCACCACGCCACCCAGCAACAGCCCGAACGTCACCCCCAACGACAGCAACGCCGGCACCTTGCCCACCATGCCGTGGTAGAAAATCTTGCAGCCAATGAAGATCAGCACCATCGCCAGCGCGTACTTGAGGTAAACGAAGCGGTGCATCAGCGCCGCCAGCGCGAAATACAGCGAGCGCAACCCCAGGATGGCGAAGATGTTCGAGGTATAGACGATGAACGGGTCCTGGGTAATCGCGAAGATCGCCGGCACGCTGTCGACGGCGAACACCAGGTCGGCCAGTTCGATCAGCACCAGCGCCAGGAACAGCGGGGTGGCATGGCGCAGCGCCTTGCTCTGGCCAGGCGGGGCCTGGCGTATGAAGAAATGCGCGCCGTGAATCTGTTCGGTGACCCGCAGGTGCCGCCGCACGAACTTCAGGATCGGGTTGTTGGCCAGGTCCGGCCGATGGTCTTCCTTCGACAGCGCCATCTTCACCCCGGTAAACAGCAGGAAGGCGCCGAAGATATACAACACCCAGGCAAAGTTCTGCACCAGCGCCGCGCCTACACCGATCATGATCGCCCGCAGCACGACCACGCCGAGGATGCCCCAGAACAGCACGCGGTGCTGGTAGCGGCGGGGGATGGCGAAGTAGCTGAAGATCATCGCCATGACGAACACGTTGTCCATCGATAGCGACTGCTCGACCAGGAACCCGGTATAGAACTCCAGCGCTGGTTGCGCCCCCAGATAGTACCAGACCCCGATGCCGAACAGCACGCCGACGCTGAAATAGCCTGAATACAGCAACAGGCTTTCGCGCATTTCGATTTCCCGGTCGTGGCGATGCAGCACGCCAAGGTCGAGTACCAGCAGGCCGACGACGATGGCCACGAACAGCAGCCACAACCAGGCGCTGGTGCCGAGAAACGGGGTGGTGAGGAATGTGTGTAGAGCCGTCATGAGCCCCTCCTTGAATGTCGACGTTGCATGGCAACAGTGATCCGACATGGCGGCCTGGCAGCCGTCAGAGGGGCCCGGTATCACATGCTCTTGAGCCTAGACCTGATTGCCGGGGATGCCGAATGGGGAGCTGTTACATTTTTTTGCCGGGACCTGTGGAGCGTCGACCCGCAGCTGCGTCAGTTCACCCACACCTCGACCCGGCGGTTGCGCAGGCGCCCTTGCTCCAGTTCGTTGCCTGCCACCGGTAGTTCATCGCCCATTCCCATCACCTGCAGTACCTCGACACCATCACGCGCCAGCTCGCGGCGCACCGCCTGGGCGCGCAGGCGGGAGAGCAGGGCGGCACGCCCGGGCGTTTCCTTGGGGTCGCCAAACCCCACCAGCACCGCCTTGCCGTTCAGCTTGCCGGCCTGGCGCAGGTACTCGGCCACCCGCTGCACGTCGCGCAACGCCTTGCTGTCGAGGCTGGCGCTGCCCTCCTGGAAGCGGAAGTTCACGCTCAGCCGCTGCGCTTGCTGGGCCAGGGCGCGATAGCGCGGTGGCATGTCGGCCAGCGGCGCGACAGGCTGGGCATTGATCTGCTGCGAGACGAAACCCTGCTGGGCGACGATCGCCTGGCCGGCCGGGCTCTGGGCGAAGTCTGCCAGGGCCTTGGCCTGCGGTTTCGGCTTAGCCGGCAGGTAGAAGTACAGGCGCCGCGACAGTGGGTAGTCTTCGCTGGCCACCAGCGCGCGCTCGGGGAGCATGGCCGGTGCGTCGCCTTCAGCCACCGCCAGTACCTTGGCGCGGTGCACGGCCGGCAGGCTGCTGAAGCCGATGGCCTGGCGGTCGGCGCTGATTTGCGCGGCCAGCTCGTCGCTGGACTCGAAGCGCCTGGCCGTGGCCGACAGCGTCCGATGCTGCGGCTCCAGCACCAACGCCTTGAAGGTTTCGTAGGTGCCGGAGCGGTCGTCACGGGCGTAAAGATGGATGGTGCCACCGGCAATGCCCAGTTGCTCCCAGCGCTGGATCTGGCCGGAGAAGACCTGTGCCAATTGCGCTGTAGTGAGTTGGGGTAGCGGGTTGTCGGGGTGGACGATGACCGCGACGCCATCGAGGCCGATGACTTGTTCGGCGGCAGCAGCGCGCAGGTCGCCGAGGGCGCGCAGCTGGTCCGCTTCGCTGTCGTTGATGGGCCGTGAAGCGGCAGCCAGGTCGGCCTCGCCACGGCCCAGGGCGGCGAAGCCGGTACTGGAACCGTGGGCGGCGATATCGACGCGTATCGGCTGCCCTTGGGCATCACGCGCGGTGATCACGGTTTCATTGGCGAGTTGCCCGGGGTGTTGTTCGATAGCAGTGGCTTGCCGGGTGCGCAATTGCGCCTGGACCAACGCCGGCAGCAGCGCTGCGCCGATGGTGTTGGAACCCTGCACCCGCAGGTGCTCGGCCTGGGCCGTCAGCGCAAGCAGGGAAAGCAGCAAGACAAGCAGACGGGGCATGCCGGTTAGCCCTGTGGCATAGAGTTGGCCGGCAGATTACGACAGTGGCGTGATGATAATGTGACAGCTGTAGGCGATACTTGCTGATTTCTGTTACCCAGCATTACCGGGGCTGCTGTGCAGCTTGTCGGTCACAGGTACGGCGTCAGCGCGAACCCGTGTCGGAGCGGATTTATCCGCGAAGCAGGCGGCGCGGTGGCTGGCACCGGCTGTGCCGGTGATCGCGGCTGAAGCCGCTCCTACAGGAATAACGTCAACTGTAGGAGCGGATTTATCCGCGAAGCAGGCGGCGCGGTGGCTGGCACCGGCTGTGCCGGTGATCGCGGCTAAAGCCGCTCCTACAGGAATAACGCCAACTGTAGGAGCGGATTTATCCGCGAAGCAGGCGACGCGGTGCTGGCACCGGCATTGCCGGCTATTTCAATGCGCCCCGGCGGATTTGCTCAAATCGCTCTCGGCCCATTCGGTGTAGATGCAGGCATCCGCCACCGCCCAGCGCACCTTCACGGTATCGCCCGGCTGCATCGGCATGCCCGCAGCCGACAGCGCCTTCACGGTCAGCTCGGTGCCGCCGGCAGTGACCACATGGCAGGTCTGGCTTTCGCCCAGGAACAATACCTCGCCAACCTTGGCGCTGACCTCGTTCCAGCCCGCCGGCAGCGGCTCGCGTGCGGCCTGCTCGGCAGTCAGGGCCAGGGCCTTTTCCGGGCGCACCATGATCAGCGCCTGCTGCGACGCGGCCAGGCCCGGCGTCAGGCGGATCGCCACCGGCTGCCCTTCGAAGCTGCCTGCGCCGTTGCTGCTGGCCTGGATCCGCAGGAAGTTGGAATTACCCAGGAACGAGGCGACGAAGGCATTCGGCGGGTTCTGGTACAGGTCGTAACCGGTGCCCAGGCCGACGATCTTGCCATGGCTGAAAATGGCGATGCGCTGCGACAGGCGCATCGCTTCTTCCTGGTCATGGGTGACGTAGACGATGGTGATGCCCAGGCGTCGATGCAGCTGACGCAGTTCGTCCTGCAGGTCTTCGCGCAGCTTCTTGTCCAGCGCACCCAGGGGCTCGTCCATCAGCAGAATGCGTGGCTCGTACACCAGCGCCCGGGCAATCGCCACGCGTTGCTGCTGGCCGCCAGACATCTGCGACGGCTTGCGGTGGGCGAACTGCTCCAGTTGCACCAGCTTGAGCATGGCGTCGACGCGTTTGCTGGTCTCGGCGGCGCTCAGCTTGCGAATGGCCAGCGGAAAGCCGATGTTGTCGCGCACGTTCAGGTGCGGGAACAGCGAATAGCGCTGGAACACCATGCCGATGTCGCGCTTGTGCGGTGGCACGTTGACCAGCGACTGGCCGTCGACCAGGATTTCGCCGCTGCTGGGCGTTTCGAAACCGGCCAGCATCGACAGGGTGGTGGATTTGCCCGAACCGCTGGAGCCAAGAAAGGTGAGGAACTCGCCATCCTGGATGTCCAGGTCGAGATTATCGACGGCGGTGAAGTCGCCGTAATGCTTGTTCAGGCCGCGCAGGCTGACCAGGGTCTTGCTTGGCACGTGTTCTTTCATCACTGCACTCATTATTGTTTTCTCCGCGCGCTCAGGCGTTGACTTCGGTGCGCCGGCGCAACGCGGCGGCAATGAACATGACAAGCAGCGACAGGCCGATCAGCAGGGTCGAGGCCACGGCAATGACCGGGCTGAGGTCCTGGCGCAAGGTGGTCCACATCTTCACCGGCAGGGTCTGCAGGTCGGGGCTGGCCATCATCACGCTCAGCACCACTTCATCCCACGACACCAGGAAGGCGAACAGGCCGCCGGCGATCATGCCCGGGCGAATCGCCGGGAAGGTCACCTTGAAGATCGCCTGCAGGCGCGAGGCGCCGCAGATCACCGCGGCGTCCTCGATCGACTGGTCGAACAGCTTCAGCGAGTTGATGATCGAGATGATGGTGAAGGGCAGGGCGACGATCACGTGGCTGACCACGAAGGCGAACAGCGTGCCGGTGTAGCCAAGCTTGAGGAACAGCGCGTACACCGCCACCGCGATGATCACCAGCGGCACGATCATCGGCATGGTGAACAGCCCGTACAGCAGCTCACGGCCAGGGAAACGGCCACGCACCAGGGCGAACGCGGTAGGCAGGCCCAGCAGCACCGCTGCCACGGTAGTCAGCAGGGCCACCTTGAGGCTGGCCAGCGCAGCGTCCATCCACTCCGGGTTGGAGAAGAACTGGCCATACCATTTGAAGGTCCAGCCCGGCGGCGGGAACACCAGCCACTGCGACGAGCCGAACGACAGCAGCACGATGAACACCACCGGCAGCAGCAGAAAGGCCGCGATCACTCCAGTGGTCAGGTACAGGCCGGTACGTAGCGGGCGGCCCATGGCATTGGGAGACAGGAGCATGGCGGTTTACCTCGCGTTGCCAACCGGGGATTCCGGCTGCAGCTTCAGGTACAGGTAGAAGAGCACCAGGGTGATGACCACCAGCAGTGCGGCGGCGGCGCTGGCCAGGCCCCAGTTGAGGAAGGACTGCACCTGCTGGATGATGAATTCGGGCAGCATCATGTTCTGCGCACCGCCCAGTAGGGCGGGAG
>MTEX01007757.1_pt1 | contig 24129 bp, 37 predicted proteins | sample 1042691 | NCBI WGS metagenome assembly MTEX01 (sample SAMN06185810, study PRJNA358809) | soil metagenome | isolation source: soil biostimulated with molasses as carbon source | place: India | collected 2015-05-23
AAAACAAAAATGAAAAATAATTTAAAAAGTTTCAAAAGAGTTTAAACCTGGCGCGAACGCACCCAACGCTGGTACGCTACGGCGACGTTGGGGCTAATTCACGTGAAGTCGTTGGTGGAGGTTCTGGGGAGTTATCATCATTTAACTCTTTTAAGCGTTGATCCAAGTACATTTTTAGTTTGTGGCTAGACATCATGGCTAATTCACCAGTTTCAATCAACCACTCAATGAAGTCTGGATCCTTCACATCAATCTTGATATGCATCCAGCAAGCTGTCTTAGTGGCATCCGACATAGTCAGATATTTCGCAGCCTTCCTCGCTGATTTGATCTTTTTCTTTTCCATGTGCTCTTTAAGACGATCAGCATGTTTCTTTAAATCTGATCCACGATACTGAGCCCACATCTTGAACAACTCTGTAACAGCAGAACAAGCCACACCTCGTTCTATTGGTTGGCCATCTACAGTAAATAAAGGTTCTCGACTTAGACAGTGTTGCGCAAAGTCTGCTGCAATATCATTCTTACGCATGTACTCATCCATACGTTGATTTAGATGTGCAGATTCTGTGAACCCTTTATTCTCCATCAGACGTTTAAGTCCTTCTACTGCCCAGTTAAAGATACCTGGATACTCATTTACGAATTCATCCATGATCTCATGTTTTGTTTCTTTACTACCTGTGAAATCCTGTTCGAATGGAATAAGCAACATACGACGGATCCAGGCTACGGATTTATCTGAAGTTTTGATATCATGGTTGGCTGAGAAGATGAACTTGGCTGTGTTATTGAACGTCATAGGATCTTTATTCTTAATATCAGCCATTACAGCACCACCGGAAACCATGTTCTTGAAGTCGTCTGCATTAGGTCCTTTTAGATAGTCAGCTCCTGCCTCGTTAACGATGTTCAGGATCTTACCGATTAAAGGTGTTTTACCGAAACGACTGAATAGCACACTCATCGTTGCTGAAGTTGTAATATCCTTACCAAGCATCTTCTGCAATGTTTCTAAGAACATTGACTTACCGTTAGCTCCTTCACCTTGGATAAGTAATGCTTTTTCAAATCCCATATACGGAATGAAAGAATAACCTACGAATTCTTGCACTACCTTACGAACATCTGCATCAGGTAACCATTGAGCCAAACGTTTCTCCCAATTCGGACAAGTAGCTTTAGGATTGTAATCCACTGGCACGATATAAGTTAAATGTGTCTCCGGCTTCCAAGTATGTAGTTCGCCAGTTCGCCATTCTAATAGTTTTCCGTCTTTGAGTGGAATATAATCATGTCCTTCGAGGGATTGTGTGTTTGTATCATTAGTGTCAACTGTCCACACACGACCTTGTTGTTTTAATAGTAGTGCTATAGAGTTGGCTACCTCGCCAAAGTTTTTACGAGTACCCCAAACCCCATTACCGCCATATTCTTCCTTAGTAAGTGCATCAAGCATGTAGATCTGGAATGCTTCTGCATTACCTCCAATGTGGATAGGTTTCCATGGTCCATATTCTTTATGAGTCATCCATAATACCGGTTCATTTGGAGAGATCTTAACTACCATTCCTTGATCCTCAAGAAGATTCAATACTACTTGAGCTCTTTCTAACGGAATGAATTCTTCACGCTCCGTACGACCTTGCTTGGCTTTTTCTTTGTACTTTGCGGATTTCATCTCTTCTGCTTCCCAGAAGTAGTTAACTTTTGTTTCGATGGATAAGTCGTCTAGTGGCGGCTGACAGAAAGTCATGTTATGAGCTTTCGCCATATGCATGATATAATCCTTACCCATGCTACGATGTAACGCACAGAAATGTCCAATTACTTTCGTCATTCCTGTATCACGAGTACCTGATGTTAAGATCTGTGTTAGATCTTCTGCCGACATCCCTTGTTTCTTCTCTTCTTGTGTTTTAGCCTTCTTACCTTTGTAATCAGACTTAGGCACATCGTAAGAGATTTCTTGTACAGGATCCGTGAACTCTAATGCTAACGAATCTTCCGTAACTAGTAAAGGAGCTACTTCGATTCCAGTTGTATCTGATTCTGGAGCTTCATACGTAGGATTCTCAGAGGTAAGATCAATACTGCCTGGTTTCATTTTACTTCTTGGATCATCATCACGAACTAAATCAATTAACCAATCAGGAGCCATAGCACAGTCAATATCATCTGGCGATAAACCATCCGACCATTCATATACTCTTCCAGTATGATGAATTGAAGGAGGCATTACTGTCTGTTGCCCGAATGCTAAAATAGAACATTCTGTATGCTCTCTACTATCATCTTGATTGACATATTTCTTAGTCTGTAATCCAACAGGAAGTTCATAAAGTAAGCGACGACCATCACCTGTTGCAAATTCCCACGTCTCTGGTAAATCTCCTTGAGATAATTCGTCAAGCATTTCTTCCCCACCGATACCATCTACATCAATACCAACATAACCAGAGATATGCCCTAATGGCATTCCTATGTTGATATTCTTAAATTCACGCAACCAGCTATTGACTTGCTCTTTCGTAGTCTTGGCGTGAGTTGCCCATCCTTTAATTAATGGTATCTTTCCTGCTTGACTGCATTGCTTTTGATGTCTTGGTGAATATCCTTTATGATCATGTGAACACAGTGGTATAATAGGCATATCAAGATCTATATATTCTCGTAATGCCTGTATCAAATCTTGTCTTGATGGTTGGTCTACCATTTTCTCACTCCTTCTCGTCGGTTAGAACTCCCAAGTGCACTCAGTCGCAACTTTTCCTTCATGCATACATTTGAAGTTTGGATGACGAGGGAAGCCATCTGCTGTTAATTCCATGAAGGTAACTTTCGCAACTTGTCCAATATATGCGTCAGGATTTTCTGACATTGCTGCTCGCTCTGTTTCCTTCATTCCAGAGGCTGTTCCAATTCTAGTTAATACACCATTAACATAAGCACCTAGGACGATTGCTCCAATCCATCCCATATAATAGTTCTTAGTTACTGGTATAGGATCGCCGCCTTCACTCGGCTCCCAATATTCCCACGTGGAGAGGTTCGTACCAGTGTATACTTTGGTAGGTTCCTCAAATCCCATGATAACTAGATCTGTTTCATCTTCTTGCTTGATCTTCATCCATTGCCACATAGGTTTTTTGCCCATATGATAGATACTGTCTATTTTCTTGAGTACGGCACCTTCTCCTCCGGATTCAAGAATTCCATCGATGAATTTGCGTTTGTTTTCCTTAGCAAGACGAGGAAGAACAATAAATTCTTCTGCTGGCGTACCTGCGATGAACGTGTCATAGAAATATTCTAATAACTTTCTACGCTCTTTGTACGTATTGTTAATTGTCCAACGACTTTTGGGTGTTCTAAGAATTTCAAAGATACCGAACTTAATCCAACCGTTCTTCTTTTGGAATTCTATAGCATTATCTGGTAAAGCTCCAGTTACTTGTGTTGCATACTGACTTGTCTTGCCAGGATAGAACATTTCTCCATCTAAGATCAGATTAGGCATCTTAAGTGCTTTAAGTGCTTGGATAATGTGAGGAAAGTTTTCTGTCTTCTCCACGTTTCCTGTACTAAACACTCTGTTACCTATGATCTTGTAGTGACAACCATCCAATTTCTCTTCAGCCCAGTAATCGGCGCTGTCAATAAACTCTTCCAGTTTCTTAAGACCACGACTGTCGTCTTTTTTAACTGAACCAGGTTTCATAACGCCTACTTTTGTAGCTAACTCAGCAACTTTATCAGTCATTCTTCTTTGCCTCCTTGTCTGCATCAAGATACAGATAGGCGGCATTCAGAATAGCCTCTTGCATCGTTTCCTTGCGGCTAGATGCCATGTTTTTAAACTGCCAATAGATATCTTCAGGTACTTGAGCACCTAATAGTTTCGTCTCTGGCTCTTCAGAACATGTTACTGCTTTATTCTGTTCTTCCATACCATAACCTCCTTGGTGACATAAGTAATTTAATGCTTATATTTATATATTATTCAATTTTGTTTTGTAATGTAAACAAATTCAATAAATATTTAATTTCCTTTGAAACCGTAGCCGAGAAGTTTCCGATTTAATATATAATAAATAAATATCGCGCGTTTATCTGTTCCACAATTGTCCTATGGGAGAGAGGCCCAAGCTGATTGCGGTACGGTTCCGTTGAGGGATCGCGCAGTATTTGAAACGCTTGCGCTATCTGCTCTTGCGTACCAGGGTGGGTTAATTGTGAAGCTTAGGTTCCGCGCCGCCTAGTACATTGGCTCTTTCAGGGGGAGACACGATGAAAAATATTTTAAATAAATTTTTCATTTTGTTTTCATTACAAAATCAAAATGCATAATATATAAATATAAGCAAGATTTATAACGAACTTGCTAATACAAACACATTGGAGGAAACTAAAATGACAAATGAACAAGATTTCTTACAAGAAGAAGAGTTAGAAACTCAAGAGGAGCAATTCGATGGTTCAGCTCCTGATGCTGATGAAGCAGCAAAGGAAGCTAAAGATGAGCGTATCTGGACTTTAGAAGACGGCACTGAAGTGTCTAAGTCAGAATTCGTACGTCATCAGTTCACTGAGCATAATCTTTCTCGTAAGGAGATTTCCGAGAAGTTCGATATCAATTACCGTACGGTATATGGTGCAACAGTTAACATGGTTAACGAAGCAGAACCAACTACACGCGGTCGTTCAGCTGCAAACACTAAGATCAACGTAACAGAAGATCAATCAAAAGTGGTTGATGGTAATGCTGAAGAAGGTTACACTGTTGAAGGTGAAGCTTACGAAGGCGAAGTTGTTGAAGTTGATCGTAACACTTGGATCAAAGAGCAAGTTGCTGCTGGTGTATCTCGTGGAGATATTGCGAAAGCATTGGATCTTTCTTACGGTGCTGTATATAGCTTAACTAAGGATGCTGCTGGTTCCGGTAAGCGTCATGAAGTTGAGTATGAAGGCAAAACGATCTCACGTAGTGAGTATATCCGTATCTTACACGGACAAGGTATGGAAAAAGCTGAAATCGCTAAACACTTAGAAGTTGATTACCCAGTTGTATGGGCAGCTCTTAAGTCTTTAACTTCTGACCAAGAGAAGTTCGTTAAAGCGGTTGAGAAGCTTGAAAAGTATGCTGAGCAAGTTGTGGATCCAGAAGGATTCAAGGCTGCACTTGAAGCACTAAAAGAAGTTGAGTTCAAAGAAGAGGAAGAAGCATCTGAAACTTCTGAAGAAACAACTGAGGGTGCAGAAGATTCAGTATACGCTGAATAATAACTGTTAAGGCCATCCATTTGGGTGGCTTTTTTCTTGTCCTAGGCGGAGAGAGGCTAGAAATTAGAGGAGGAGTATTATGTCACATTACATTAAGGGTTTTACCGAGACAGTAGCACAGTTAGCACATCGGCAAGATAGATTGGAAGAGGCCATTAAACGGATGAGAGATCATCGTAAGGCCCTCGTGAACACTAATAATGATACTGAATGGAATCTTTCTGTTTCTTCCAATTATGGAGCGAATATGGGCATTGGTGAGAACATGCTTGGTGTTAAAGCAGCAGTCGCAATCCACGACTTCACAGTAGACCAATTACAGAAAGAATTGAATGGGGTTTGTAAGAAGTTAACACTATTAGCTACGGCTTGTGATGGGGTGCTTAAACAATGACAAAACAATTAGATATTCAAATTGAAAGGATCCGCGTTGCTGGGATCCTTCTTACTGCTGAACAAGAACACCACTATGTATCACAAATTGATGATTTAGGTGAAGTTAGTAAGGGAGCAAAAATCCCTGAAGGTTACAAGCGTTGTGGTAAATGTGGTCATGCAAAGAAGTTCTATCTGTTCAATAAGAATTCGGCGAGCAAGACTAATACTTCTGGATCCTGTAAAGAATGTCAACGACAGACGGCAGGAAAGTCTTACAAGAAGACAAAGCAGAAACGTAACTACAAACGTTACTATGAAGAGAACAAGGAAGCTAAACGGGAACATGCTCGTAAGTATTATGCGGCTAACAAGGATACAATCAATGCCAAGCATAAGGAATATCTACAAACTAAGCAAGGCAAGGCAGTAATGAAGAAAGCCCATTCTAAACGTCGTAAGACTATGGCTGAGAATACTGGTATTCCATATACAAGAGAAATGGTCATCCATCGGGATGGTGAGTTCTTGGGTGAAAGTAAACCACTATGTTATCTATGTATGAAGCCGATCGAAGATGTGTCTGGTCAAGGATTACATATCGATCACGTGCTTCCTATAGTTACTGGTGGTTTAGATTGCATCACGAACGTTGCTTGTACACACAGTACGTGTAATTTGGAACGTGAGAAAGATGCCCGCGAATTGAAGACAGAGCAGGTGGAATATGTACAGAACTTGGCAGAACGTTATATTGATGCTTTCCCAGAAAAATTTGAGTAAAATTTCCTTTGCCCGGGTGCAACTTTTCTCTGTACATTTTTCATTTAATGTGTTATAATTAATTTATAGATAAGATGTATCTTGTCAATGAAAAATCGTGCAGGGGTGCACACCAGGAGGCTAATAAAATGGAAAAATTACACAAAGCTGAGGTATTGGATTTATCAAAGGTTAAACCGGATGGAAAGTTCAACTTCCAAGAGGCAATTGCAGAAGCACAAATCGACCGTTTCTTGGCAGAGGAAGCAGAAGTGACTGAAGCGAGCGAGGAGATCGCAAAACTTAAGGAAAAGACTCAAGCACTTCTAGTGAGACAACAGGAGCTAAAAGAGTTAGGCGACGAAGAGATGCGTCGTGAGTTACGTAATGAAGTAGTTGTTCTGAATATGCGTCTAGTAACACAGATCCTTAAGAAGTATGGTTACTTCTCACAGGATAAGTTTCAAAATGGTTGTGTTGGTCTTTTGAAGGCGGCGGAGACTTATAACATCGAGAAAGAAGTACCATTCGTGAATTATGCGGCGTACTGTATCGAAATGGAGATTCGTGTGGCTTGGAAGAAACAAACACGTGCCTTCGAGAGTAAGCACAAAGGGTTCTTGGATTCAATCGATGAGCCAATGACATTAGGCAACGGAGATTCATTAGACCGTGGCGAGATGATCGAAGATGAAGGGGCAACAATGGACTTCACAGACATCGTGGAACAATCTGGGTTAGATACATTAATGTATGAAATCATTCTTCCGGCAATCGAAGAATACGGTGTAACTGGTAAGAATTTGGATGTGGTTAGATGGCGTGAATTGGAACTTCAGTACTTCTTGGAGATGGCTGTTGAGGAATCTCGACTTAAGCGATTAACATTCACACAGATGGCTAAGGAGCTAGGCACTACTACACAGAATCTACGCTACAGACATAACAAGGTTATGGAACTAATTCGTACTAAGTGCGAAGAATATGGTTTCGTAGTTGGTGTATATGGTGGAATCTATTATGATGACGGGGAAAGCTATGTTAAGCCGCGTAATCGTAGATCACAGCGCAACAAGAATTTTATGAAGGGATTTGGAATCTATGACAACTGAGTTATTACGTAGGAATTTCCAGGAATTATTTAAAAGACGTCGAGGAGATGATTTCAAAGCACCTCCTCGAGTGCTTTGTTTGGATCCTGGTGAAACAACTGGATATGCTTTATTCGAGCATGGTACCTTAACAACAGCAGGACAAGTTCGTACGATCGACGATTGGAAGATTATCTCGGATCTTTTCGAAGAGATGAATCCCACACATGTTGTGTATGAGAACTACCGGGTTTATTCGCATAAACTAGACCGACACGCTTTCAGTGAGGTATATACCTTACGACTTATCGGTGTTATCGAGTTCTTATGTGACGTCGTGTACCGGATCCCTTATTGTAACCAGATGGCTCAGCAGGCTAAAGGGTTTACTACGGATGAGAAGTTGAAACATTGGGGCTTTTACAACATGGGTCCGAAGCATGCTAGGGATGCTATGCGACACGGTGTTTACTACTTGCTATTCAATCAGGAATTAACTACTTGGGAGGGTGGATTATAATGGATCAACATAAAATGGGCAGATTAGCTGAGTTTTTGCAGGATAAACTACACACGAATTTCTTACCAGGGTTTTATTTCTCAGTAGGGGATGTGCAGGATCTCATGGACGAGTTCGAAAAACAAAGTAAAGAACCAGAAGAAGACCAGGCTGTTTATTATCTAGATCGCCGCTATGGCTGTATTCGTAAGAATTTGTACACGACATTCCTAGCTCCGGAGATGTACGTAGAAGTTCGTGTAGATGACAGTCGCAAAGGAATGTACGTTTACACGTACGAAGCAAAAGGTATGGAAAGACTTCAATGGCACTTCAGTAATGCAGAATTAACACAGGCCAAGGTGGACTTTTGGACACAAGAAAGACTATTCTTAAATTCTCATAACTACCCAAGAGTATCGCCTTCGGAGCGCGTGCTCTACGTAGGACAAGAAGATTTTGATATGATGTTAATGGAAGGGTGAGTAAATGGATAACTTGCATGGGAAATATACATTCTTAACGGACGGGCTGATTATGTCAGCCACGTTCGATAATGGTGAATTAGTTGGTATCGGTGGTACTACTGCTAAGGTAGAACAGATCGAGTTAGATCATGTGAAAATAACTAAAGGGGACAAGGAAGAATTCGTTCGTTTGGGCGACAGAATCCGTTGGTTACCAGAAGGGATGGAATTTCATTGAAACTAGTATTAAGCGTTGTTGATAAGGTGACCAAGGAGGAATTCTTAGCACGCGGAGTTCAAATGGATCAGAAGGGAAGAATCACACATGTTAGCGTTGAAGCGTCACCTAATACGACTTGGGAAGATATTAGTCAGTTTCATGTAGTGCAAGTAAATACAGAGATGATGGGAGGTATTATCTAATGCCAGAAGAGGAACGCGAATATTGTATCTGTGAACAGTGCGAAGAGCCGATCATGGTGGGTTATGATTATTACGACACGCAAGATGGGAAGGTTCATGAGGATTGCTTCGAGGAATTTGCTAAAGAGAAGTTGGAAGCCAAAATGCGTATAGCGGGAGATGAGTATTAATGGGTAGTTATATTGATGATGTGTTGGATGGGTTGTTCTGTGGTAGCTGTGGAGATATGATTGATGGCAAAGCTCCAGGTTATCCAAGACGGTGTGAAGCGTGTGAAGATAGTTCTGATGACAATGAGACCTCTTAGGAGGTCTTTTCTTAATGTAGCCAAGGACGGTTCCAAGCCCGTGTAAATACAGAGGAAGAAACTATTGGAGGCGATGTAATGAAGAAAGATGAAACTCAAGAAGTCGGCAAGAACACGGAATTCGTGGACGACACAGTATATATTTCAGGTAATTACTTGAGCTCTGCCGCGGCTATGATTGCTTGGCAGATTATTGATCGTCCAAAAGAAGCTATTCCGGATACGGAATTAGAATTCAATATGTTGGTAACATTATTAATGCGCCAGCATGCACCATTTGCTTATTCATACTTCTATCAGGTGGTGCATGATGGAGAAGACATTATTCCTGACGACGTAATGGCATCCATCCTTGCGTTTATTCGTACACAACCAGGATTCGAAACTTTTTTAGGGAAGACGGCTAGTGGAATCATCTTACCGCAATGATGTGACGGCGCTAGCTTGGGAAGCGTTACGCCCGTACCAGGTGGGTGTTGTGAATATGATGATCCGCGAGAAACGGTTCTTAAACTATCTGGATATGGGTATGGGGAAGAGTTTAACGACTCTTCTCTCTGTAACTTCCCTTAATGCATTTCCTTTGTTGATTCTGTGTACGAAATCAGCTACAGGGGTAATGCAAGAAGAGATGATGGAGTGGTTCGGGATCGAGTCAGTGATTTATACGGGAACTCCTAAGCAGCGAGATCAAGCTTGGTATGAATACATTGCTGGCAATCATAAGGTGTTGATTGCAAATTACGCGATGGCGGAGGAACTCAGTGGCCGCTTTGGAATTACCCGGTATGATAAACTAAGGGTACATCCGAATGGGATGCTAACGGCTAAAGCCAAACCCACCCCTGGTACGGTCGCGAAGCCTCGGGCACTTGTGTGTGACGAGATTCAGCGGTCTGGGATCTTCAATCACAAGACGAAGACCTACAAGGATATTCGAATTATTGCCAAAGAGACGGAAGTGTGTTATCTGTTGACTGGTACTCCATATCGTAAGGGTGTTGTAGATTTGTATGGGCCATTAAGTATTATCCGACCTGACAAGTTCGATAGTTTCTGGCAGTATGTTGGGCGGTATTGTCGTGTAGAGAAGACACCTTTCGGTAAGCAAATCGAGAGAATTCCAGCGGACTTACACAAGTTCAGAGCAATGTTTAGAACTTATGGGGTCGTTGCAAAGAAAGAGGATCATCTTGATGAACTTCCAGGAAAGATTCGGCAAAGCATCCCAGTTACTATGAATGCTGAACAGGCTAAGGTGCATAAAGAGTTGATCGAGGAGCTATTTAGTATTACGAGCTCTGGTGACTTACTAATCACCCCGTCACAACTTACTTTAGGTACAAGATTACGACAATTACTCGTCGCCCCACAAGTGCTAGGATTAAAGGGACGGGGTGCTGCTATTGATTCACTAGTAGAGATGGCTGAACCGTTAGTTGCTAAGGACAAGCCATTTGTGGTGTTTACTCCGTTCCGAAAGGCTGTTCCATTCATAGCTCAGGCATTAGCTGAAGAGTATCCAGAGTTACCAAAGCCTGTTATCATTGAAGGACAATTAACTCCGGATGAATTCACGAAGCGTTGGCAGTCTTTCCAGAAAGCTACAGGTAAGGGCGTAATGATTTGCGTAATTAAGTCAGGGGCATCTTTCCATGCGACAAGAGCGTCAACGGCATTCTTTTTAGGTTGTGAGTATGATTTTAATGAGAACTTCCAGGCTGAAGATCGTTTGTATCGTATGGGACAGAAGAATACCGTTACATGCTATTACTTCCTGCATAAGGGCACTATTGAGGATCGTGTTATAGAACTACTTAATCAAAAAGTATTTTCAGCCGATCTTGTGCTATCTACTGAAAAAGCTTTACAGGGGCTACTCAAGAAAGGTAAACGATAATCTACCAATAAAATTTCATGGAGAGGGGCCCTAGCTGTTTGCGGGGTTCTCCCAGAAAGGGGATCGATTGTAATGGAAAAGGAGAAGTTTGTTTACGCTACAGCTATTCGCTCATTTAGACTAAGTAACGGAACTCCTGTATTTCAGCAACAGGAACTAATAATGTCTTTATCTGAGGCCAAGAAGCATGCAAAGCAGAACCGTGTCAAGATAGGCGAAGATGTAGTCGTAGAAGATCCAATCATTAACACTCTGTATTCGTAATAAGCAAAATCGCAGTAAGCAGTCCCATAAAACAAACCCTATTGAGTATTCACGAGGAGGTGAAAAACTTTTTAATTATTTTTCAGATTTGTTTTCATTAGAGATATAAATTGCATAATATATAAATATAAGTAATAATAAATCAAAACAATTCCAATAATTGGTTATTGTTTTCCAGAGAGCTTAGCTTTCGAGTTATTATCTTTTACCCCTTTAAGATAATAGTCTCCAACCCCTGCACAGCTAAGCTCTCTGGAGGACGATAAAGTCATTCTAAACTAAAATTATTGGGGGAAATTGTAATGAAAAAATTCGATTATACTATTGGTGAAAAAGTTTGGGTTAAGGATAAAGGAACGTTTGAAGTGGTAGGTAAAGGTAAATTACACAACCGCCCTGTAGTATTTGTTTCAGATGAGAACTTCACAACAGCTTTACCGGCATACCTTAAAGATGTTGAACCACTGATCACAGAAGTATTCGCAGAAGGTGATCTTGTCAAAGGTGTTCATACTTTTGAAGGCAAAGTTATCGGTTTTGAACAAGAAACAAATCGTGTGCTTTGCGTTGGCCTCGCAGAAACAGGTCGTACACGATACGCTTATAAGTATAACGAGCTAACTATCAAAAAAGCTGCCAGTGACAATTTAACACCACCAGAAGGGGTTGTCTATCTGGAAGTTGGTAAAAAGTATCAACTAAATAGTAACCACGGAATGACTATCGTCTCCGTTGAGCAATTCCCACAGACACAGGAAAGTGGATTACCTATCCTAGATCTGAAGGATGCAAACGGTATCAATACTGTTGCGTTGGTATTAACACAATATGAAGCACGTCCAGGAACAAATATTTGGGCAGTAGATGCAGGAAACCTTCCAGCATGCGCAGTAAACTATTTGGGATAAAAGTGTGAGGAGTAATCCTCACTTAGAGTAACCAACAAGTTGGTTATTGTAAGTGGTGATTACCACAATATCGTACCAGGGTGGGGAAGCGTTGGTATGCATATCCTCTTAGGTACTAGGGGGGAAAGAATTGCAGGTCAGTAAATTTACAGTCAGGACAAGTACACGCCGGGTGTTCAGGCGATGTCTACGTAAATGGGGATGGCAGTCGTCCATGCGACAAAATCTGCAGCGCAAAGGAACAGAGACGAACATAAACTTTTGGTTTGGTTCGGCGATACACTTTGCAATGGAAGATTTCTTTGGTTATAATAAGTTCGGAGATCCTGTGAGGGCATTTCAGGCTTATTATGCAGCATTCAAACCAGAGGATCGTCCGGATGGTGCCGACGAGCATTACTACCTAGGAATAGGTATGCTTGAATACTTCTTAGAGTGGTATCCTAAGCATAATGATGTAATGCAATTTCAAACAGCTTGGTTGAACGAGAAAAATGAGATAGTTGAACCAGGTACTCCAGGAGCGCGTCCGTTAATTGAAGAATCTTTCCTTTTAGAATTACCGAAAAAAGTTTGGGTTGATAGCGCAACAGGTAAGATCATCAATGAGGAGGACGTTGTATTAACGTTCTTTGAAGATGATGTACAAAAGGGTCATTATGTTCCTCCAACTAAAGAAGCACAAGTTGCTTGGGAAAATTGTGATACCTCGGTTAGGCGAGAGTGTCGTCTAGTTCCTATCTGTTACCATGGGACAATTGACCGTGTCGTTATTGACAAGAAGGGCCGTTTGTGGATTATGGACTGGAAGACAGCCAAGAGCGCAGACACGAACAAATTAGATACTGACGATCAGATAAGTGCTTATATGTGGGCTTTTGAGCAGTGGTTTGGGCTACCTGTTCATGGTTTTGTGTATGTGCAGTTAACTAAGGAAGTAGCTAAAATGCCGAAGCGTCTTGCGAATGGCCAGTTATCCGTGGATAAGAAACAGCGAACTACGGCAGCACTACTTAAGAAGGAATTAATTAAGGATTTTGGTGGCGTACAAAAAGCTCCGAAAAAGTTGGTTGATTTCTACAATACGTTGTTAGGGCAAGAAACTCCTGAAGGTGACAGATTCATTCGTTGGGATCTCGTGACTCGTACCAAGGAGCAGAAGATTGCAACATTCAATCATATTATGGCTGAAGTCGAACTGATGACTAATCCTAATATGCACTTATTCCCAAATCCTACGAGAGATTGTATCTGGGATTGTCCGTTCAGAGAACAGTGTTTGATGCTTGACAATGGACAAGAGCATTTGGTACAACAATCATTGGATTTAGAATTTGAAGAGCGTCCACATACGCAGGACGGTAATATTGAACCATGGCGGGAGAATGTTCCGTGGCCTGAGAAATATGGAGAGGCTGTCGGTACGATGATCGACAACGCCATACCTGATCCAGATGTCATGCTCAACTTGATCTTGCCAGACGAATATAAACAGGATTAGGAGTGGATTTATTTTGACAGAACTACAACCAAAACAAGCAGTACCAGCTTTCGATTACAGTGGATTGAGTCAGCATATTCCGATGATGGGGATGCGTCCGATTCAATCTGTATACAATTGGATGAACGTGCTAATTTATGGTCCGTTTGGTGATGGTAAGACGCAACTAGTTGGATCTGCTGCACTTGTTCCAGAAATGCGTGACGTTCTTTACATCTCACTTGAGGGTGGAGAGAAGACGTTACGAACAATCATGAAAATGTGTAAGGCACAGAATGTTGATCCTTCATGTATCATGGTTATGCCAATCCAGAACTTCAAGCAATACGCACAGTTATACGAAACATTGAAACGCCATATACAATACCGCGACTCAGGTAACATTGCTGGTTTGCGTATGATTGAAGCGCAATTACGGGGAGTAGAATTACTTCAAGCAACTGGATGGATACCTTCATCACAAGAACCTAAGACGGTTATCGCAGAGATGACTCAGGCAATCAGTAAACTGTCACAAGACAGGGAGTTGTTGGAAAAGTTGATTCCAGAGCCGAAGCAATTCAAGACAGTTATTACTGACTCCTTAACAGAGGCTCAGAAATATTGCATGTACCAATTACTTGGTATTGATCCAACTACGCATAAGATTGATGCAGAGCCAGATTCAGCTGAGTGGAAGGATTGGGGATCTTCTCGTGAGATGATTCAAATGCTAGTCCGCCGTTTCCGTGACTTAGATATCCATTCTTTGTTCGTAGCCGGTGTTGATGAGACCGAAGATGCCAAGAAGAAGAAATACTTTACACCGATGTTGCCTGGTAAACTATCCAAAGATGTTCAAGGGTTAGTTGACGTTGTAGGGTATCTTCAAAAAATTCCACTTGAGGGCGGTAAAGTTGTTCGTCGTCTGTTCTTGGAAGGTGGTTCTTATGGGGCTATTAATATTGCCGCCAAGCACCGTTTTGGTCCGGCATTAAAAGGGCAATTTGTTGAAGATCCGACAATGAAGACACTTTATGACCTGGATAACCAAGAGTAGGAGGAATCATTTTGGAAGATCACGGTATGGAATTAGTAGTAGAGCGTGACGGCGAATTAATGAGAGAAGGGCGATGATTCAATGGCAAACCAGTTTTATCCACAAGTAGGACATCCATTCCATTTTGAATTAAACAAGGATATGGAAATAGCAGCAGCACACTTCATCCCGCACCCTGATGCGGGGAAGTGTTCTAATGTACACGGGCATGGTTATGCAGTTAATATTACAGTAGCTGGTAATAAGCTAGATAAGTTGGGATTCCTAACAAACTTCCAGAAACTGAAAAAAGCCGTGCATGGGCGTTATGATCATAGTTTGATGAATGATCACCCAGAGTTTGCAAAAACACAAGAGGAGCTTGAAGAAGGTCTTGCTGCCCCGTCAACTGAAGCTGTGGCGAAGCGTATTAGCGATATCGTTCAAGAAGTACTGGATGAAGAGGGCAATGAAGTGTATTGCGTACAGGTAATCGTTCGCGAGACACCTACATCATATGTAGTTTATCGTGCGCCGATGGTCGTTGAGACATCCATTCTGCATACGGACGATACGATTGCCCAAGTAACCACTACAGTAATGCGTCCGGAGGTATCAGGATGAGTGGTACAGCGAGACAACCTAAACTTCCGGTGCATGAGGTCTTCGGACCTACGATCCAAGGGGAGGGTATGGTAATTGGACGCAAAACAATGTTCATTAGAACTGGCGGCTGTGATTACTCTTGTTCTTGGTGTGATTCTTCTTTCACTTGGGATGGTAGTGCAAAAGCTACATTAATGACTCCAGCGCAGATCTGGGAACGTCTTTTGCAGGCAAGTGGATACAAGTACGATGGAGTGTACAATTTTAACCATGTGACTATTAGTGGAGGAAATCCTGCGTTATTCAATGCTCCTATCGATCAACTAATCGACATCCTAAAAGAACACGAAATCCAGGTAGGTCTTGAGACACAAGGATCACGATGGCAAGATTGGTTTAGCAAGGTTGACGATCTTACGATTAGTCCCAAGCCTCCAAGTTCTGGGATGGAAACTAACTGGGATGTACTAGATGAGATTATAGATCGGTTAGCTTTTGATGCTCCCTGTGTGTGCACCGAGTACTCCCTTAAAGTGGTAATTTTCGATGAACTTGACTTTGAATATGCTAAAAAGGTTTACCAGCGTTATGTAGTCGAAAGACGTTCTGCCTATGCGAGTGATTTTTACGTATCTGTAGGAAATGTTGACGCTAAAGAAGATGGTGACATCAGTGGGCGATTGCTTAGTAAGTTAGAATGGTTATGGGATAAGGTTATTGCTGATCCAGAGTGCAACAACTGGAAACCATTACCACAACTACACACCCTGGTATGGGCAAACAAGCGTGGCGTATAATGGGTAAGAGGGAGAATATCTTAGCCGCCAAGCATTGGTTAAAGAATCGTTCTATTAATCACTTCTTAAAGGCCGATGCTTTCACTATTTATGATGATAGTAAGTTTCGTATCGCTGTATGGTATCCTAACACGGACAAATGGAAGTTTGTTAATGGTGATGAGCTTCGCGGTACTATGGGTAAGATAGAATGCCTAAGGCAGCTTGGTAAGTAGTTATAACTTTTAAAATATTTTCTGAATTTGTTTTCAATTGCTTTCAAGATTGTATAATATATTAATATAAGCAAAGTTAATAACAATTTTGGAGGTAGTGAGATGCAAATTCAGAAAATGGCTTTATATAATATCGATTGGCAGGTATTACGAGTAAGTTTATCTTTTAACTCTATGGAGACTATTCAAGCATCTTGCGATAAACTTCTAGAGTATATGAACGATGATATCATTGGTTATGATACTCGTTCGAATAAGCTGTGGCGCGTGATTAACTTGCTTAATGCGACAGTCATGGGGTTAAATGGTCAATTAAAATTGGCTAAGACGAAGGAGCGTGAGGAAGATGTAAAAGCAATGATTTCGTTTATTCAAAGCTTCAGAACATCTTGGCAGGAAGAGTATCACAGTTCAGACAAACAGTTCAGATGGGATGAGGCAATTGAATGGTCGTTCTTAGAAGCGACACCTCGCGTAGAAGTGGAAAAGGTACTGCAGAGCTTAGTGAAGCGTAAGAACTTTGCAGCCGAGTTTAAGAAGATGCGGGTCAGCAAAACACGACCAGAACTTCTAAAGTATCTAATTATGTTACATGCTCGACTAAACTAAACCAATCAGGGGGAATTCATTATGTTCGAAAACAACAACAACCAACAAGCAAAATTCGGTGAACCAACACACCACAAAGGATCTTTCGGATACACGGCGAAGGATCGTATGCGTGAAGCACTGCAAACCGTTAAGCGTAAGCAACAAAATGAACAAGCATTGGAGCAATTGGGTGTTATCCGCCAAGTAGCAGAGCAGGAGCATGTGCCAATGCGAATGAAGATTGGTGCGCAAGATGTTTTTGCTTCTTTCGAATTAACGGATGATGTATTAGATGCTATTGTCACGGCAATTAACCGTGAACTAGCCGAATAATTGGACGTACCAGGGTGGGGTTGGCTGCGAAGCTGACTTCACCCTTTCCGTGGCAAAAAGGAGGTTAGATAATGGAAACTAATAAATCAGGTTCCGCGACACTACATCCAGAGTTAGACAGAATCATTGATAAAGAGGGTAAGGTACGCACTACAAGATTGGGTGCTGCTATTGAATATCTCAACAAAAGTAACTTACCTTACGATGTAGTAATTGTACCAAAGTACATTCTTGAGGTACTTCGTTCGGATCAGGCTAAGCTGAATGCTCTTGAAGCCGCTGGTGTTGATAATTGGCAGGGCTACGGTGAGGCTATGTCAGCCTTAGAGGATGAAGAAGAGGAGGAAGTCGATGATGAGTAGATCATTAACATTCCATGACCATCATGTTGAATTAGCACGATACACTGATCCAGACAGATTACATCTCGCTCGTGCTGCTGCCGTGTACCTAGGCAAATCTGACGTGGATAATATTCGTCGTCCAATTTCAATTATGAAGAAACGCCATGCATTAGCAATATTCCGTGGCGAAAGCTGTAGATTCCATTTTAAAGCCTCTAAGGTGGTGTATGATCATCTTATTACGTATACGACGGCTGATATGCGCGCTTGTGCTGGTCTGCGTGCTAACAAGCCAGCCAAATTTATTCCACCAGCAGAAGATGATGATTCGGTATATGCATCTGTAGCACGGGAAGCATTTGCTAACTATGATGCCTTAGTAGATGGGATAGATCCTGAAACTGGTGACAAACAGAAACGTAAACGTTTACAGGCAGCAAGAAGTATTCTGCCTATGAGTGTTGAGTTAGAGTTTGAGTTCCAGTTTAATTTCTTAACCCTGATTAACATCTTCCAACAAAGATTGTGGACTCCTGGAGCACAATTAGACACTCATCGAGTTGTCTCATCTATGTGGTGCTTAGTTCGAGATTGTGATCCTGAATTATGGGATGCTGTGGCAGACATGTTCGGTCCAGAAGAAATTGCTTGGCAACATGCACGAGACAGTATCCGCAAGAAGGATCCTGCGTTGTACAATCTGATCTTGCAGGCTCATGGCAAGATCGATACTATGTGGAATTGAGGTGAGTCTTGTGTCTGAACAAATCATGATCGTAATTGATGGGCATGATTCCGTGCCATTAGTCACTATCAATGGGCAAAAGGTTGAAGGACTTGTTGATGTGGCATTCCATTGGCAAACTAAAGATGAGAAGTCGGAAGGCTTCAGTCAGGTATTGGTTGAACACGTTGTAATCCCTGATAACGCATCACCTTACACGGATCTTCGTGGGTGGAGTCGTGGAAACAAGAGAACAAAATAATTTTTGATTTTGTTTTCATTACAGATTTAAAATGAATAATATATAAATATAAGCAATATTTGGTATTGTTTAGCAACCATGCATAAAATGGTGGGTGGCGGTCGGGAACAGCTATCAAAGATAGCACTGTGTTGACTAAAGGAGGAATTTTACATGGCAGAAGAGTTCGACGTATTAGGTACTGGTGGAAATAGTGGAGGTACGGATTCAGGAGCTTTAGTATTCGACTTAAACGGTGTCGAAGAAGATAAAGGTTTTGAACTGATTCCGAAAGGCACATATCCTGCAATCGTTGATGAGATGGAATTTGGTGAATCATCGGCAGGTAATCCAATGATGACGGTTAAATATCGCATCGTCGAAGGTGAGTATGCAGATCGCTTACTATTTGACTACTGGGTACTTCAAGGTAACGGCTCTGAATTTGGTCTTGCTAAACTGAAAAAGTTCTTAACTCGTGTTATGCCAGAAGTTAATCTATCAGCTTTCAATCCTGCTGATTTTGCTGAGTCAGGTGACGCAGTTAATCGTGAATTGCAAGTTGTGGTTAAAATCCAAACGCAGAAGAAGGGCGAATATAAAGGTGAGAAACGTAATCAAGTTTCTGACATCCTTTCAGCAGCGGAAAGTGGTAGTTTCCTATAATCAGTAAAATAAGGGCATCTTCGGATGTCCTTATTTTTTATGTAGTGGGTGGAGATGGGCCATAAGCTCGGAACATTGGAAACGGAGGAAAGTTGTATGATTAACTTATTTAATGGTAACTTAACAGAAGCACAAGGTAAGAAATTAGAAAAGATTCGAGATGATATTGAATTTTGGCAATTTGAGAATGATCATGCCTTTGGTGAATTTGTTAATGGCCTCAAGAAGATGATCGAAGTGGCCGGAGATGATCCTGAACGTGACGGTCTTCAAGAGACGCCATTCCGTGTATTTAAGGCCTTTATGGAATATACAAAAGGTTATGCGGAGGATCCAAAAGACATTCTTCGTAAGAGCTTTGATGTTGCGCACGATGAACTAGTTATCGTTCGTGACATCCAATTTAACTCAATGTGTGAACATCACTTTGCACCATTCTTTGGTAAGGCACATATTGCATATATTCCACAAAATAATCAGGTTACAGGCTTATCCAAATTTGCACGATTAACTGACGCATTCGCGAATCGTTTCCAAGTACAAGAGCGATTAACAAATCAGATAGCTGACACAATCGAAGAAGTACTAGATCCTTTAGCCGTGGCGGTAATTATTGAAGCAGAACATTACTGTATGTGTGGTCGAGGAGTTAAGAAGCATGGAGCTACGACGGTTACATCAGCCATCCGCGGAGTATTTAGAACAAATGATGCTGCCCGTGCTGAAGTATTATCGTTGATTAAGCTATGAAGATGATCGTCGCTATAGTATACCTATTCGGTATCCTTTATGGCGCGTACCAGGTGGTGTGGGGTGTGGGTGCTTTAGCCACATTCTTTCGTTGCTGTGCCGCGCTAATATTTGTGATTACCGCAATAGTTCATGTTATGGAAGCAAATGAAAAGCGAAGACAGTTAAATTCCAAATCTTGACTAGCGGAGAGGGGCCGTAGCTGCTTACGGTGCTCTCCCGTTTGGGGGTGAAACTTGTGAAACGAAAAACAAGTAGAGAGATTTATCAACATTTGGCCGGTATTAGAAATAATCTCAACACACACATCACGAAAGCATCCGCAACATGTTCGGATCAAACTATGATAGATGCTCTATTGGAGGATCTTGGCCAATTAGAAGCGTGTATGATTGATGTACAACGGAATGCAGAAGCGGAGGAGTTAGATTATGCATAAAGAAGATAAACGAGGTAGATTTCGTGGATTCGAAGTAGTAGCTGACTGGGCAAGACAAGTTCCTAATGTTGAGGTACGTTTACCTGAGCGTAGTACTGGTTTTTCAGCTGGCTATGATATCTTTGCACTAAATGATGCGACGATCCTGCCAGGAACAAAGAAAGCTTTTCCAACTGACGTGAAGGTGTATATGCAAACGGATGAAGTCTTTAAATTGTATCCTCGAAGCAGTCAGGGAATTGAGCACGACCTCATGTTGGCAAATACTACAGGAGTAATCGATCAAGATTACTATGGCAACGAAAAGAATGATGGTAGCTTTACGATAGTGATTCGTAATCTAGGCAGACATCCATATCATGTCAAGAAGGGTGACAAGATTGCACAAGGAGTTTTTGAGAAGTTCTTAGTAGCCGATAACGACTATGGAGTTGAACTACCTAAACGCGTAGGTGGTGTGGGCTCAACAGGGAGGTAGTTAGTATGCAGATATTACAGATCAATGACTGTCAGGAGTTAGGTCTCAAGCTTATTTTTGTGGGTCCTGATTGTGGTGGCAAGTCAACCTTAGCGGAACAAGTGGGAGTGCACTTCGGTCTTCCGGTAAATGCTCATCGTCGTATTGATGACGAAGAGATGCGTGTGACTGTTGCGGAGGATGCTTTAACAGCTGTGAAGAGTCAATACTCTCATTGGATCAGAGATCAGTACTACTATCCGGTGGATATTCTTTATTCCGCGGCAATGAGATCTGAACAATCTATCCTGTCACCGATGGAGATGGCTCTTGCTAATGCTTATAGGTTAGCTGGTGTTATCTTTGTATTCGTAACAGCCTCACCAGAAGAATTGGGTAGACGCTTTTATGAGCGCGGAGATGAGCTTTGGGATCTTGAGCAAATTCAGCGTGTGGCTCGGTTATACGAGGATTGGTATTCTTGGGCACGTCATACCCACCACCTGGTACGCATCGACACTACACAGATGAGTAGGGATGAAATGGTAAAAGAAGCCATTGCTGGGATTGGTAAAAAATATAAAGAAATTGCAGGAGGAAAGTTCGATGTGGGATTTTAAACAGAAAAAATCAGTAGTATTATTTAGTGGTGGATTAGACTCCACAACGATCTTGTCTTCTGAGGTGGCTAAGCTCGGCAAGGAAAGTGTTATTGCTTTATCTTTATTGTATGGACAGAAGCATAACAAAGAAATTGACGCCGCAAAAGAAATTGCATCATACTTAGGAGTTAAGCATATTATCATGGATGTTGGAGAAATCTTCCAATACGATGAAACAAATCCATTATTAGGAAAAGGTGAGATTCCTAAGGGTGGTTATGAAACAGGTACTCCAGTGACATACATCCACAACCGTAATAATCTGTTCTTGAATATTGCGGCTTCTATTGCAATGGCCCACGAGTTCGATATTGTAATCTTCGGTGCCCATGCGGATGATGTAGCCGGAGCAGCTTACCCTGACTGTAGTCCAGCGTTTTATCTTGCAGCGAAGGAAGCTCTGCGTATAGCGACAGATGGTAAGATAGAAGTTGAAGCACCATTTATTGATTGTCATAAAGCTGATATCGTTAAGCGTGCTGCAGAGGTAGCTGCCCCGTTGGATAAATCCTGGAGTTGTTATGAAGGTGGCCGATTCCACTGCGGAGAATGTTCTACTTGCATTGATCGCAAGAAAGCATTCGTTGAAGCTGGTTATAATGATCCTACGGTGTATGAGAATGAAGAGTATGATGTTATCCAGGTAGTGGCTACAGGGCATTGTGGTGGTGTTTTCCGTCGAGAATGGAAGGCAACAGCCAATCGAACGGATGCCATTCGTTGGTTACTGGAGAATCCAGATCTGCCTTATTACATCACAGATGGAAATGTTAAGTCCATCGAAGTTATTCCGTATGCTGGAAAGATGGAGGCGAAATAGTATGTGGAGGATTGCGGCATATTTATTGGCAATAACATCGGCTAACGTAGTTACAGCAAGCTTTGCACCAATGATTGTTGGACCGTTAATCATTCCATGGGGTTCCTATTTTGTAGGAGCTACATTCGTATTAAGGGACCTAGTCCAAAATGCTTATGGAAAGGCTAATGCCTATAAGACGATAGCTACTGCATTAATCCTTTCTGCAATCATTTCATTCTTGCTAGGTGATTCGTTGATGATTGTTGTTGCGTCGGCTATCACGTTTGCTGTGGCGGAGAGTGCTGATACGGAGATATACTCACGATTAAAGACATCAGTATACAATCGAGTAATGCTTAGTGGGATTGTTGGCGGTTTCTTAGATAGTGTGATATTCGTGGTAATTGGATTATCTCCATTAGGTGCAGGGTTTGTTCCTTGGGCAGCAGTTCCGTACGCAATCTTAGGCCAAATGATAATTAAATTTGTTATGCAGTTTATCGGTGCCGCTATCATATTCAAAGGCTTTGGTTTGAAGTACAAGGAGGAATAGTCATGCACAAAAAGCAAGGGAGAGCGAAGCGTAGCCGTGATGCTCGTGCTAGGATGGAAAGAAATATTAAAAAAGTGAAGGAGACGCAAGGAAGAAAGAAAACATGGGAAGACAGGGTCGTTCTTAGTTTTCATCTTCTTGTAATGGCTACGTTGGCTGCATTCTTTATGTGGTTAGTTATCCAGCTATTAAAGTTCTGGGGCGTTGTTACTTAGAAGAGCATAGTTGAGCAGAGTTGAGCTACTCGGTGCCGTAAGGCATCGGGTTTTTAAATAACGAAAGGGGAGACACACATGGAGACAAGTTTCAAACCAGTAACGGTACTCAAATTAAATAAGGGGGTACCTTCTGTCCTTGTCGTCGGGGGTCGCCGATATACGTTAGATACAATTACACCAATTCCGCGAGAAGTACTTAAAGAACACCGAGAATATCTTAAAGAAGAAAAGGGAGATGTTAATTAGTGAAAGCAGCTATTATATTACCTCAGGCATTTTTACGTTTTGGAGCTTATAATGATTACCATATGGCTTTAGCACATCTGATTGGAAAAGATGGTTTTGTTGAGTATACACAGTACTATCAGAGTGTAGGACAAGATCCTAATCAGTTCTTGATGTTGGATACAGGATTAATCGAAGGAGATCCGCGACCTGTTGAGGAGCTGATTGAGAAGGCTAAATTCATCAGTGCTGATGAAATGGCTTTGAATGATGTCTTTATGGATCGCGAAGGGACGTTGATCGAAACGTATGATGCCCTGAACAAAGTTAAAGCAAATGGTGTCAACATCCGAACAATGGGTATTCCACAAGGAAATTGTTTAGCTGATTGGGTTAAAGGTGCTCGTGAAATGATCAAGTGGGAAGGAATTAATACAATAGGTGTACCTAAGGTTTTAGTTCATCTTGAAGGCATGTTTGGTCGTTTACGAGCACTGACTGAAGTGGGAGAAGAAATTCAAGCAGCAGGAAAAGAGATACACCTGTTAGGTTGCTGGGAATCTCCTCTTGAATTGTCTGTTATTGAAGCAGCCATTCATACAGGCAGTTGCGTACCAGTGCGGGGTGTAGATAGCGCGATAGCGTATGCATACGCCCGCGAAGGGATCCGCATCACGGATGATGAACGTCCTGAGGGTGCCATTAACT
>MTEX01012351.1_pt2 | contig 23706 bp, 31 predicted proteins | sample 1042691 | NCBI WGS metagenome assembly MTEX01 (sample SAMN06185810, study PRJNA358809) | soil metagenome | isolation source: soil biostimulated with molasses as carbon source | place: India | collected 2015-05-23
CCTGGGCGAAGACGCGACCAGGCGCTACGAAATCATCATCGGCGACCCGGTCGCGGTGGCGAAGCGGATGGGTGCCGGGATCCGCAAGGTACGCGAGTACCGCATCCAGCAGAAGGATTCGTTCTTCTTCAACTGGTCGGTCGACATTCCGGGCGAATTCCAGCAGCCGTTCGTGCCCAGCCACGAAGCGATGGCCGCGCTCGATCTTCACCACGGCCGCCCCGCGCACGCGCTGGCGGCGGATCTGCGCCGTGCGTTCTCCGGCATCGTGGCCGGCAACGTCAAGGAAGACGGCATGCGCCGCATCGAGGAATTCGGACCCTTCGAGATCCACGGCGATGCGGACATGATGCAGGCGCTGGACGCCCTGCTGCGCGCCTTCGTCGAACAGCGCCGGATGAAGATCGCCGGCGAGTACAAGCCCTGCTACCGGGTGCTGACCTGAGTCCGCCGGGCCGGCTTCGCAGCATGAAGCCGGTCGCCCTTCAGGCCGTGGCGAGCGGCAGGCGGATGATCGCGCTGTACTGTCCGTCTTCCGCGTGGATGTCCAGGCCCCCGCGTCCATGCGTGAATGCGTGGATGCGGGCCCGGACCGCATTCTGGCCGACCTGGTGGCCGGGCGTCAGCGCCGCGCGCGTCGCCACGCTGTTGTGGACCGCGATCGACAGCCAGCGGTCGGATTCCCGCACCTGGATCCGGAGGGTGCCGCCTTCCGGATCGGGTTCCACGCCATGCCGGATCGCGTTCTCGACCAGGGGCTGGATCGAAAGCGTCGGCAGATTCATTTCGGGAATGGCATCGGGAACGTCCCAGCTCACCCGTAGCCGGTGCCCGAAGCGCAGGCTCTCGATGTCCAGGTAGCGCCGGACGAGCGCCAACTCGTCGGCGAGCGGGATTTCCTGCGGGCCCGCCAACGCGGCCCGGAACAGGTCCGCGAGATCCAGCAGCACGCGCTCGGCGTCCTCGGGACGCTGGTGCACCAGTGCGGCGCCGGTATTGAGCGTGTTGAACAGGAAGTGTGGACGGATGCGTGCCTGCAATGCTTCCAGCTCGTACTGTTTCGCATGCAATGCGTGGACCTGTCCCTGCCAATGGTTCTGGAATGCCGCCAGGCCCAGCAGGCCGACCGTCAGGGTGATGCCGAGCGCCTTCAGGATCAGGGTGTTCCAGTCCAGCGACAGGCGTATTCCGCTGGTCTCGATGAGCGTGCGCGCCGCCAGCGCCAGCAGGACGCAATACACCAGCGAAAACAGCAGGGCCAGGCCCGCGACGCCGGGAGGAGACACGCCGCGCAGCCGGCTGCGCAACAAATAGAGACTGCCCAGGGTCAGCAGGGCCACCCATTGGATCCAGAACGAGGCAAGCCCGAAGTACACCAGCCAGCGTTCGCGATCCAGGCCGGGCGCGAGCGACAGCGCAATCGCCAGGCCCTCACCGCCGACCAGGACCCAGAGGATCACCTCGGCGCGCCAGAGTGCGTCGAGCGGTGATGATTTGGCGGGCGGGGAAGGAGGCATGGCGTTACGGTTGGCCGGACGTCGGGCCGCCGGGGGGATGGTTCCGGCCGTCTGTCGGTTCTTCATGGATTGGCTGGGGCAGGGGACGTTAATTTGAACCGGATGTCATCCGAGGGGAAGAGGACGGGCATGCGCGACGACACGGGCCGGACCGGCAACGCCGGGGCTGGCGGGTTCACCCTGATCGAACTGTTGGTCACACTGGCGGTCCTGGCGCTGGCGGTGGTCCTGGCCGCGCCGAGTTTCCAGGGAATCATCGCCCGCAACCGCCTGACCGCGGCCGCGAACGAACTGGTGGCCACGCTGCAGATTGCGCGTACCGAGGCCATCCGGCTCAACAAGCGCGTCGTCCTGTGCCCCAGCACGAACGGCGCGTCCTGCCAGGGCAGCGACTGGCGGAGGGTCATCGTGTTCGTGGACGCGAACGCGGACGGCAATCCGGGGGGCGCCGGCGATTCCGTCGTGCGCGATGTGACCGCTTCGGCCGGCGGCGTGGCCATCCAGGGCAGTTCCAACGTGTCGAGCAGCAACCGGATCTGGTTTGCCGCCGACGGGCTCGTGCGTGCCGGAAATCCCGCGACCCGCGTCGGCCGGCTGTCGGTATGTTCGACCCGCCTGCCGGTGGCGGAGAACAGTCGCGAGGTCCGTTTCGCGGTAAGCCGCATCAGCGTGGCGACCGCCAGCGGAACCGCCGCCTGCATTGCACCCAGCGACTGAGCGAGAAGAGAAGATGCGCACCCTCCACCGTCCCGCGGGAACCACGTTGCTCGAAGTCCTGATCGCCGTGTTCGTGCTCGCCATCGGCATGCTGGGCATCGCCGCGTTGCAGGCGGTCACGCTGAAGAATTCGGGTGGCGCCGCGGAGCGCACCAATGCGGTCATCCAGAGTTACGCCATGCTGGACATCATGCGCGCCAACCGCGACGCCGCGCGTGCCGGCCAGTACGACCAGGGCTGGTTGTGCCAGCCCGCCGATATTCCCGTGGACGCCAGCAATGCGAATGCCCGCGCCGATGTCAATCGATGGGTCACCCAACTGCGCAGGGAAGTCGGACCTTCGGCCTGCGGACGGATCGATTGCGATGCGGACGAGTGCGAGGTTGAAGTCCGCTGGGACCAGAGCCGCCTGACCGGCGGTGAGGAAGACCCCATCACCATGTTGACCACCAGCAGGCTGTGACGATGAGCCGAAGGAATCCTGTCGTGGTTCGAAACGCCCACGCGCAGCAGGGCATGACCCTGATCGAACTGATGATCGCACTGCTGCTGGGGACCATCGTGGTGGTCGCCGCCAGCGCGGTGTTCCTGTCGAACAAGCAGGTATATGGCACGAGCGAGACGGTCGGCCGGTTGCAGGAGAACGAGCGCGTTTCGTTCGAGCTGATGTCGCGCGATCTGCGCGAGGCCGGTGGGAATCCCTGTTCCACTTCGGCGAACCTGGTCAGCCAGCTCAAGAGCGGCGACAACACCTGGTGGACCAACTGGGCCAGCGGCCTGCGGGGTTACGGTGGCAACGACACCCTGCCGGGCACCGTCAACGGCTCCGGCGCCGGGCAGCGCGTCACCGGCACCGATGCGGTGGACATCCACCTGGCCAACGACGGCAACATCAACGTGATGCTGCACGACAACCCCAGTGCCAACCTAGTGGTCAACAACGTCGAAGGCATCGCCACCGGCGACATCCTGCTGGTCTGCAACATGGACTATGCGTTCACCTTCGAGGTGACCCAGTTGAACTCGGCGGGCGGCATCGCCGGCATCCAGCACAATGGCGGCAGCGGCGGCGGCACCACCGGCAATTGCGCCAACGAATTCCAGCACGTCCGCGATTGCTCGACCGGTGCCAGCGGCACGCATGGTTACTGCTTCATGGTGCCCAATCCCACCAGCGTCAATCCGAACTGCGACAAGTTCAGCAACTCGCCCGCCTCGATTTCCCGGGTGACCAGTTCGCGCTGGTACATCGGCAACAACGGGCGCGGCGGGCGTTCGTTGTATCGCGCGCTGGTGCGCAACACCTCGGGGACCAACACGCCCAACCAGGTGACCCCCGAAGAGATTGCCGAGGGGGTCACCGGAATGACGATCGAGTACCTGAGCGCGGGCAGCAACGCGTACCAGTCCGCCTCGCTGGTCGGCGACTGGTCGCGTGTCATCGCCGCTCGCGTCAACCTGACCTTCGAAGGGACCGAGGGCGCGCTCTCGGGGTCCTACATCCAGGGCACCGACGGCGCGGCGCTCAGCCGGAGCGTGAGCAACGTGGTCGCATTGCGCAACCGGGAGGGCCTGCTATGAAGTCCCGCATCTCCGCTCCCCGCACCGCGCAACGTGGCGTCGCGCTGGTCGTCGTCCTGCTGTTGTTGTTGCTGGTCACCCTGCTGGGCCTGGCCGCGATGCGCGGCACCTGGCTGCAGGAGCGCATGAGCGGCAACCTGCGCGCGCGCAGCATGGCGTTCCAGTCGGCGGAAGCGATCCTGCGCGAGGCGGAGGCCTATGCCGCCAATCAGCGACCGGTCATGCCGGCCGCGGGGAGCGGCTGCACGGCCGGCCTGTGCGGGATGCCGGTCAACGGCGCGAGCTCGGCGTGGGAGACGGCCGGCTTCTGGGACAACCCCGGCAACTATCGCGTGTCCAACATACGGGAAGAGGGCCAGACCATGGGCTACGTGATCGAGGACATGGGCAAGGGCGAGGATGTGTCCGACGATTGCACGACCTCGATCGACATGTCGGCGTCCGCCTGCTCGACGACCGTCCAGCGCTACCGCATCACCGCGTTCGCCCGCCTGGCGAACGGTTCGGAAGTGACCCTGCAATCGCGGTTCCAGGTGCAGTGATGGGGACTCCAGCCATGACATCCCGACTCGTTCAGAACCCGCGCGCGCGCAGCGTCCTGCCCGCACTGGGGGCCTTTCTGTCCACGCTCCTGGCCTTGCCGTCGGCGCTGGCCGCGAGCTTTCCGCAGTACCCGCTGCAGACGGGCGCGAGCAATGTTCCGCCCAACATCCTGTTCATCCTGGACGATTCCGGATCCATGACGGACCACGTCATGACCAATCCGGATCTGGCGACGGTGTGTCGCCGCCAGAGCAATGGCAGTTGTGCCAGCAATTCGACCATCAGCGACGACGCGTATACCAGCAACACGCTCGAGTACAACCCGGCCACCACGTACCAGACCTGGATCACCCACAACGGCTCGCGCAGGAGCGGGGGACAGACGTTCCCGGACGCATTCGTCAGTGACAACCACGCGTCCGGTGAGACCACCAATCTTTCCGCGAGCGTGCAGACCTACTACGTACCCAAGGACACGAACCGGACCGATGCCGCGTATCTCGGCAACAGCCTCAATTACTACCGCTTCCAGATCCGCACGCTGGGCGGGCAGAGCCGGGTCATCCGCAGCGAACTAGTGCAGGGTGGCGGCCTGGGGACCGCGACCAGTTCGACGACGCGGACCTGGAACGTGACCGTCAACGGCAATACGGACTGGCGCGAGAACGTCACGCTGGACACCAACCAGACGCTGGATGTCCAGATGACGGGTACGGGCAATGCCGCACTTCGTCTTTACACGGTGGATCGCTGGGGCAACACCACGGTGGTCTGCGAACCGTTGAGAAACAACAGCAACGAGCAATGCACCGCGAACACGACGGGCAACTACCTGATCCGCGTGACGCGGCAGGTGAACAATACCAGCAGCAACGGCGCCGTCACGGTCACGATGACCCTGAGCGATGCCAACAACGGTTGCCAGACGGCGTCTTCCAATACCTATGCCTGGGGCAACTGCTCGTTCACCCTGCCGGCTTCGGCAGTCGCGGCCCAGCGTGACGAAGCCGCCGAACTGAACAACTACACGACCTGGTACTCCTACCATCGCACCCGCATGAAGCTCGCCAAGGCGGGCGCGAGCGAGGCGTTCGCCTTGCTGGGGGACAATGTCCGCGTCGGTTACCGGACCATCTGGAACCGGAACAATTTCGACATTCCGGTCGGCGTCTACGACGACAACCGCGAAGGCGTCTTCAAGGGCACCGCGCGCGAGACCTGGTTCAACAGCCTGTTCGGCGCCGCCGGCAACAACGGCACGCCGCTGCGCGGCGCGCTGGAAAACGCGGGACGGTACTTCTCCAGCAGCGATGCCAGCGGCCCCTACGGACCGCAGTCGGGCTCCTCCCAACTGCAGTGTCGGCAGAACTTCGCCATCCTGACGACCGACGGTTACTGGAACAGCAATTTCGGCGACATCGATGCGGGCGACCAGGAAGGCACCGACGGCACGCGCATCATCGACCATTCGCTCCGCGATACGGATCCGAACTACGACATCGTCCGCTATCAGGCCGCCCATCCCTTCCGGGACGGCAACAACCTCAACCGGCAGAACACCCTGGCCGACGTGGCGATGAAGTACTGGAAGAGCGACCTGCGCACGGACATGGACAACATCGTGCCGCGCAGCAGCACCAACCCCGCGTTCTGGCAGCACATGGTGACCTTCGGCATTTCCATCGGCCTGAAGGGATCGCTGGATCAGTCCAGCGTGGCGCAGATACGACGCGACGGCCGGCCCCGGTTGAACGGCGTCGAGGTCAATTGGCCCGACCCGCAGATGACCAACCAGAGCGGCACCGCGGAAATCCCGGCCCGCGTGGACGATCTGCTGCACGCCGCGGTCAACGGCCACGGCGAGTTCATCGCGGCCACCAGCGCCAACGGATTCCGCGATGCGCTGAACAGCGTGCTCGGCCAGATCCAGGCGCGACTGGCGTCGGGTTCGAACGTGGCGACGAACAGCACTTCGTTCCAGTCGAACACCAGCATGTACCAGGCGACCTACATGTCCGGCGTCTGGACCGGCGACCTCATCGCCCGGGACGTGACCGAACTGGGCGGCATCTCGTCCGAAATCGAGTGGCAGGTATCCCAGCGCATCACCGCATCGCTGACCGACAACGACAACCGAAATGATTTCGACGATCGCACCGTGTTGACCTGGAGCGGCACGGGCGGCACCGCGTTCCCCACCGCCGGCCAGACCGCGCTGCTCGCGCGCTCGACCGGCGCGGCGATCGTGACCGGAGCGGACAACGCCAACTACATCAAGGGCAGCCAGGCACAGGAGCAGTCCAACCGCGGCGTGCTGCGCAATCGCTCGACCCTGCTGGGCGACATCGTCAATTCGTCGCCGTTCTACGTGAAGGACACCGAAACGATCTATGTCGGCGCCAACGACGGCATGTTGCACGCGGTGAATGCGTTGACCGGCGACGTGGTGTTCTCGTACGTGCCGGCCGGCCTGGATTTCGCCAAGCTTGCCTCGCTCAGCGACCCCGATTACGTGCACCACTTTTTCGTGGACGGCCCGGTGACGGTGAGCAGCCGGAACGTGGAGGCGGGTACCAACTATCTCGTCGGCACCCTGGGCCGCGGCGGCAAGGGCGCGTTCGCCATCGACGTGAGCGACCCCGCCCGGCTTGCCGCGCGCGACGTGCTGTGGGATCACACGGTGACCACGGACGCGGACATGGGCTACGTGCTCGGCGCGCCCGTCATCGCCCGCGGCAACAACGATGAGCTCCTGGCCATCGTCGCGAACGGTATCGACAGCACCAACGGCGATGCCGTGCTCTATGTCTACGACGTGGTCTCCGGCACCCAGCGCGCGAAGATCGCGGTGGGCCGCGCCGGGGAAAACGGCTTGTCCGCCCCCCGCGCCGCCGACGTCAACGGCGACGGCAAGGTCGACTACGTCTATGCGGGCGATCTGCACGGCAACGTCTGGAAATTCAATCTGAACGATGCTTCGCCTGCCAACTGGGGCGTGGCGTTGAACGGCGCGCCCCTGTTCACCGCCGTGGACGACAGCGGCAACGTGCAGCCCATCACCGGCGGCCTGGCCATCGCGCGCGAACCGGGCAATCGGCGGATCTGGATCACCTTCGGTACCGGGCGCCTGATCACCCTGCCGGATCTGGACGCGGACCAGAGTGGCCAGCAGAGCCTCTACGGCATCATCGACGATGGCACGGCGGTCGCGGCTCGAAGCGAACTGACGACGCGGACGATCGCGGCGGTCAGCCAGGACCAGACCCGGCGTGCCTTCGAATCGTTCGCCACGTTGCCGACCGGTTCGAGGGGCTGGTACATCAATCTGGGTACACCGCTCGCGGGCGAGCGGGTCGTCAGCGGTCCGCGCATCGATGGCCGGGCGCTCTGGATCTCCAGCGTCGTCCCGGATGCGGGTGACGGCTGCGAGTCGGGCGGCACGGGTTATCTGAACGCGCTGGATCTGTTCACCGGCACCAGCCCCGGCAATGGCAACGGCGGGACGACGTCCTACTTCGATCTCGATGGCAATGGCAGCGGGGACAACGACGTCATCACCAACGGGGACAACCGGCACGCGGTGGGTTCGGTGAACCTTGGCATCGGCATGCCTACCGAGTCCAGCCAGATCGATGAACTGGTGTTGGTCTGCGGCTCCGATGGCACCTGCGGTGAGGTCCCGGCACCCTCGGGCGTGGGTCAGGCCAAGCGCCTCGGCTGGCGCGAAATTTTCACCAGGTGACAAGCATGAACGACGAACATACCCATACCCAGGGATTCACCCTCATCGAGCTGATGATCGTGGTGGCGGTGATCGCCATCCTGGTGGCCATCGCTTACCCCAGCTACCAGAGCCACGTCATCAAGACCAGGCGCGCGGCCGCGGCAGCCTGCATGGTCGAGCTTGCGCAGTTCACGGAACGCTATTACACGACGAACCAGTCCTACGAGGACGCAGCGCTTCCGTCGACTTCCTGCCAGGATGAACTCAACGGGTTCTACACGTTCTCGTTTTCAGCGCCGCCCACCGCTACGGCCTTCAGCATCACAGCGGAAGCCCAGGGTACGCAGGAAAACGATACGCAGTGCGGCGACCTGAGCATCAACGAGCGGGGCACCAAGAGCGTCAGCGTGTCCGGCACGGATCCTTCCGCCTGCTTCTAGCCGGGACGGCGCCGCAACCGCGGAAAAGCAAAGAGCCCGCATGCAGCGGGCTCTTTGCGTATCGGAATCTGGCGCCCGAAGTTGGACTCGAACCAACGACCCCCTGATTAACAGTCTCCTTTTGCAACAACGTCCTCGGCGCTGAATTCGAGGCAATTCCGCTGCCCGACCTTGTCCAATATCCGGCCGCTCCATCTGCCCGGAAACGTCGTAGGCAAATTAGCAGAATTACTCATATTGGACGCTAGCGGGTGGGCTTCTGCCGCTGCACCTTGCGACGGTAATGCCGGCGCGTGACCTTCGAATCCGAGTGTCCGAGTAGGGCCTGCGCCTCTTCATCCGTGGCCTTGTCGCTGCCGGCCTTTGCCCGCAAATCATGGAGCCGGACGTCGGCCACCCGCGGGTCAATCTTGGCCGCGTTCGCGCGCGCTGTGCGCCAGAGCGCCCGGAGACCGCTGGGTGTGTACGGCCCGACGCCGCGCTCAGCATGCTTGCCCTTGGGCTTGCTCTCGAATAGCCATTCGCGCCCAAACCGGCGCCAGAGCCGCTTCGCATCCTCGACCACCGACTTGAGCTCGTCGGACCATTCCAGGCCCTGCCACTTCTTGCTCTTCGTGTTCCAGTAGGTGAAGCCCTCGTCGTCGAGGTCCGTCATCTTGAGCCGAAGAGCGTCGCCCTGGCGCATGCCTGTGAGCTCAATGAACCGGGCGATGCAGCCCAGCTTCGGGCTCGCGGCGCTGATCAACGTGTCGAGCTCGTCGTCGCTGACGTAGCGATCGCGCGGCGTTTCCTCGTTCCGCAGTTGCAGCCCCTTCGTCGGGTCGTGCCCGCGGAAGCCGTGCATGATCCTGGCGTGGGTGTAGGTGAGCGACAGAAACGCCTTGTCGCGGTTCGCCTGTACCGTACCTTCCGAAATCACGTAGCGCGTCACCTGGTCAGCCTCGAGGTCCTCCAGCGGCATGTGCCCGAACACCGGACCCAGCCTCGCCGCGCTGTGCTGATAGCCTTCGATCGTAGCCTTCGACAGCGGGCGCTTGTGCTTCCGGGTCTTCCCGTGTTCGATGGCGCTCCACATCGCATCGTTGATAGTCCGCACCCGCTTCGGAGTGCCGACGAAGACGGCATATTTCGTGAGCGCGGCGCCGTACTCGCGGCCCAGGGGATGCCACTTCCCATCCTTGACGAAGTAGTATGCACCGCGCCGCTGGAACATGGAGCGGGGCAGGTGCTTGTTGTGCTTACGCGGCCTTCCCACCGACGTTCTCCCAATTGGGTTGAGACTTCTTTCGCGGGGTTCCAGCGCGCTCGGCGCTAAGGACAACTGCCCGTTCCACCAGCGGCCGACCCACAGCGTTGGGCCTGAATGGGATACCCATGGCGGCGAGTGCGCGGCACTGCGCCGACCACCGCTGCCGCTCGGTCAGCTGCTGGACCTCTTCGGGCGTGAGCCAGGACTCAGACATGAGTGTGCCCCTTGGCCCTAGATGGGCCGACTAGGACTAGCAGCCGATATGCCAAAATCGCGCCCATGGAACGGAGGTCCAAATGAGCGAGATGAACGGAAAATTGCGAGCGTTGCTCGCTCGCCCGCTGGTTGTGGCGATGTTGTCCGCAGGCGTCGGTGCAGCGGTCGTTGTTTGCTTGTTGGGCATCCCGAAGCTGTGGTCGGCGGAAGCGGCGGGCTGGGCGTCCGCTGTAGGGACAACTCTGGCCGCCGTTGTGGCCCTCTATGTCGGCTTGGCTCCGCATCGCGCAACCCGAGCGGACCATGTCGCCAGAGCAAGAGCAATTAGTGTCATCGTGTATGGACGCTTGACCAGGCAGCTGCTGGATTTGGAATCCGTTCGCTTGGTCTGTATCCGAAGCGATGTTGATGACGTCTTGTTTGCTATTGCGATTGAGCACATGTCGGTTGATCCAGCATTTTCCGACCCGCTTCTTCCCTATTTCGATGTTATAGACAACGAAATTACATCCTCTCTTGCGGCGGCCGTCGCTGACTTGGAGGCCGCGAAGGGGTTGCTGAGGGTCTCGGAAGATCTCGGGGCGGTTCAGGCGCCTAGGATTGCCAGCATCCTCGACGCTGCAAATCAGTCGCTTCGTCGTACGCGAACTCTCCTCGCTCCATTCGCAAAAGGTGTCGGCCCAGCGTCCGAAGACGATGTCGATGTTCCAGCACAGAAGATGGCGAACGGCATGGCAGATCTGGCACGCGCGGCGCGGGAGATGCGCGGTGGAATGCAGATACTGGGCTGAATCTGGGTTCATTCCGGGTGTCCCGCGATTTCAGATGCAAGCGAACTAGAGAGGCAGCGACCGTCAATTTCTTGCCCGAACGCATCCCAGCCTGGACGCGAGCCACGGGCGAAGAGTTCGGCGCGGCGGCCGGCGGGATAGAGGGATTCGATGCGGTCGTAGACCTCCGCTGGCTTGGCCGAGTGCTTCAGGCGCTCAGTCATGACGACCTGGCGCTGAGCCCTGGACGCGACTGGCATGCGACCGCGCACGGCGAGCAGACAGGGCTCGGTGTTGGCCCGGGTGTAGTGCCCCATGCCGATGTGGTGCTTCCCGGTCTTGGTCGTTTTCACCCACACGAATGCGCAGGTCCGGAACTTGAAGCCCCAGGCGTCGATGACCCGCAGGGCGTCGGGCATCGTCGGCCAGGTAGCCCACAGGAACAGGGCAGCGTTCGGCGCGGCGATGTCGCCCACCGGCAGGGCCGCGATGTCGGCGACCCGCATCGTCGGGTAATGGCGCTCGGCGCCGCCGCGGTGCTTCGACTTGTCGGCGTACTGCCAGGCCGGATCCGCCAGGATCACGCTGTAGGGCTCACCCATGGCGCACCGCCTGCCGCCGGAGCCGGCGAGCCAGTCGACGCCACCACGGGGCAGCCAGAGCGCTCTGGAGCCGCTCAATCTCGCTCGCGGCCTCCGCGAGCTGGGCGCGCAGCTGTTCCTTCGTCGGCTGCTTCATGCGGCGCGGCGGCCGGGGAAAGAGCTGGTCCATGCTCAGAACGCCCCCGCCGGTTCGTCCAGGTGCGCGGCGCGCGGGTCGGCCAGCGCCTTGTCCGGCACGCGGAAGAAGCCCAGCTGGCCGCGGTAGGGAACCAGCGGCAGCGGCTTCGCGTCCTCCAGCAGGAACCCGTAGGGACCGTAGAACCAGCTCGAGTTCATCCGCGTCACGCAATCGGTGATGGTCGCGACGCCGACGATGCCTCCCTTCGGGAAGTCGGCCGGGGCGGGCATCTGGATCTCCGAGTAGCACTCGCGCACGAGGTTGTAGCCGGCCTGGTCGAACCTCTGGCCGGCATGCACGAGAATGGGCCCGCGGTGCGGCGTCGGCCACTTCCGGTTTTCGACCGGCTTGTGGCCGTGGACGATCAGCCAGGCCCAGGGCTGCATGATGCTCAGCGCCTTCATGCGGCGGCCCTCTGGACTTGGCTCGCGCGCTCGATCTGCCGGCCGATCCAGCGGATCACCGGCACCGCGAAGCTGTTGCCCAGCATCTTGTAGCGCGGGCCGTCGGCCATCGGCTTGCCTTGGGCGTTCGGCACGAGCGTCCAGTCGTCCGGAGCGCCTTGCAGTCGCTCGCATTCGCGGGGAGTGAGGCGGCGGACCTGCATGCCGGACATCACGTGGGGGATGGCGTTGGGGTTCCCGCCGCGTTCCGCGCACAAGACGGCGGACCGGCCATGACCTGCTGCGCAAAGTGCGCCCGGCACTTCGCCGATCGAGAACGACGTGTCGCCACCGGCGCGGCAGTCGAAGGCAACCGGCACCAGCGGCGTACCGGGCCCAGTGCCGTCCTCGCTGGCGTCGAACCAACCCGCCCGCAGCGTGTGCGCCACCTCCGGAAAGCCGGTGATGATCGGTGCCTCGTGATTGCAGGTCAGGGTTGGCGCGCGATCGATGCCAATTTCAGCGCCACCTTGCCCGTGCGCCATCGAGATCAGGGGGATGTCGTCGTCGCTGTATCCGCCACGCTGGCGAGCGCCACCTGCAATGGTTCCGGCAACTCTTTCCCCCGCCGCTCGGCGCGGCGCAGAATCCCCGCGCAGGCTGTCGCGCTCAAGAAGTACCGGGGGTCTATCGGCCCAGTTTCCAGTGTCGAGGACAGCGAACACGCGGCGGCGCCGCTGCGCCACTCCGAACCACTGCGCGTCAAGCACGGCCCACTCGACGAGGCCGGCGTCACCCAGCGCCACGCCTTCGACTTGCCAGCCGTCGGCCGGGACATCGAGGTCGCATCCTGCCAGCGCGCCAACCACGACAGCAAAGTCTCGCCCCTGGTTGCTGCTGAAGGCTCCGGGTACGTTTTCCCAGACGAGCCAGCGGGCGCCGCAAAAATGTCGAGCTGCATTGAAGATCCTCAGTTGCTCGTGGAACAGGCTGGAACGTGCACCGGCCAAACCGGCGCGCTTCCCTGCCACGGATAGGTCCTGGCACGGGCTGCCGCCGATGACGACGTCGATGCGGCCCAACTTGGCGATCGCCATGTCGGTGATGGCCGCAACGTCGCCCAGGTTGGGGACGTGCGGCAGGCGATGCCGCAGCAGTTGGCAAGCGGCCGGCTCGATTTCGGCAACGCCGACGCAATGCCAGCCCAGCGGCGACCACGCGAGGTGCGCGGCTTCCATGCCAGAGAACAGAGAGAGGTAACGCACGCGGTCAAATCTCCTGATGGCTGCGGGCTGCGGTGGTGCCACCCTGCGGCGGCGTGTAGCGCTCGACGTGGCCGCCGCGGCATTGCGCGGAAACCTCGAACGTGCGGAGGCGAGTGGCTTCGTCGACGAAGTCGCGATGCTCGATGGGCGGCGCAGTGATAGCCGGGCGCGGCGGGACGCCGCGATGTGTGCGCTCGATGCAGTAGGCGGCCAGGTTCATGCGGTACCACCCAGACGCTCGAATTCCTGCGTCGCGTAGGTGCGAAGGTTCTCGATCGCCATCGGGTCTTCCGGCGTCGACTGCTGGGCCACGCGGTTGACGGCATACCGCAGAGCGGCCCACTTCCGGCGCTCGGCCGGCGTCGACGGCACGAAGAAGCCGTTCGTGTGGCGTGTCGCGGCCAGGGCCTGGATTGCGGTCGGTCGGATCATGGAATCCTCCTCCGGCCGCAGCGTTCGCACTTCAGTGCGACGAGGTAGAGGACACACGAACCGACGTAGGCCCCGTAGACACGCCCGCGCCAGTGTCGCGACGGATTCACGCGGAGCACCTCTTTCCATCGGTGCATTCCGAAAAGGCAACGGATGCTCATGCCGCACCCGGCGCCGGAGGCGTCCGCTGCTGCATGGCCTGCTGGCGAAGCTCGCCCGCGACGCCGTTGCCGCTGAGGCCGGCCGCGCGTTCGCGCGCCACCATGCGAACGACAGTCGCCTGCGGAAGACCCAGGCGCAGGCCCTGCTTGCGCGCGCTGGCATAGGGCCGGAGTTCGGTTACCTGGCACATTCGGTGCGGTCTCCCTTGTAGGGGTCGGGGTGCGGGGAAGGCGAGGCGGTCCACCAGCTGTTCGCGATGTCGCGGTTGCCGGTGAACAGGCCCTCGACGGGCAGGACGGAACCAGCGGGCGCAGGCCATGACGTCGGCCGGGCGCGGCGGTCGAAGGAGGGGAGGGGTTTCACTGGAGCCCCTTCGCTCTGTCGCGGATGCGGCGTACCTGCACCATCACGTCCCGCGACCACTGCTTCACGACCAGCGGGTCGCTGAAGGTCCAGTCGACCGCCACCAGTTGGAGCTCTTTGGCTGCGTACAGGGCCGCACGCTTCGTATCGACGTCGGTGATCGCCGCCAGGCCAGTCTGTTCATGGGTAACGCTCCAGCCGGGGTACACGCGCCCGCCGAGCGCGTCTTCGATCTGGCTCTGGTGGAAAATCACGAAGGCGCCAACGCGCTGGCCGCGCACTTGGATGTTCCTAATCTCGCCCCGGTGTGCGCAGGGGATGGTGACCGTCACCTCAGCGCCGGCCATCGCAGAGCGCTCCGTACTGGGCCTCGGACGCGGCGGCAATCGCGGCGGCGTTGGGAATCGGCGTGGCTTCTGGACGGTCAGCCAGGCGCATCACCGCACGGCGCGGCGGCAGGCCGGCGTGCCAGATGCGGACGACCTCGAGCATCTGCGCGTCGACGTCGATGCACGCGGTATCGCCGACCCAGATGGCGGGCGAAGCGGCGTCGTCCTGGAAGCGCAACTGGTCGCCCCAGAGCATCAGCACGCACATGCTGCGGCCAGGGCTGTAGAACTCGGCCCGGAACCCGTCCGGTGTGCGCTCGATGCCGACGGTCAGGCCCGCGGCCTGGAAGTCGATGCGCGGTGGCTTCTTCGTGGTCGAGCCGCCAGTCACAGGTCACCCCCGCGAGCGGCTAGACTCGGCTCGTTGACGGAGGAATCGACATGGAATGGACCGACGGAGTGACCTTGGGCCTCGCGGTGCTCGGTGCCGGGCTGGGCGTATTCAACGCGCTGCGAGAGATCTATCGCGACAAGGTTCGGCTGCGCGTTACGCCTGTTTGGATGACGCAACGCGCCACCATCATTGGAAGCAGCTCGCGCGCTGTGATGTTCACTCGAAAAGAAGATGGCGTCGACAGAAACCCGAACGGCTGGATTGGTGTGCAGGTCATCAACACCGGCTTCGTCGAGGTGACCATCGACAGCGTTGGATTCACTCCCAGTGGGTTCCTCGATCGTCACCGGCCCGATAAATTTCGCGCCCGCCCCATCATTTCTGACTTCGTCGAGGCGGCCACCTTTCCCGTCAGACTGCCGCCACGCACCAGCGTGACTATCTGGAGCAGTGCGCGGCATGAAGACCTGCACCGAGCACTCAAAGGTGTGACGCGTGCCTACGCCGAGACAGCTTGCGAAGTCGTGGTTTTCGGCCGGAGTCCCCTGTTGCGACGACTGGTTGCCCAGGCTGAGATGGAGCGTACCGACGCCGAGTAGGTGGTCGTAGCTGTAGCGGTCATCGAGGATCGTGCCGGCAGCGAGTGGCCAGGGGCCGTTCCACGGGGGGCGGGTTGGCGCGGGACGTATCCACCAGGCGCGAACCTGGAGCGCCACCGCCAACACTGAGAGGGCGAGGGACAGGGCGACGGCGAACGAGATTGGGGTTGGCATGGGCTCCGCCTTTGGGTGCCGGGATGGCTGGCGGAGCGAATATCACATAACGTGATATTTAGTGTCAACACATATTGTGATGTTTTTTCTGAATAGGCACCCAAACGGGGCCCAGAGTTAGAATCCGTGCGGGGAGAGCGCGGGAAGCGCTCCAGGAAGGGGAAAGGAAATGCGGCGGATTGCTTCGCTCGTGGGTATGGTCTTTCTGGTGCTGGCCGCGGGAGCGAGTGGGCGCTCGGCTGGCAATTTCGGATTCGGTCCCCCGCCCAGTTATCCAACTGCCATGGAGTGGGTGACTACCCACCTTCAGATCAACCTGAAGGATCCCGAGAGCGTAAAGGGTCTCGCGATTTCCCAACCGATCGCCGATTGCCATAGTCGCGGTCATCCCGGCCGTCGTGATGTCTGTGGGTATCGGATGTGCGTTGCCTTCAATGCCAAGAATGGTTTCGGCGGCTATGTTGGCCGACAGGTCCGCGTGTTCTGGATGTATCAGGGTTTCGGCGCCTACAGCTACGACAACGCCGGCCTATGCTCGAGCAATTTCGCCGCGTGGAGGGGTGACCCGCCTGTCGAGGTGCGAGAGTTCTGCAAGTACCAACCCGACCAGGAAGACTGCAAGGCAGGCAAGAAGGAATACTTCCAATCCCTCACCGTCCAGGAGAGCGTCGGCGAGCCCTTGTTCCCGGAAAGCGCGGACGGCAAGGTCACGATTTGTTCCGATGAATTCAAGGATGCCCTGCGAGCGAAGGGCATGACGTACGCCGATATCGACGACGTGTGCAAGGGAGCGAAATAATCCCAGCGATCAACGCCGGGACAGTTTCCGGACTAGGCCAACCTCTTCGAACGCAGTGCCTTCGCTGATGCAGTCCAGCGCGAGGTCCAGATCGGCATGCAGGGCCAGCAGTTCGTCGTCGCTCAAGGTATCGAGTCCCAGCGTGTCGAATGTGGCTTGCTGCACCAGCCAGTGCAGGTCGTAGGCACGCGCCAGATATCGGATTCGCTGAAGGTGCGAATCTCGGGTAATGCTATCGAAGCGTTGGGGTGGGGTGGTTGAGGGCGCGGCTACTACGCGCAAGGGCGTGCGCTTAGGCGCCTGCCCCGCGAGACCTTCCTCGATTAGTTGCACCAGTCGATTGACCCGTCCCCTGTCTACCATCTTGCTCCACCCGTTGCCGTAGTCTCTCGGCGACCTTCGCGCCGAAGTCGATCACGTCTGCCGTGGAGGGTGCATCCGGTAGGGCGCAGCTCAACTCGTAGGCAAACAACGTTTCAGCAGGGTGCGTCTCCGGGTCGTAGGCCCATCCGTTGTTCCGGGCCACCTGGCGAAGCGCTGCGATCGACTCGGCCAGTTTCGTCGGGTCCAGTCGCCCAGATTGAGAACCTTGCAATGGCGCGGCTTCCCCGAACAGTTCAGCAATGCTCACGCCCAGCGCCCGAGCCAGGACCGGCACTTCGGACACCTTGGGTTCGCGCGCGCTGGGACTGGTGCTCTCATAGTTGGCGATCCGGCTCTGGCCGGACCAGCCGCAGGCGAGCGCCAGCTGTTCCTGGGTCATCTTTCGCGCCAGGCGGAGGGCGCGCAGGTTTTCGGCAAAGCTCGGCATAGGGGCATTCTTCACGCCCTGTGATGCCGGTCTAACACAAGGCGTGATTTTCTGGTTGACTTCAACATCACATAGCGTGATGATTCTGGGCATGGACAATCCCAGCCCTGCCAAAGTCACCCCTTCTGAAGCCCTGGACCGCGCCACGGAAGCGTCCGGTGGCGTCATGCACCTAGCAGCAGCCATCGGCGAGCTCCCCCAGACCGTAAGCATGTGGCGGAAGCGGGGCAGGGTTCCCGCTGAGAAGTGCATCGCTGTCGAGAAGGCGTCCGGCGGCGCGGCGACACGCTATGACCTGCGTCCGGACGTATTCGGCGAATCCAGCAGCCCGGACGGGGAGGGGGTGGACCGTGCGGCTTGATTCTTGGCGCATTCCGGACCGCTGGAACCTGCGCCGCATCTTGCGCGATTGGCTCCTGAAGCCGACCTGCCACGAAGAGCAGGCCAGAGACGCCAGTGTGGCGCGCGCTGCCGAGAGGCTGGCACGCCAGCGCGCCGAGCGGCGCGCAAAGGTGATCCTCGCGACACCAGATGGCCGCGAAGTTCTCGCCCAGAAAGAGGCGGATTGGGGCTTGAACCCTTCAGGCGAAGTCGTGCGCTTTACCGAAGAATTCGTCCGGCAGGTCCAAGCGAGAGTGAGCGCTAAGCCGGGGGACTGTCGATGAAGTCCGCAGCGGCTTGTCGCATCTCGTCTCCTTCGGCGGGAGAAAGCTGGGAAGCCTCGTATCTGACGTGCGAGATGACGCGCGCTCGGAAAGTTGGGTCTCGCTCTGCTGCATCTGCCGCCAAGACGGCGACGACGGCGCGCAGAGCGCGGATCTCGATGATGGCTTCCCGCAAGGTGTTCATGTCGGCTTCCGGTGTCGGATTGGGTGGGTGGTACCTCCAATCCTACGCCGGTTGCCGCCGCCGATTCGCCAGTTTGGAAGTGGATGGCCCCAGCAACAGCGCCGGGGCCATCCATTGAAAGGCCTACTTGCCCGCGAGCCCCTGGATGCTGGTCCGGAATGCGCCGAGCACGGTCTCGATAGCAGGCGATGTATTCGCGGCGGGCTCGATCCGTTTGAGGATATCGGAGAAGAACTTCTCCGAGTCGATTCCAGGCTGATTCGCCACAGCTCGTACAACAGCAAGAAGACAGGTGAGCATGCCGATCGCCTGTTCGCCGGTGACTTCGCCAATGAGTTCCACAAGTTCGTTCTGCGACACCACGTGAAGCTCCTTCGGGTTGGGATGTGCCCCCCGATGGTACCCGGTTAGTAGCCCACCCGCCTTTCATCGCCGCCCCCTTCTCGATGGGGCCAGCTTGCAACACCCGCCATCCACATAAAACGTTCAGGTCACCGCCAAGTGAACATCCAAGACGCAGCCCACAAGACCGTGCACGATTACCCCGGCGGCAGCGTGTCGCTCGCCCCGCGCATGGGCATGTCGCCCGCCATCCTGCGGAACAAGGTCAACCCCAACAACAGCACGCACCACCTCACGGTGGCCGAGGCCGACGAGTTGATGGGCCTGACTGGGGACCATCGGATCCTGCACGCGCTGGCCGCGGAGCACGGCTACACGCTCCAGCGCTCGGACGCACCGGACGCTGGCTCGCTCATCCAAGGGATGCTGGCCGCTGCGGCAGGGCAGGGCGACCTGGCCCATATCGTCCAGGAGGCCATGGCGGACGGGCGGATAACCCCGAACGAAGTCATCGCCATCGAGCGCGCCTGCACCACCATCCAGCACGTCCTGGCGCATGTCGCCAAGCACGCCGCTGCCGCCGCACGGCAGGGGGCGCCGGACAATGGCTGCTGAGCACTGGTTCCGCTGGCACCACGGTACGGCCACCGATCCGAAGTGGCGGGTCATTGCTGCGCGCGCTGAAAAGACCCTGTCACGGAATGTCACGGTCGGTCACGTCCTGTCCGTGTGGGCGATGATGCTGGAGTGCGCGTCACAGTCGAACCCGCGCGGCGAACTGTCCGGCTGGGTCGACGAGGACGTGGCTGCTGCCCTCGGGTTCGACGAGGTTGAGGTGGCCGCCATCCGCGATGCCATGCAGGGGAAGACCCTCGACGGCGACCACCTGACCGCCTGGAAACGTAGGCAGCCCAAGGCCGAAGACGGTACGGCAGCCGATCGGAAGCGCGCCCAGCGTGAGCGGGAAAAGTCACAACGCAACGCCGGGACGGATAGTGACAATTCCGAATGTCACGAGGTGTCACGCTCTGTCACGACAGAGACAGAGACAGAGACAGAAGAGAAAGGATCTATTTCTTCGCTTCGCTCAGAAATTCCCGGCACCGGCGATGCCGGCACCGTGTCGAACCCGCCCACGGACCTCGGCCAGAAGCGCGCCCAGCAGGAACAGCGCCTGGCCCAGGTCACCGCGGACGCCATTGCCGAGTTCAACGCGAAGCTGGGCAAGCCGAACGGGCACCTGCCGGCCGTGCATCCAACCGTCGGGCGGGAGAAGCGCCAGCAGCAGGTGAAGCGCTGCATCCCGCTGCTGCGGCAGATCGCCAAGGCGGTCTACGGCTTGGACCACATTTCGCGGCAGGTCTGGTCTGACTACTTCGCCGAGTGCGCCGCCGATCCGTTCCGCAGCGGCGCCGGACCCTACGTCGCACCGCACGAGAACTGGCGACCCGATTTCGAGTTCCTGACGCGGCAGGCGGAAATGCTCAAGGTCTTTGACAAAGCCAGTTCAGCGGCGGAGGTCGGTTGATGGGCCGCCTTAATCAGCCGCTTTCATTGGCCCTGTGTTCCAGGCATATCTCCGATCACCTGGGGCACCGTAATTCTCAGCCCGGCGTCTCGGCACGCGGCAAAGCAGGCTACAACCGCGCTTTCGAGTTCACTGTATTGAACCTTCATCGCGTGGTGCACTGTGTTGATGCCTATTGCTCGGTCGCTGTCCTCGGATTTGTGCAAGTCAGTCAAGCCGTCGATGATCAAGGCAGCGGATCCTTCTGCCCGCAGGATTCGAGCGGCCAATCCGGGATCCAGGAAGTGCATGCGGTCCCGTATCCCGTCGGGAATGGTCAAAGCATTCAGACGCAGCGCATCGATAAACAAGGTCTGCACTTCCTCGTCTCGCGCGGCGCTCTTGCGAACCTTGTCGTCTTCGAGCGCGGTTTTCAGGCCGTCCAAGACCTTAGCAAACCGAGAGACGGGGGCTGCAAGCGCCACGAGAAGCAGTTGCTGCTCACGCTGGCGCAGCAACTCGGCTTCCTGCGCCTGTCGCTGGACAAGGTCGGCCATAGCATCACTCGTGCGGTTTGCGGCAGCGGCCAGGTCGTTCGTGCGTTTGGATACTCGGTACACGGCGTAACCAACGACAGCGGCTGCAATGACCCCGCCCCAATCGGCGATGTTGCCCCAATCTGCGGAAAGAAACTGACACGACACAGCCATGTGACCTCCCCTGGTCCTTTTGAATGGCTGGATCGTGCTCCCGTGACGCGCCTGCCGCAACTGGAGGCCGCGTGATGGACGCTGCACTGGAACACCTGCGGATGCCGCCGTGCAGCGTCGAGGCGGAACAGGCGGTGCTGGGCGGTGTGATGCTGTCGCCCGACGCCTACCTGCGCGTGGCCGACCTGACCGACGCCGACTTCTACCGGAAGGACCACGCGCTGATCTGGCGTGCCATCCAGTACATGGCCGAAAAGGATCGCCCCTTCGACGCGGTCACCATCGGCGAATGGTTCAACGCCCGCGGCGCCGGTGAGCACGTGGGCAATGGCGCCTACCTGGTTGAGCTGGCGAGCAGCACCCCCTCCGCAGCCAACGTTCGCGCCTATGCCGACATTGTGCGGGACAAGGCACTTCTGCGGGGCCTCATCGACGCCGGGACCATCATCGTCAACGAATCGTTCGATCCGCAAGGGCGAGAGCCGACCGAGCTGCTGGCCGCCGGCCAGGCGCGGCTGGGCGACCTGCTGAAGGCCAAGCCCTGCGAACTGGAATCGGCCACCACCGTCCTGCGCCGGGTATGGGAAGAGCTCCAGGTGCGCGTGGAGCGCGGCCCGGGACAGATGGCAGGACTGTCCACCGGCTATCCGGAACTGGACGTGTTCTTCCATGGGCTCCAGCCCGGTGACCTGATCGTGCTGGCCGGCCGCCCGGGCATGGGCAAGTCGACCCTCGCCCAGTGCATCGCTGAGCACCTCGCCATCGAGTTGCGCAAGGCCGTGGCGGTCCACTCGCTGGAAATGCTGACCGACTCCCTGATGGGCCGCTCCGTGTGCTCGGTCGGCCGGGTCTCGCACGACAACTTCGAGCGGGCCGACCTGGGCGACGAAGAGTGGGCACGCTTGACCGTCGCCATCCGCAAGCTCAAGGAAGCGCCGCTCGTCCTCTCGCGGCCCCGCAGCGCCCGGGCGCAGCAGATCGTGGCCCAGACCCAGCGGCAGCACGCGGACGAGCCCCTGTCGCTGGTGGTCATTGACTACGCCCAGCTGCTCGACACCCTGGGCGCGGAGAGCAAGAACGTCGGCATCGGGGAGGCGTCCCGCCTGCTGAAGCTGATGGCGATCAACCTGGGCGTCGCGGTGATCCTGATCAGCCAGCTGTCGCGCGACTGCGAAAAGCGCCCCAACAAGCGACCGGTCCCGTCCGACCTGCGCGACTCCGGCTCGCTCGAGCAGGACGCCGACGTGATCCTCTTCGTGTACCGCGATGAGGTCTACAACGAAAACAGCCCGGACAAGGGCACAGCCGAGGTCATCGTCGCGAAGAACCGCCGCGGGAAGCTGGGAACCGTCCGCCTGAGCAGCCGGCTGGACATCTGCCGCTTCGACAACCTGGCGCCCGATTGGCAGCCCCGGGAAGCGGCCAACGACGACAAGAGGCCCGCCAGGCGCAGCGGCTGGCGCCGCCCGCCGGGCACACATGCGGCCCGTACGGGCACCGACGATTGAAGGAGGTAGCGACGATGTACGAATTCGAGGGCCAGCAGTTCGCAACGCTGGGGGCATTCCAGAGGGCATTCCCGGCCTATGCCCGTCACGCCCAGCGCCTGAAGGAGGGGGTGACGACCATCCTCGAGATGGAGAAGCGGATCGCCGCGGCCAATGCGGTCGCTCGGGCGAAGTCCCTTGCCGGCTCGCGCTCGGCGCCGTCCTACACCTTCAGCCCGAAGGCATTCCCGCGCCGGAGGGTCCGTGGGTAAAGGCTCGCTCCGCTACGCCTCGACCGACGCCATGCCGGAGGGTATGCGCCGGCTGTTCGAGCGCGCCCAGCGTGGCGCAGCGGGCGAGGTGAGTGACGCGGTCCGTCGTGCCGTCGAGACCGTCGCCACGGGTGGTGCGAAGCAGGGCAGGGCGAGGAAGTACGGGAACGAAATCACTGTCGTGGACGGGATCCGCTTCGACAGCAAGCGCGAGGCCCGGTACTACGAGCAGCTGAAGCTGCGGAAGGCGGCCGGCGAGGTGTCGCACTTCCTGCGCCAGGTACCGATTCACCTGCCGTGCGGCACGAAGTACGTCCTCGACTTCCTCGTCTTCTTCGCGGACCCAGCCAGGGAGCCGGCCTACGTGGACGTGAAGGGGCGGGAGACGAAGGAATTCCGAATCAAGAAACGCGGCGTCGAGCATCACTACCCGATCCGCATCGAGTTGGCCTGAAGGGGGCCGAAGATGGAAGCAGCAATGGAAACGAAGGGTTACCCGGTGATCGTCACGGCCGTGCGGGTCATCGAGTGGATCAACAGCCGGAAGACGTTCCCGACCGCCCAGGAGTTCCAGGAGCGGTTCGGCGGGCACATTTCGACCGCGCACCGGTGGCTCAACGCCATCGAGGCGGAGCGCGGAATCATCCGCCCCAGGGGCATCAACGGCGACGCAAAGAAGGAGGCGGGCAATGGGGCAGGTTGATACGTTCGGGGTCTATGTCCGCGGCCGGCTGGAAGAGTGGGGGCGGGAATTCGCCCTGCACCGGGACTGCGAGTATCTGGGCCACCGGTCAAAGGACATGCTCCAGGTGCTGGTGGAACATCGCGGGGAGTTGCCCCCGGCGGTGACTGGATTCAAACCGCTCGAAATTCCGCCGATGGCCCAGCAGATTGAGGACATCGTGCGTGACATCGCCAGGTACAACGTCGAGCGCGCTTGCATCCTTCGGGGGTTCTACTGCGGGATGGGACGGAAGGGATTTGAGCGCTTGGAAGTTACCAAGGGCCTAATTCGGAGGGCGCTCGAATCCCCCCGATACGAGCTTTCTCGCCCCAAGTTTTTTGCGGAAGAGGAGCTGGGGCGCGCCGAAGTTAGGGGTGTTCTGGCCGGGATCGCTTGGGCCGCGTAGGAAAGCATTCAGTCTCAGCTTATGGTGAGACAGCCCTTAAGCTACTTGGACCGCGATATTGGACATCGCTCTGCGTACCTGATAGCCTAAACCTACAATGATGTTAGCTTGAGTTGGCTGGCGGAATCCCGAATTCGCTTTGTAGTACAAAGCGAATTCGG
>MTEX01012230.1_pt1 | contig 23602 bp, 17 predicted proteins | sample 1042691 | NCBI WGS metagenome assembly MTEX01 (sample SAMN06185810, study PRJNA358809) | soil metagenome | isolation source: soil biostimulated with molasses as carbon source | place: India | collected 2015-05-23
TCAGGCGCTGCTGGATGAACATGGTGGCGCCCATGATGATCGGCAGGATGAAGAACGGATCCTTGATCGACAGGTCGGTAATCCACAGCATCCACGGGGCCTGGCGCATTTCCACGCTTTCCAGCAGTACCCAGTACAGGGCCAGGAATACCGGCATCTGTACCAGGATCGGCAAGCAGCCGCCCAGCGGGTTGATCTTCTCTTTCTTGTACAGCTCCATCATCGCCTGGGACATCTTCTGGCGATCATCACCGAAGCGTTCCTTGAGCGCAGCAAGCTTCGGTGCAACGGCACGCATACGCGCCATCGAGCGGTAGCTGGCAGCCGACAGCGGGAAGAACAGACCCTTGATGAGCATGGTCAGGACGATGATCGACCAGCCCCAGTTACCCAGCAGGCTGTGGATATGTTGCAGCAGCCAGAAGATCGGCTGGGCAATGAACCACAGGAAACCATAGTCGACGGTCAGTTCCAGGCCTGGGGACAACTCTTTCAGCTTGGACTGGATTTTCGGGCCGGCGTACAGCATCGCGCTGGTTTCAACCTTGCCGCCAGCAGGCACGCTGAGGGCCGGGCCGGTGTAGCCGATGATGTAGTTGCCTTGGCTGTCCTTGCGGGTCTGGACAACGTTGCTGTCCGACTTGGCCGGAATCCAGGCGGTCACGAAGTAGTGCTGCAGCCAGGCAACCCAACCGCCGGACACGTTTTCTTTCAAATTACCTTTGTCGATGTCCTTCATCGAGACCTTTTTGTAAGGCTCGGAAGCTGTCCACAAGGCAGCGCCCAGGTAGGTCGCAGTGCCGGTGGCAGTGCTCGACGACGGGTCGGAGCTGGCATCACGCTTGAGCTGGGCAAACATGTTGCCGTTCCAGGCCTGGCCACTCTGGTTGTCGATCAGGTAAGTGACGGTCAGGTCATACTCACCACGCTTGAAGCTGAAGCGCTTGATGTAGTTGACACCGTTGTCGCTGAACTTCAGGTCGACCACCAGTTGGTCCTGGCCATCAGCCAGCTGGTAACCCTTCTGGTCGGCAGCGTACAGCGGGCGGCCAGTTGGGCGGGCGTCCGGACCGTTGACACCGGTCAGGCCGCTTTGTGCCAGGTAGACACGCTCGCCACCGTTATCGAACAGCTGGAACGGAATCTCCGGGTGGTCCTGGCGACGTGGGAACTTCGGCAGGTTCAGCTGGACGATGTCACCACCGACCGGATCGATAGCCAGGTCCAGGACATCGGTCTTGACCCGGATCAGGTCCTTGCTGACCGCAACCGGTGCCAGTTCGGCAGCGCTGGTTTCGGCATTGGCGCTCGGCACATCGGCGCTGGCGCCGGCATTACCGGCCGGTACGCCATCCGGCAGGCCCGGGGCAACAGTGCTGGCAGCAGTATTCTGAGTCGGCAGGGCAGCCTGGCCGTAGTCCTGGTTCCACTTGAGGACCATGACGTAGGACACGATTGCCAGGGCGACGATCAGGATCGTGCGTTTAATATCCATGATTACTCGGCTATCGAAGAAGTTCGGGAGGAAGGAGCGGGAGGAACGGGATCGAAACCGCCGTCGTTCCACGGATGACAACGCCCCAGGCGACGAACGGCTAGCCACCCACCACGCCAGAGGCCGTGGTTTTCAATGGCTTCATAAGCGTAACAGGAGCAACTGGGGAAGAAACGACAGTGACTGGCCATCAGAGGACTAATGGCGTAACGGTAAAACTGGATCGGAACGAGGGCCAGTTTACGCATCTTGGCTGTCTACCCCTGCGGAATCGGCGGTAACTGCTGGAGCGGGCCGGCTGCGCGCCAGGCGTTTCCAGAGTTTGCCAAAGTGTTGGTGCAATTCCGGGTTTTCTATCTCACCCAATCCCTTGCGCGCGACGATCACAATGTCCAAACCGGCAAGCAAATGCTGGTTCAGGCGAAAGGAATCGCGCATCAAGCGCTTGAGGCGGTTGCGTTGAACGGCGAGCTTGACGCTCTTCTTGCCGATCACCAGGCCGAGGCGTGGGTGATCGAGGCCGTTCTCGCGAGCAAGGATCAGCAGGTTTTTCCCTGGAACCTTGCCGGTTGGGGAGTCGAAGACCGCTTTGAAATGCCGGGGTGTAAGCAGTCGCTTTTCCCGACTGAAGTCCTGACTCACCACCTGTGCCGAAAAATCAAATGGCCAGACGCTTACGGCCTTTGGCACGACGACGCGACAGAACAGCGCGGCCGTTCTTGGTAGCCATACGGGCACGGAAGCCGTGGGTGCGCGCGCGCTTGATGGTGCTTGGTTGGAAAGTACGTTTCATGGCGTGTTACCTGGTTTGTCGACGACGGGCCGGGATGGCCCCCTTTTTAAGAGACCGGCGATTCTAGAGAAAGCAAGCCCATAGGTCAATTTCCAACCAGCCTTTCCATATAGAGCGTGTGATGGACGGTGGCTCAATCCGGCATCACCAAGGTGCTTGATCGGACAGCGACATTGGGGACAACATGAAAAAAAAGAAGAGACATATAAAAAGCTTTTCTGAAGAACTTATAGATCTTAGGTGGATAACCATCTGTGGATAACCTTATGTAGCCCAGTAAAATCAATGCGTGCAGCGTTTCATAACTGTGTTTTCAACCGGTGCTGCGCTTGTTTTGTTCATGGTCGAAAGCTGTGGATGAAATCAGTCGTTATCCACAGATGAGTTATCAACAGGGTGGCGCTCAGGGTTGTGCATAGCCCTCAAGGGCGTTTATCCACAGGGCTTATTCACACCGAGGCGAAGCCGTTTTGGTCGATAAATGGCTGTTTTGTCATGGCTCCTAACGTGTCCACATGTGGATAACTGGGCGCTCGACCGGTACAATGGCGGTTTGTTTTTGCCTCATCCGGCTTTCAAACTCAGGGGAAATCCGTGTCAGTGGAACTTTGGCAGCAGTGCGTGGAGCTTCTGCGCGATGAACTGCCTGCCCAGCAATTCAACACCTGGATCCGTCCGCTACAGGTCGAAGCCGAAGGCGACGAGTTGCGCGTCTATGCGCCTAACCGTTTCGTTCTCGATTGGGTCAATGAAAAGTACCTTGGGCGCTTGCTCGAACTGTTGGGCGAAAACGGCAGCGGCATCGCGCCTGCCCTTTCCTTGTTGATCGGCAGCCGCCGCAGCTCGGCACCACGTGCTGCACCTAACGCGCCAGTGAGTGCTGCGGTGGCGGCATCGCTGGCCAATACCCAGGCGCAGAGCCAGACCCAGAAGCCAGTGCCGGCAGCGGTCGAACCGGTTGCAGTGGCAGCGGCTGAGCCCGTGCTGGTCGATGAGTTGGCCGAACCGTCCTTGCGTGACAGCTTCGATTCCATGGCCGAACCGGCTTCGCAGTCAGCCGCCAGCGCCCGGACCGAACAACGTACCGTGCAGGTCGAAGGCGCGCTCAAGCACACCAGCTACCTGAATCGCACCTTTACCTTCGACACGTTCGTCGAAGGTAAGTCGAACCAGCTGGCGCGAGCTGCTGCCTGGCAGGTGGCCGACAACCCCAAGCATGGCTACAACCCGCTCTTCCTTTATGGCGGCGTGGGCCTGGGTAAGACCCACCTCATGCATGCTGTGGGTAACCACCTGTTGAAAAAGAACCCGAACGCCAAGGTCGTGTACCTGCATTCGGAGCGTTTCGTCGCGGATATGGTCAAGGCACTGCAGCTCAACGCCATCAACGAATTCAAGCGCTTCTACCGCTCGGTGGACGCGTTGCTGATCGACGATATCCAGTTCTTTGCCCGGAAGGAGCGCTCGCAGGAAGAGTTTTTCCACACCTTCAACGCCCTGCTTGAGGGTGGTCAACAGGTCATTCTTACCTCTGACCGCTACCCCAAGGAGATCGAAGGCCTGGAAGAACGCCTGAAATCGCGCTTCGGTTGGGGCCTGACGGTGGCAGTCGAGCCACCCGAGCTGGAAACCCGCGTGGCGATCCTGATGAAGAAAGCCGACCAGGCCAAGGTCGAGCTGCCGCATGATGCCGCGTTCTTCATTGCCCAGCGTATTCGCTCCAACGTCCGTGAGCTGGAAGGCGCATTGAAACGGGTGATCGCTCACTCGCACTTCATGGGCCGCGACATCACCATCGAATTGATTCGTGAATCGCTCAAGGACTTGCTGGCGCTGCAGGACAAGCTGGTCAGTGTGGATAACATTCAGCGTACCGTCGCCGAGTACTACAAGATCAAGATCTCCGATCTGTTGTCCAAGCGGCGTTCGCGTTCTGTCGCGCGTCCGCGCCAGGTGGCCATGGCACTGTCCAAGGAGCTGACCAACCACAGTCTGCCCGAAATCGGCGACATGTTCGGTGGTCGCGACCATACGACCGTGCTGCACGCCTGCCGCAAGATCAATGAACTGAAGGAATCCGACGCGGACATCCGCGAGGACTACAAGAACCTGCTGCGGACGCTGACGACCTGATGGCCGTCTGCGCAGCTAATTGAAGGCAAGGGACTAGACCATGCATTTCACCATTCAACGCGAAGCCCTGTTGAAACCCCTGCAACTGGTCGCCGGTGTCGTCGAGCGCCGTCAGACCTTGCCGGTGCTGTCCAACGTATTGCTGGTCGTTCAAGGCCAGCAACTGTCGTTGACCGGTACCGACCTGGAAGTCGAACTGGTAGGCCGCGTGCAACTGGAAGAGCCAGCCGAGCCTGGCGAAATCACTGTTCCAGCTCGCAAGCTGATGGACATCTGCAAAAGCCTGCCGAACGACGCCCTGATCGATATCAAGGTTGATGAGCAGAAACTGTTGGTCAAGGCCGGCCGCAGTCGCTTTACCCTGTCGACGCTGCCAGCCAATGACTTCCCGACCGTCGAAGAAGGCCCGGGCTCGCTGACCTGCAACCTGGAACAAAGCAAACTGCGCCGCCTGATCGAACGCACCAGCTTCGCCATGGCCCAGCAGGATGTGCGCTACTACCTCAACGGCATGCTGCTGGAAGTGTCCCGCAATACTCTGCGTGCAGTGTCGACCGACGGCCACCGCCTGGCGCTGTGCTCCATGAGCGCGCCGATCGAGCAGGATGAGCGCCATCAGGTGATCGTGCCGCGTAAAGGTATCCTCGAGCTGGCACGCCTGCTCACCGATCCGGAAGGTATGGTCAGCATCGTCCTCGGCCAACACCACATCCGTGCCACCACCGGTGAATTCACCTTCACCTCCAAACTGGTGGACGGCAAGTTCCCGGACTACGAGCGGGTTCTGCCAAAAGGCGGTGACAAGCTTGTCGTCGGTGACCGCCAGGCGTTGCGCGAAGCGTTTAGCCGTACTGCGATTCTTTCCAACGAAAAGTACCGCGGTATTCGCCTGCAGCTGGCAGCTGGTCAGTTGAAAATCCAGGCCAACAACCCTGAGCAGGAAGAAGCTGAAGAAGAAATCAGCGTGGACTACGACGGTAGCTCGCTGGAAATCGGCTTTAACGTCAGCTACTTGCTGGACGTGCTGGGCGTAATGACTACCGAGCAAGTTCGTCTGATCCTGTCCGACTCCAACAGCAGTGCGCTGCTGCAGGAAGCGGGTAATGACGATTCTTCCTACGTTGTCATGCCGATGCGCCTGTAACCCGTAGCAGGCGAAATGTCCCTTCGACGTATCATGGTCACCGCGGTGCGCAACTTGCACCCGGTGACACTCTTACCCTCTCCCCGCATCAACATCCTTTACGGCGCCAACGGCAGCGGCAAGACCAGTGTGCTCGAAGCTGTGCACCTGCTCGGGCTGGCACGCTCTTTCCGCAGTACCCGCTTGAACCCGGTCATTCAGTACGAACAGCCTGCCTGTACCGTATTTGGTGAAGTGCAATTGGCCGAGGGCGGCAGCAGCAACCTTGGCGTATCCCGGGAGCGGCAAGGGGAGTTCACTATTCGTATCGATGGGCAGAATGCACGCAGCGCAGCACAGTTGGCTGAATTGCTGCCGCTTCAGCTCATTAATCCGGACAGCTTCCGCTTGCTGGAAGGTGCCCCGAAGATTCGCCGGCAGTTTCTGGATTGGGGAGTGTTCCACGTGGAACCTCGTTTCCTGCCAGCTTGGCAGCGGCTGCAGAAGGCGCTGCGGCAGCGGAACTCATGGTTGCGTCATGGTACACTTGACCCAGCTTCGCAAGCCGCCTGGGACCGGGAATTGTGCCTGGCCAGCGCGGAAATAGATGAATACCGTCGCAACTACATCAAGGCCTTGAAGCCCGTCTTCGAGCGAACCCTGAGCGAACTGGTCGAGCTGGACGGGTTGACCCTGAGCTACTATCGAGGCTGGGATAAGGACCGGGAACTGCAAGAAGTACTCGCCTCCTCTCTCCTTCGCGATCAGCAGATGGGCCACACCCAGGCCGGTCCGCAGCGCGCTGATTTGCGTCTTCGTCTGGCTGCCAACAACGCAGCCGACATTCTGTCGCGTGGTCAGCAAAAGCTGGTGGTGTGTGCCTTGCGCATTGCCCAAGGCCACCTCGTTAGTCAGGCTCGCCGCGGTCACTGTATTTATCTCGTGGATGACTTGCCGTCCGAACTGGATGACCAGCATCGCCGCGCGCTGTGCCGCTTGCTTGAAGAATTACGCTGCCAGGTGTTCATCACCTGTGTAGATCACGAATTACTGAGGGAAGGCTGGCAGACGGAAACGCCAGTTGCTTTGTTCCACGTGGAACAAGGCCGTATCACCCAGACCCACGACCATCGGGAGTGAAGGCATGAGCGAAAATCAAACGTACGACTCCTCCAGCATCAAGGTGCTGAAAGGTTTGGATGCCGTACGCAAGCGTCCCGGCATGTACATTGGCGACACCGATGATGGTAGCGGCCTGCACCACATGGTCTTCGAGGTGGTCGACAACTCCATCGACGAAGCCCTCGCCGGTCACTGCGACGACATCACCGTCATTATCCACCCGGACGAATCCATCAGTGTGCGCGACAACGGTCGCGGCATTCCGGTCGACGTGCATAAAGAAGAAGGCGTTTCCGCAGCTGAAGTCATCATGACCGTACTGCACGCCGGCGGTAAGTTCGACGATAACTCCTACAAGGTATCCGGTGGCTTGCACGGCGTAGGTGTTTCCGTGGTGAACGCCCTGTCCGAGAAACTGGTACTGACTGTTCGCCGTAGCGGCAAGATCTGGGAGCAGACCTACGTCCATGGCGTTCCCCAGGCTCCGATGGCGGTGGTTGGCGACAGCGAAACCACGGGTACCCACATCCACTTCAAGCCGTCGGCCGAAACCTTCAAGAACATTCACTTCAGCTGGGACATCCTGGCCAAGCGTATCCGTGAGTTGTCGTTCCTCAACTCGGGCGTGGGCATCCTGCTGAAGGATGAGCGCAGCGGCAAGGAAGAGTTCTTCAAGTACGAAGGCGGCCTGCGTGCATTCGTCGAGTACCTGAACACCAACAAGACCCCGGTGAACTCGCAGGTGTTCCACTTCAATGTCCAGCGCGATGATGGCGTAGGCGTGGAAGTTGCCCTGCAGTGGAATGACAGCTTCAACGAAAACCTGCTGTGCTTCACCAACAACATTCCTCAGCGTGACGGTGGTACGCACCTGGTGGGCTTCCGTTCCTCTCTGACTCGTAGCCTTAACAGCTACATCGAGCAGGAAGGCCTGGCCAAGAAGAACAAGGTGGCAACCACTGGCGATGATGCTCGTGAGGGCCTGACCGCGATCATCTCGGTGAAGGTACCGGACCCGAAGTTCAGCTCGCAGACCAAGGACAAGCTGGTCTCCTCGGAGGTTAAAACCGCCGTGGAACAGGAGATGAACAAGTACTTCGCCGACTTCCTCCTGGAAAACCCGAACGAGGCCAAGGCCGTCGTTGGCAAGATGATCGACGCAGCGCGAGCGCGCGAAGCTGCCCGTAAAGCCCGCGAAATGACTCGCCGCAAAGGGGCGCTGGATATCGCCGGCCTGCCGGGCAAACTGGCGGACTGCCAGGAGAAGGACCCTGCCCTTTCCGAACTGTACCTGGTGGAGGGTGACTCTGCGGGTGGTTCGGCCAAGCAGGGCCGCAACCGTCGTACCCAGGCGATCCTGCCTTTGAAGGGCAAGATCCTCAACGTCGAGAAAGCACGCTTCGACAAGATGATCTCGTCCCAGGAAGTTGGCACGCTGATCACTGCGCTGGGCTGTGGTATCGGCCGCGAAGAGTACAACATCGACAAGCTGCGCTATCACAACATCATCATCATGACCGATGCTGACGTTGACGGTTCGCACATCCGTACCCTGTTGCTGACCTTCTTCTTCCGTCAGTTGCCGGAGCTGGTCGAGCGTGGCTACATCTACATTGCCCAGCCGCCGCTGTACAAAGTGAAGAAGGGCAAGCAGGAGCAGTACATCAAGGACGACGAGGCCATGGAAGAATACATGACCCAGTCAGCCCTGGAAGATGCCAGCCTGCACCTGGACGAGTCGGCGCCAGCGGTTTCCGGTGTGCAACTGGAAGCGCTGGTCAACGAATTCCGTAGCGTCATGAAGACCCTCAAGCGTCTGTCGCGCCTGTACCCGGAAGAGCTGACCGAGCACTTCATCTACTTGCCGGAGGTGACCCTTGAGCAGTTGGGTGACCACGCGGTGATGCAAGCCTGGCTGGCCAAGTTCCAGGAGCGTCTGAGCAACAGCCAGAAGTCTGGCCTGGTTTACAAAGCCAGCCTGCGTGAGGACAAGGAACGCAATGTATGGCTGCCAGAGGTGGAAATCACCTCTCACGGCTTGGCCAGCTACGTCACCTTCAACCGCGACTTCTTCGGCAGCAATGACTACCGGACCGTGGTCAACATCGGTGCCAAGCTGTCCAGCCTGTTGGGTGAAGGCGCCTACGTGCAGCGTGGTGAGCGCCGCAAAGCGATCGTCGAATTCAAGGAAGGCCTGGACTGGCTGATGAACGAGACCACCAAGCGCCATACCATCCAGCGATACAAAGGGCTAGGCGAGATGAACCCGGACCAGCTTTGGGAAACCACCATGGATCCGGCTGTTCGTCGCATGCTCAAGGTGACCATCGAAGACGCCATCGCTGCTGACCAGATCTTCAACACCCTGATGGGCGATGCGGTCGAGCCGCGTCGTGACTTCATCGAAAGCAATGCACTGTCGGTATCGAACCTGGATTTCTGATCAGGTTAGATAAAAAGAAAAGCCCGCATCCGCGGGCTTTTTTTTTGCCAGATTTCTGTGGCGCGCCATTCTCCCCCGCAGCCTTGGGTCCCGGGGCGGACGCACGATCCGGATTTCTTGAATAGACTCTTCACGCGAATAACTTTCCTCAACGGGAGCTTTTCATGTCGACTCAGTGGCCATCTCAAGTAGCTTTGATCAGCGGTGCCGGCAGTGAAAAAGGCATAGGTATCGCCATTGCGCGCTGCCTTGGCCAGCGGGGCGCCAAGCTCATAATCACTGCCAGCAGTTCCCGTATCCATGCACGAGTGGCCGAACTGCGTGCGGAAGGCTTGCAGGTAGAAGGTCGTGTGGCTGACCTGACGGATGAACAGCAGGTCGTGGAGCTTTGCGACTGGGCCCTTGCGCTGTGGGGACGGGTAGATATTCTGGTCAATAATGCTGGCATGGCCGCGCAAGGTAGCCCCGAGCCCTTCGCCGAACTAGCGGCGATGAGCCTGTCGATATGGGAACAGTCGATCGCAAGGAACTTGACCACTGCCTTTCTCCTGACCCGCGGCCTACTGCCTGCGATGCAACGCCGGAACTATGGGAGGGTGGTCAACATCAGCTCAACCACCGGCACAATCGCCAGTAACCCAGGCGAAGCGGCGTATAGTGCGGCCAAGGCGGGCATGGTGGGCATGAACATGGCCCTTGCGCTAGAGGTCGCTCACCTGGGGATTACTGTGAACTCTGTCGCCCCTGGCTGGATCGCCACGGCGTCCAGCAGCAGTGACGAGCTAGAGGCTGGTAGCCATGTTCCGCTCGGACGATCAGGCCGCCCTGAGGAGGTGGCGGCTGCCGTCGCTTTCCTCGCCTCGCCAGAAGCCAGCTACATAACCGGCACTACGTTGATTGTCGATGGTGGTAACCGCCTGCTGGAGAATAGGTCCGGCAGATGATTCGGTACTGTTTTGTGCCTTTCTTTCGGCCTGCCGACGGATAGCGCCGCCAGCAATGCGTCAATTCAGGCCGAGCTCCTTCAAGCGGCGGTACAGCGTGCGTTCGCTCAAGCCGAGGTGACGGGCCAGTTCACTGCGCGACCCCTTGAAGTGTTCCAACGCCTGCGCCAGCTCACCCAGGTGATTGCGCCGGCCGCCGCCCAAGACTGCTGCAGTTGGCCCTATGTCCTCGGGTAAATGTTCCGGCTGGATCAGCCCGTCATCGGCAAACAACCGCGCCCGTTCAAGGATGTTGCGCAGCTCGCGGATATTGCCCGGGAACGGATGCAGCCGAAGCTGCTGCAAGGCATCGTCGCTCAGCGTGGGTGTCGGTTTGCCAGCCATGCGCTGAAGCAGGCTCTGCGCGAGCAGAGGCAGGTCCTCCACTCGCTCGCGCAAGGCCGGCAGGCGGATCGGGAAGCCGCTGATGCGGTAGTACAGGTCTTCGCGGAAGCTGCCGTCTGCAACCATTTGCCTGAGCGGTTTGTGGGTGGCCGACACCAGGCGGAAATCCGAATGCACCGTGCGCAGGCTACCCACCGGACGGAAACTGCCAGACTCGATCAGGCGCAGCAGCTTCACCTGCATCGCCAGCGGCACTTCACCAATTTCATCGAGGAACAGGGTTCCGCCATGGGCAGCTTCCGCAAGGCCGATCTTGCGCTGGTTGGCGCCGGTGAACGCCCCCTTCTCGTAGCCGAACAACTCGCTCTCGAACAGGGATTCAGTCAGGCCGGTACAGTCGACCACCACCAATGGCCCATTCGCCCTGGGGCTGCCCATGTGCACCGCGCGGGCAAACAGTTCCTTGCCGGTACCCGACTCACCTTGCAGCAACACCGGAATCTGCGCCGGCGCTGCCCGTTGCAGGCTGGCCAGGGCAGCCTTGAATGCAGGGGCGCGCCCCACCAGCCCTTGTTCCTGTGGCTGTGCCGAGGCCAGGGTAATGCTGGTCAGGCGTTCGACGAAGGCCACTACCCTGCCCTGTTCATCCAGGATTGGACGTAACTCGACATCCACATGCTCGGGCCCGCGTGGCGTGTGATGAATGTGCAAGACCCGCTCTGGCTGCTTGCTGTGCCATGCCTTGCGCATCGGGCAATGCTCGCCGGCCTGGTCGCAAGGCACGGCATAGTGATGCGAGACCTTATGGCATTTTTCCCCCAGCGGCGCCTGGTCGTGGTGGCCGAACTGGCGGCGATAGGCGGCATTGGCAGCGAGGATGTTGTAGTCGGTGTCCAGCACGATGGTTGGCAGGGCATCGTGCTCGAGATAGGAAACCAGGGCGAGGATGAGCGGGTGGGTTTCAGGCATGGGGACACCGGTAGGTTTACCGGCGCAGGGTAACAAGGACTGCCAAATACTGCCATTGGCTGACAGTCGACTGCCAGCCCGTGCTGCCAGTAGCAGTAAGCGCTGTCAGTAACAAGCCGATTTCATTGGTCTGCTCGTAGGAAAATGCCTGGCATGCATCTTGATAAAGCTCCTTTCACTGCCTACGCCTGTACAAGGCTGGGCGGAAAATTTGGAGAACGTGATGATCATCGGCAACAACCTGCACGTGGACGCCTTCTATGACCAGGCGACCTCGACCATCAGCTACCTGGTCATGGACCGTGAAACACGCCACTGCGCATTGATCGACAGTGTGCTGGACTACGACCCGAAGTCCGGACGCACCTGCACCGCTTCGGCAGACCGCCTGGTCCAGCGCGTGGCCGAGCTTGAAGCCAGCGTGCAATGGATACTGGAAACCCATGTACACGCCGACCACCTTTCGGCAGCGGCTTATCTGAAGGCGAAACTGGGTGGCCACACCGGCATCGGCGCACACATCACCCAGGTGCAGAAAGTGTTTGGTGCGTTGTTCAACGCCGAACCTGGCTTCGCTCGCGATGGCAGCCAGTTCGATGCGTTGTTCGAGGACGAAGAAGGCTTTCGCATCGGCAACCTGCATGCCCGTGCCTTGCACACCCCAGGGCACACTCCCGCGTGCATGAGTTTCATGATCGAGGACGCAGGCGAGATCGCCGTGTTTGTCGGCGATACGCTGTTCATGCCCGACTACGGCACCGCTCGTTGTGACTTCCCTGGGGCCGATGCGCGCACCCTGTACCGCTCGATCCGCCGCCTGCTGGCCTTCCCTGACCAGACGCTGCTGTTCATGTGCCATGACTACCTGCCCGGTGGCCGCGACATGCAATACGTCACCACGGTGGCCGAGCAACGCGCCAGCAATATCCACATCCACCAAGGGATCGACGAGGACAGCTTTGTCGCCATGCGCGAAGCCCGCGACAAGACCCTCGATATGCCGGTGCTGATCCTGCCGTCGGTGCAGGTGAACATGCGCAGCGGCCAGTTGCCCGCGCCAGAAGAGAACGGTGTCAGCTACCTGAAGATTCCGCTGAACACGCTGTGACCGCCCTGCCCCATAACCAGATTTCCAGGATTTACCGCCATGCCTGCCTTGTTGTCCCCTGCCAATAGCGACCACCACACCGTGGTCATCGTCGGTGCCGGTGCCGCCGGAATTGCCACCGCCTCCAGCCTGATCAGCCGTGACCCGTCGCTGGACGTGGCGTTGATCGACCCTGCCGAGGTGCATTACTACCAGCCCGGCTGGACCATGGTCGGTGCCGGTGTGTTCACCGCACCGAGCACGGCCCGCACCATGGCCTCGACCATTCCGCGCGGTGTGCGCTGGATAAAGGCACGGGTGCAAGGCTTCGACCCGCACGGCCAACAGGTCATCCTCGACGATGGGCGCGCCATCGGTTACCAACAGCTGGTGGTTTGCCCTGGGCTCAAGCTGGACTGGGCTGCCATCGAGGGGCTCAGCGAAACCCTGGGGCGCAATGGCGTCACTTCGAACTATCGCTATGACCTGGCGCCCTATACCTGGGAGCTGGTGCAGAAGCTCAAGCAAGGCCGCGCCCTGTTCTGTCAGCCGCCCATGCCGATCAAATGCGCGGGCGCTCCGCAGAAGGCGCTTTACCTGTCTTGCGACCACTGGCTGCGCCATGGCCGGCTGGGTGCAGTGAAAGCCAGTTTCTTCAATGCCGGTGCGGTGTTGTTCGGCGTGCCGGACTACGTACCCGCGCTGATGAAGTACATCGAAAAGTACGCGGTGGACCTCAACTTTGCTCACCGCCTGGTCGCCGTGGATGGCGCCAACAAGCGCGCCACCTTTGTGCGGACCATGGCTGATGGCAGCAGTGAAACCCGCACCGAGGCTTTCGACATGCTGCATGTGGTGCCGCCACAAGTGGCGCCGGATTTCATCCGCGAAAGCCCCTTGGCCGACGCTGCCGGTTGGGTTGATGTCGACCCGTACACCCTGCGCCATCGCCAGTTCGCCAATGTCCATGCCCTGGGTGACGTGGCCAACACCAGCAATGCCAAGACCGCTGCGGCTGCTCGCAAGCAGGCCCCGGTAGTGGCCAACAACGTGCTGGTGGCACTGGGCAGGCTGCCAACCCTGGCCCGTTACGACGGGTATGGCTCCTGCCCGCTTACCGTTGAGCGCGGCAAGATTGTCCTCGCGGAGTTCAGCTATGGCGGCAAGCTGGCGCCGAGTTTCCCCAGCTGGTTGCTGGATGGCCGCAAGCCGACGCGCCTGGCCTGGTTGCTCAAGGCGCAAGTGCTGCCACCCTTGTACTGGCAAGGCATGCTCAAGGGACGCGAGTGGTTGGCGCGGCCGCAGCCGCTGGTAGCCGAGGGTGGCCAGTGATCGAACATCAACTGTTGGGTGCTGGCCTGGGGGCAATCATTGGCGCCGTGCTGGCGTTGACCGGTGCAGGGGGTGGCATCCTGGCAGTGCCATTGCTGGTGTTCGGCCTCGGGCTGTCGATGGTCGAGGCGGCACCGGTTGGCCTGCTGGCCGTCGGCCTGGCGGCGGCAGTGGGGGCTGTGCTGGGCTTGCGCCAGGGCCTGGTGCGCTACCGGGCGGCATTGTTCATCGCCTTGGTGGGTGTGGCCACGGCGCCGTTCGGGCTGATGCTGGCGCACCGCGTGCCCAATTCACCCTTGCAGTTGCTATTCGCCGGGGTACTGGTATACGCGTGCCTGCGTATCTGGCGCAAGGCGGCCAAGGAATTGCGTGGCGAAGCCAATGACGCCCATCGCTACATCGAACCCTGTGTGCTCAACCCGCTGCAGGGGCGTTTGCGCTGGACGCTGCCCTGCGCGCGCGCCCTGGCGTTCACCGGGGCATTGTCCGGCCTGCTGTCCGGGCTGCTCGGTGTGGGCGGTGGCTTTGTCATCATCCCGGCGCTGAACCGCTATACCAACCTGCGCATGGCCAGCATCGTCTCCACCTCGTTGGCGGTGATTGCCCTGGTGTCTACCGGCAGTGTGGTCAGTGCCAGCCTGGCCGGGGTCATGCACTGGCAGGTCGGTGCGCCGTTTGCCGTTGGCGCGGTGCTCGGCTTGCTGCTGGCGCGGCCTTTGGCGGCCAGGCTGGCCGGGCCGCGTTTGCAGCAGATGTTCGCTGTGGCGGGGTGGGTGGCAGCGGCGCTGCTTGCCGGCAAGGCGCTACTGGGCTAGCAGTTCGCTCTGTTCAGCCGCACACAGCGCCAGCAGGTAGTCCCATACGACCCGCAGGCGCACCGACTTGTGCAGCTCGCGACGGGTGCAGATCCAGTAGCTGCGCTGGATGGTCTCGCCAGGCAGTACGCGCACCAGTGTCGGGTCGTGGCGGGCCATGTAGTTGGGCAGCACGGCGATGCCCAGCCCGGCGCGGGCGGCAGCCTGCTGAGCGATCACGCTAGTGCTGCGGAATACCACGTTGGGTGTGCGGCAGAAGCTGTTGAGAAACAACAGCTCCTGGCTGAACAGCAAGTCGTCGACGTAGCCGATCCAGCTGTGCCGGGTCAGGTCCTCGCGGTTGCGCAACGCAGGCGCACGGTCCAGGTAAGCCTGGCTGGCGTACAGGGCCAGGCGATAGTCGGTGAGCTTGCGGGTAATCAGCAAATCGGCGTTGGGGCGCTCCAGGTGGATGCTGATCTCCGCTTCGCGGTTGAGAATGCTGACGAAGCGCGGCACTGCCACCAATTCCACTTCCAGGCCGGGGTAGCGTTCGAACAGGGCATTCATGCGCGGGGTGAAGAACATGATGCCGATGCCTTCGGTTACCCCAAGGCGAATCTTGCCCAGCGGGGTGATGGCCTGGGTGATTTCTTCCTGCGCCAGCAGGGCGACATTTTCCATGGCCTCGGCGTGTTTGAGCAGGGCCTGGCCCGAAGGGGTAAGTTCGTAACCTTGGGCATGCTGCACGAAGAGCGCGGTGCCCAGGCTCTGCTCGATGTTTTCGATATGCCGGGCGACGGTGCTGTGGGTGGTGTTGAGGCGCTTGGCGGCGGTTAGCAGGCGGCCGCTGCGCTGCAACTCGAGGAAAAACCGCAGATCGTTCCAGTCGAACATGCTAGTCCCTATGCCCCAGGCGCGTACTTTTGTAGGAGCGGCCTTGTGTCGCGATGGGGCGCGCAGCGGCCCTGGGAGAGCACATGCGGTCATCGAGATGGACCGGATTTGCTGTACTCGGGGCCGCTGCGCGCCCCCTCGCGAAACAAGGCCGCTGCTACAGTAACGCACCGTTGCGGTGATGGTCGCTGTGCCAAAACGCACAGCGGCTGCGCGAAATCTCGTGTTTCCTCCACGAAATTACTCACTAAGATGGACCGGGACAAGAATAATAAACAGGCGCGAGGTTGCACATGCCATCAGCCGATTCTGTCTTCGACTACGTGGTTGTGGGTGCCGGCCCTGCCGGATGCCTGCTGGCCAATCGTTTATCCGCCGACCCGTCCTGCCGCGTCCTGCTGCTGGAAGCCGGTGGCCGCGACAACTATCCGTGGATTCACATCCCTGTCGGTTACCTCTACTGCATTGGCAACCCGCGCACCGACTGGTGCTTCAGGACCGAGGCACAGCCCGGCCTGGGCGGCCGCGCGTTGGGTTACCCGCGAGGCAAGGTGCTGGGCGGCTGTTCCTCGATCAACGGCATGATCTACATGCGCGGCCAGGCGGCGGACTATGACCGTTGGGCCGAGCAAGGCAATGACGGCTGGGCCTGGAAGGATGTACTGCCGCTGTTCAAGGCCAGCGAGAGCCACTTTGCCGGTGCCAGCGAATACCATGGCGGTGACGGCGAATGGCGGGTTGAACGCCAGCGCTACAGTTGGCCGATCCTCGACGCCTTTCGCGATGCTGCCGAGCAGAGTGGCATCGGCAAGGTCGACGACTTCAATACCGGCGATAACCAAGGCTGTGGATATTTTCAGGTCAACCAGCGCAGCGGTGTGCGTTGGAACGCTTCCAAGGCTTTCCTGCGGCCAATCAGGAAGCGCCCCAACCTCACGGTGCTGACCGGTGTCCAGGTTGACCAGGTGCTTCTCAACAACACCCGTGCGCGTGCTGTGAAAGCGCTGTGGCAAGGCGCCTGGCACGAATTTGCAGCACGTCGCGAGATCGTGCTGTGCGCGGGGGCGGTGGGTTCGCCGGGCATCCTGCAGCGTTCCGGCATCGGCCCGCGCCCGCTGCTGGAACGTCTGGGCATTGGCGTGCGTCACGACATGCCAGGTGTGGGGGGCAACCTGCAGGACCACCTGCAACTGCGGCTGATCTATCAGGTCCGCAATACCCGCACCCTGAACCAGATGGCCAACAGCCTGTTGGGCAAGATGGGCATGGGCCTGCGCTATCTCTACGACCGCAGCGGCCCGCTGGCGATGGCCCCGAGCCAGCTGGGCGCGTTCGTACGCTCTGGCCCGGAGCAGACCACCGCCAACCTGCAGTATCACGTGCAGCCGCTGTCACTCGAGCGCTTCGGCGAGCCACTGCACGAGTTTCCGGCCTTTACCGCATCGGTGTGCAACCTGCGCCCGGCCAGCCGCGGGCGTATCGATATCCGCAGTGCCGACATGAGCAGCACGCCGCTGATCGACCCCAACTACCTCAGCGCCGCCGAGGACCTGCGCGTTGCCGCCGATGCCATTCGCCTTACCCGGCGTATCGTCCAGGCCCCTGCCCTCGCCGCCTTCGAGCCCAGGGAATATCTGCCCGGCCCGGCCTTGCAAAGTGAGGAAGAGCTGTTCGAAGCCGCGGGCAAGATCGGCACGACCATCTTCCACCCGGTCGGCACCTGCCGCATGGGCAACGGCGCAATGGATGTTGTGGATAACCAGCTGCGGGTGCATGGCGTCCCCGGCCTGCGCATCGCCGATGCCTCGATCATGCCGCAGATCACTTCCGGCAATACCTGTTCACCCACCCTGATGATCGCTGAAAAGGCGGCGCAACTGATCCTCAAAGGAGCGGCTACCCAGACCTGTCTGAACGAAGACGCAATACCGACGCCCTGACCCGGGTGCGTGCAAGTGAACGGCGGCTTGTGGTCAGAAGCCGTCGACAGTGGAACAACAACAATAATCACTGTGGCCCTAGGGCCGAGGACAGAACGATGTCGGATTTCATCCAAGAGCAGAGTGCGGCGGCCAGCAGCCCCAGCCGTCGTGAAGAGCGCAAGATCATTTTCGCGTCATCCCTCGGGACGGTGTTCGAGTGGTATGACTTTTTTCTCTATGGTGCACTGGCAGCGGTCATCAGCAAGCAGTTCTTTGCGGGTGTGAACGATACCACCGCGTTCATCTTTGCCCTGATGGCCTTTGCTGCCGGCTTCCTGGTGCGGCCATTCGGTGCATTGGTGTTCGGCCGCCTGGGGGACATGATCGGGCGCAAGTACACCTTCCTGGTCACCATCGTGCTGATGGGCCTGTCCACCTTCGCTGTCGGGCTGTTGCCCACCTACGCCAGCATTGGCATTGCCGCACCGATCATCCTGGTGGTGCTGCGCATGCTGCAGGGGCTGGCGCTGGGCGGTGAGTACGGCGGTGCCGCCACTTACGTGGCCGAACATGCACCGCCCGGCAAGCGCGGCTTCCACACCGGCTTCATCCAGTCCACAGCCACGCTCGGCCTGTTGCTGTCGCTGGTGGTCGTGCTGGGCAGCCGCTATATCAGTGGCGACCAGTTCGAGACGTGGGGCTGGCGCCTGCCGTTCCTGTTGTCGATCGTGCTGCTGGCCATTTCCACCTGGATCCGCATGAGCATGCATGAGTCGCCGGCCTTCGTGAAAATGAAGGCCCAGGGCAAGATCAGCAAATCGCCGATTCGTGAGTCGTTCACCTCCTGGCCGAATCTCAAGGTAGTGCTTACCGCCTTGTTCAGCATCAACGCCGGGCAGGCTGTGACCTTCTACACGGCGCAGTTCTATGTGCTGTTCTTCATGACCCAGATGCTGAAGATGGACCCGGCCCAGGCCAATACCCTGTTGATCATCAGCGTGGTGATCGGGGCACCGTTCTTCGTGTTCTTCGGCTGGTTGTCCGACCGTGTTGGCCGCAAGCCGATCCTGATGCTCGGGCTGCTGCTGGCGACCGTACTGTACTTCCCGCTGTTCAAGGCGCTGAGCCATTACGCCAACCCACAGATCGACGCCGCCAGCCGCCAGGCACCGATCGTGGTCACTGCCGATCCGCAAGGCTGCACCTTCCAGTTCGACCCGGTGGGCAAGGCGCGTTTCGACAGCCCGTGTGACAAGGTCAAGACCTTCCTGGTCAAGCAGGGCCTGCCCTACAGCTCGGTGGATGTAGCCGGCAGCGAAGTAGTGGTGAACATTGGTGACAAGACCATCAACGGCTTTGACGAAGCCGCCATGCGCGCGGCGGTGGAGCAGGCCGGCTACCCGGCCAAAGCTGACCCGTCGCAGGTCAACCAGGTGATGGTGGTGGTGCTGATCGTGGCAATGATCCTGATCGCGACCATGACCTATGGCCCGCTGGCGGCGGTGATGGTCGAGCTGTTCCCGACCCGTATCCGCTACACCTCGATGTCGCTGCCCTACCACATCGGTAATGGCTGGTTCGGGGGCTTCCTGCCGACGGTGTCGTTCGCGCTGGTGGTGTATACCGGGGACATCTTCTATGGGCTGTGGTACCCGGTGCTGGTGACGGGGATCAGCCTGGTGGTGGGAATCTTCTGCCTGAAAGAAACCAAGGATGTGGATATCGACAAGGTCTGACGTTAACGCGGGCCTGCTCTAAGCACACCTGATTCACCTATAAAAAAACCGGCTGTAAAAGCCGGTTTTTTTATGCTCTGAAAAAACTTATGCACGATTTTCAGAAAAACGTCATACAGAAAAATAAGTAGCTAATTCAATGTGTTAGGGAATACTTCGAGCATTTCATCCAAAAATTGCACACAAGTTATCCACAGATGATCAGGCCATTTGTTCCTGAGGGGTTTCCTCTGCTGGAGGCAGCGAACCCATGGCCCGCTGGGTCGCTTCATTCCATGCTGCGGCGCGGTCGTTGAGTTCGGCGATTGCACGTGGCCCAGTGCCGTTGGCGTACATCGGTTCGCCAATGACCACCTCGATCGTGCCTGCGCGTTTGCCCCAACCGGTCTTTGGCCAGAATTTGCCAGCGTTGTGCGCGATCGGCAGCACCGGCAGCCCGGCATTTACTGCCAAGGCAGTACCGCCACGGGAGAACTTGCCGATGGTGCCGAACGGTACGCGGGTGCCTTCCGGGAAGATCAGCACCCAGATTTTCTGCTTGAGCAGTTCATCACCTTTGCTCGCTACCTGGCGCAGGGCTTCCTTGGGGTTGTCGCGGTTGATCGCGATCGGCCGCAGCATGGCCATGGCCCAACCGAAGAACGGCACGTACAACAGCTCGCGCTTGAGCACCTGGCTCAACGGCGAGAAATACTGGGAAAGGAAGAACGTTTCCCAGGTGCTCTGGTGGTTGGACAGGATCACGCAGGGCTCATTCGGCACGTTTTCGGCACCGGTGATCTTGTAATCGATGCCCAGGATGGTACGCACCAGGAACAAGGCACAGCGGCACCAGTACACATTGATGAACCTGTAGCGCTTGGGGAAGGACAGGAACGGCGCGACGAAGAAGCTCAGCGAGCACCACAGCAGCGAACTGGTGCCCAGCAGCAGGTAAAAAAGAAAGATTCTGATCGCCTGCAGGATCGACATAGTGGCTTGTACCATTGCGGGGCATGCCCGCCTGAGAAAAATGCGCCCGTAGGCGCACTGTTTAAATTAGTTCTCTGGCGATAGCTGCCAGATCGTCGAAAATCAGTGTAGTTTCCGGGACGCCTTTTTCCAGGGTCCGTTCGCCCTTGCCGGTTTTCACCAGCACCGGTTGTGCACCGACGGCCAAGGCGGCTTCCAGGTCACCCTTGCTGTCGCCGACGAACCAGACGCCTTCAAGGCTCACCTGGTAATGCTCGGCGATAGCCCGCAGCATGCCAGGCTTGGGCTTGCGGCAATCGCAGCCCTCGTCAGGCCCGTGCGGGCAATACACGATATGGCCCACCTCGCCGCCCTGCTCCGCCACCAGCGTGCGCAGGCGCGCATGCATGGCTTCGAGAGTGGCCAGGGGGTAGTAGCCACGCGCAATGCCGGACTGGTTGGTGGCGACCGCCACCGTCCAGCCCGCCTTGCTCAACTGCGCGATCGCTGCGACCGAGCCAGGGATCGGGACCCATTCTTCCAGCGTCTTGATGTAGGCGTCGGAGTCGTAGTTGATCACCCCGTCACGGTCGAGAATCAGCAGTTTCAAGGCTTACCCCAGCAGCGAGATGTCGGCCACGCCCAGGAACAGGCCGCGCAGGCGGCTGAGCAGGGCATAACGGTTGGCGCGTACCTTGGCGTCCTCGGCGTTGACCATCACCGCCTCGAAGAAGGCGTCGACCGGATCACGCAGGGCTGCCAGGCGAGCCAGCGATTCGCTGTACTGGCGTGCAGCGGCCATCGGTTGTACGGCCTGGTCGGCCTGTTGGATCGCCGAGTACAGCGAGAACTCGTTGGCGTTGTCGAAGTACTTCGGCTCGACCTGGTCGGCGATGGCGCCTTCGGCCTTGCTCAGCAGGTTGGAAACGCGCTTGTTCACCGCAGCCAGGGCCTCGGCTTCCGGCAGCTTGCGGAACGCCTGCACGGCCTGCACGCGCTGGTCGAAGTCCAGCGCCGAGCGTGGCTGCAGGGCCCGTACCGACAGGTAGGTGGCAACGTCGATGCCTTCGTCTTCGTAGCGTGCACGCAGGCGGTCGAAGATGAACTCCAGCACCTGTTCGGCCAGCCCGGCGGACTTGACCTTGGCGCCGTACTGCTTGACCGCGAAGTCGACCGCAGCGGTCAGGTCCAGGTCCAGCTGCTTCTCGATCAGGATGCGCAGCACGCCCAGGGCGGCGCGGCGCAGGGCGTACGGGTCCTTGCTACCGGTGGGCAGCATGCCGATACCGAAGATGCCGACCAGGGTATCGAGCTTGTCGGCGATGGCCACGGCAGCGCCGGTGAGGGTCTGCGGCAGCTCGGCGCCAGCACCGCGCGGCATGTACTGCTCGTTCAGGGCCAGGGCGACGTCTTCCGGCTCGCCGTCGTTGAGCGCGTAGTAGTAACCGGCGACACCCTGCATTTCAGGGAATTCGCCAACCATCTCGGTGGCCAGGTCGCACTTCGACAACAGGCCAGCGCGGCCGGCGCGCTGGGCGTTGCCGCCGATCAGCGGGGCGATGAAGGCAGACAGCTTGGAAACGCGCTCGGCCTTGTCGTACACGGTACCCAGCTGAGCCTGGAAGACCACGTTCTTCAGGCGCTCGTTGAAGGTTTCCAGCGGCTGCTTCTTGTCCTGCTTGAAGAAGAACTCGGCGTCGGTCAGGCGTGGGCGCACGACCTTCTCGTTACCCTGCACGATCTGCTTCGGATCACGGCTCTCGACGTTGGCCACGGTGATGAAGCGCGGCAGCAGCTTGCCTTCGCTGTCCAGCAGGCAGAAGTACTTCTGGTTGTCCTGCATGGTGGTGATCAGGGCTTCTTGCGGCACTTCGAGGAAACGCTCCTCGAACGAGCACACCAGCGGTACTGGCCACTCGACCAGGGCGGTCACTTCGTCCAGCAGCGCCGCTGGCACGATGGCGGTACCTTCCTGCTGCATGGCCAGCTCGGCGGTACGCTTGCTGATCAGCTCGCGGCGTTCGGCGAAGTCGGCCAGCACATAGGCTTTGCGCAGGTCTTCGACGTAGTTGGCCGGGGTGGTGATGAGCACGTTTTCCGGGTGGTGGAAGCGGTGGCCACGGGATTCGCGGCCAGCCTTCTGCGACAGGATGGTGCAGTCGACCACCTGGTCGCCCAGCAGCATCACCAGCCATTGGGTCGGGCGCACGAACTCTTCACGGCTGGCTGCCCAGCGCATGCGCTTGGGAATCGGCAGGTCGTTCAGCGAGTCTTCGACGATGGTCGGCAGCAGGCCAGCGGTGGCCTTGCCTGGAATGTGCTGGGAGAAGCGCAGCTTGGGGCCGCTCTGGTCGATTTCGGCCAGTTCCACACCGCACTTCTTGGCAAAGCCCAGGGCCGCCTGGGTCGGCTCGCCTTCGGCGTTGAATGCCGCCTGCAGGGGCGGGCCGTCGATGTTGATGCTGCGGTCTGGCTGCTGCACGTCCAACTGGCGGATCAGTACGGCCAGGCGACGCGGCGCAGCATAGACGTGCTTGCCGGCGTAGTTCAGGCCGGCGGCCTGCAGGCCCTTCTCGATGCCGGCCAGGAAGGCTTCGCTGAGGCTGGCGAGGGCCTTCGGTGGCAGCTCTTCGGTGCCCAGTTCTACCAGGAAATCTTGAGCACTCATTGTGCAGCCTCCAGCTTAGCCAACACTTCGTCACGCAGTTCAGGGGTGGCCATCGGGAAGCCCAGGCGTGCACGGGCTTGCAGATAGCTTTGCGCCACGTCCCGGGCCAGGGTACGTACACGCAGGATGTAGCGCTGGCGCTCGGTCACCGAGATGGCGCGGCGGGCGTCCAGCAGGTTGAAGGTGTGCGAGGCCTTCAGGACCATTTCATAGGTCGGCAGCGGCAGCTCCAGCTTGATCAGGCGGTTGGCTTCGCTTTCATAGAAATCGAACAGCTCGAACAGCTTCTCGACGTTGGCGTGTTCGAAGTTGTAGGTCGACTGCTCCACTTCGTTCTGGTGGAACACGTCGCCGTAGCTGACCTTGCCGAACGGGCCGTCGGCCCATACCAGGTCGTACACCGAGTCGACGCCCTGGATGTACATGGCCAGGCGCTCCAGGCCGTAGGTGATTTCACCGGTAACCGGGTAGCACTCGATGCCGCCCACCTGCTGGAAGTAGGTGAACTGGGTGACTTCCATGCCGTTGAGCCAGATTTCCCAGCCCAGGCCCCAGGCGCCCAGGGTCGGCGATTCCCAGTTGTCCTCGACGAAGCGAATGTCGTGTACCAGCGGGTCCAGGCCGATGGCTTTCAGCGAGCCGAGGTACAGCTCCTGGAAGTTGGCCGGGTTCGGCTTCAGTACTACCTGGAACTGGTAGTAGTGCTGCAGGCGGTTGGGGTTTTCGCCATACCGCCCGTCGGCAGGGCGACGGCTAGGCTGCACATAGGCGGCGTTCCAGGTTTCTGGACCCACGGCGCGCAGGAATGT